>Ga0316195_10001192_pt1 | contig 11425 bp, 5 predicted proteins | sample Phised1_MG_FD_204937 | JGI IMG/M metagenome (GOLD analysis project Ga0316195, IMG submission 204937) | Coastal sediment microbial communities from Maine, United States - Phippsburg sediment 1 | ecosystem: Environmental > Aquatic > Marine > Coastal > Sediment | place: USA: Maine | collected... | reverse complement strand
CTTCCTCTCTTCTGATTCTGCATCCATGATCTCATATAATTTAATGGCAATGCCTTTCCCTTTTACGGCCACATAATCTACCATCCGGATCGAAAACAATTCCCTATTTTCCAGGGCTTCATAGGTTTGTTCCCCAATTAAGATCTTTACGCCATATTTTCTTGTGAGTTGCTCTATCCGGGAAGCTAAGTTTACTGTATCACCTAGAACCGAACACTGCATTCGGTCAACCGCACCCATGGTTCCTAGCACCAAAGATCCTGTGTTGATCCCAATTCCCATTTCAACCGGCGGGAAATCATACGTTTCAGACTCTTTGTTAAATTCACGCAGTGCTTCGAACATTTTTATGGCGCCATGTATCGATTGGTGAACAGGCATAGAAAATAAAGCCATGATCTGGTCTCCTGCATAAGAATCCACAAAGCCATTCCATTCTTTAATGACTCCCCCCATTTTATTGAACAATCTATTGAGAAACTGGATTACTTCTTGTGGTGCACGGCGTTCAACGAGTGGTGTAAAGTCTAAAATATCAGTGAATAAGACACTCATATCCATGGTAACGGATTCCCCCAGGGTTACCTTGGTAATGTCTCGGTGTCCCAGATGTTTTAAAAATTGACTGGGTACAAATCTTTGTTGGGCGCTTAGCAAACTTTTTTGCTGTTCGTAAATTTTTGCATTTTCCATGGATATGGTAGCCTGAGTGGAAAGCATTTCTATTACTTTTACTCTTTCCTTGGTAAAAGCACTGTGAATTAAGTTGTTTTCCATATAAATGGCCGAAGTTCTTTTTCCATGAAGAGTGAGCGGTACACAGATGACCGATAGGGTTTTTTTCTTTTTGAAATAGGCATCTGAGGAAAAAGAATTCAATTCAGACGCATTATCGATTACGATTGCTTCGTTTCTGCGGAAGGCGGTATGAATTAAAGTTTTAGGAAATTCGACATTTGCATTGCTACCATCCATATTAAACGAATGATCATCCAAAGAGATTCGGGCGCGCACAATGATTTGATCTTCGATGAGGTCAACGATCATTCCGATATTCGCACCGGCATTTTCTATCAATACTTTGAGAGTCGATTCGAGTAATTTATCGAGTGCCAATTCACCGGATATGGCTTGAGAGGCTTTGAGTACGGACAAAATATCAAGGCTCTGAGCTTGCAAAGGTTCAGATTGAATCTGGCTGCTCTCCATCGCCACAGATAGTTGATTATTTTTAAATGCATAAGTACCGGGAAAATGAATACTCGGATAATTTTCTTCCAAATCTTCGACCTTTCTGTAGGCAGCCCACCTGTAATATAAATAGTGTGCCTCTCTCAGATAGCCCTCGGCAGCTTTCCCGAAGGTGTGCTCTAACAACATATTTCCCGCCCTTTCATTACACATGGCTTCGTCATGAAGGAAACCACTTTTCCGAGCGGCAGAAATGGCCATTTCATACAATGAAAGAGCCATTTCATTTTTGTTCAGAACTCTGGCGATTTCGGCCTTCATGAACAAGTCGAGGTGTTCAAAATTTTCAGCACATTGTTTTGCCCAAGAGGCCATTCGTTTTTGGCTTTGCTTCATTCTGGAGAAATAAAGGGTTCTTTCCTCCGAACTACAGCCGGGCAGAACCATGGCGTAGACCAAAAAAGAAACTACCTGAAAGCGCACCATCTGCGGTAATGCCATGACAGAGGCTGTTCGTTCCTCCTGCTCTAAAACATAGGGCAGAGCACCCCTACTGTCATTATACAAAAGGTGAATTTCTGCCTTATAGATAGCATAATTGCTCAAACCGGTCATAAATCGTCTTTCTTTCATACCCTTCACGCATACTTCCTCGTCGAAATCTGCATTGGTCATAGAAAACTTATCCGATGTTGATCCCTGAAAATTGAGTTGCATCTGTAAAAATAAAGTTCCGGAATCGAGGGAATCTTTATATTCACATTCCTCAACGATCTCGAGCAATTTTTTATGTTCCTTAGAGGCCGCTTCAAGGTCTATTTGTGGATCCCAAATAATACAATCCTGCGCACTATAAGCCAGATACAACAGATCACCCGATTGATATCCTGCTTCGATCCCTTTCTTGAACCACGGCGTCATGCTTGTCCAATGATTGCTCCAGTGGTGAACAAACATGGTATATACATAAACTATTCTTGCTCTTAAGGGTTCATCACCTAATTTTTGGTTGAGTTCTACACCTAACTTACCGTATTCATAGCCCTTTGCAGTATCCTCCAGATATCCGCATAACAACATGCCGAAAGCCGCATAGGCAAATGCCGTTTCCGAACTATTGCCATAACTCAGAGCGATATTCACTGATTTTAAAACGAGGTAGGGAAACATTTCACCGGTTCCAGACAAAAAAGCTGCAGGAAAAATTTCCATCAGTAATTGATTGGCTATTTTCGCTTTTTTATCAGTGATAAGAGGCAGATCGACAAGACTTTTGATCGAACGCCCATGAAGTTGCCCGTCTATCAATTCGAGCTCTTCTTGAATATGCCTTTCAGAAGGGTTTTCCTCTAGATTAAATCCCAAAATAGCTAGTCCTTCATAGGCTGCCAAAATAGATTCCTGCATTCTTTGGGTAGTTGCGTACTGCCTGGTCCTGGAAGACAGTACCAATCCCTTTTCAATGGGTTCTTTAGATTTTTTGAGCAGGATATCGGAGACCTCATCGGCGCCCCTCCAATCACCTGTCAAGTATAAGCAGTATTGCAATTCATTGTGAATTTCCCAGGCGAGACTGTAATGTAATTCCCACTGTAAGCTCCCCAATAATCTCTGTGCTATGATAAGGTATTCTAAAGCGGTGGCATAGGCTGAAGATTGCTTTGCCTTATGCGCTGCTTTGAAATTTAACTCGGCATAGGTTTTATGCTCCTGTTCCGTAAAAAAGGGTATCCCCTCATTTAAATGATTGACGATGGAAATTATTTTTTCCTCCAATTCCTCCTTTGAAGATTGCTCCAACAGGAGTTTCCCTATTTCGAGGTGAAGCTGCTGCTTTTTTAAAGTAGGAATTTGAGAATAGGCTGCTTGTTGGATTCGGTCATGTTGAAACTTATAAGTTGGATTTAAATTGTTTAAAAGGTTCTGCATGAATTCATTATCCGGATATTCGCCTCCACCAATGAATTTATATTGCTCTTTTAATGGCAATATCATATCAAATCTCAAGGCTTCAAAAAGGTCCAATCCAACTGTTTCAATGGTTTTTTTTGAAAGGACAGAGACTGTTTTTAAATCAAAAGTGTTCCCGATACTTGCCGCAAGCTGAACAATTTCTTGTGCAGCAGGGCTAAGCCTGTTTTGATTTTCAATAAGAATATCAATGACATTGTCACTGAAATTTTGATTTTGAATAGCGGATATATCCCAATACCAACGACCCGATTCCATATCAAATGAAATGGCATTGCTCTCTTTTAAGTTTTTTAACAATTGAATGAAAAAAAATGGATTCCCGCCGGTTTTGTTGTACAATTCCAGACCTAATGCCTCTGCTTCATTTGGGCTACAAAACAAACTTTCCCGCAATAAGGCATAAAAAGCATGAGGCTCGAGGGGCTTTAATTCAATGTCCTCGAGAAAGCGCTTGCTTTGAATTTCCCTTAAAACCAAACTCAGGGGATGTGTGGCATCCACCTCTTTATTTCTATAGGCTCCAATGATAAAAAAATGTTCAAGATCAGAACTCGTGACCAGTTCACGAATCAGGTTCAAAGTTGGCACATCGCTCCATTGAAGATCATCCATAAATAAGACCAGTGGATGGTCTTTTTTCGTAAATACTTTTACAAAACTAATGAAGACCTTATAAAATCGCTTTTGAAATTCATCAGGGGATAAGATCGGAATCGTTTCCTGAGGGCCTATGATGGTCTCTAAACGATGAATAAGGTCAGTTAAAAGTTGTGCATCCTCCCCTAAAGCACTTCTGAGATTTTCCTGCCATACCTTAAAGCGCTCAACCGGCTCTCCAAATAATTGTTCTAACAAATCTCCAAAAGCATCTGCAATAGTAGAAAATGGAGCATTTTGTTTAAATTGTTCAAATTTACCTTGAATTAAATAGCCATTTTTCTTGACTATATACCTACCCAATTCACTTACCAAAGCAGTTTTACCAATTCCCGAATAACCCGAGACCAAGCAAAACTCGACCGATCCAAGGGAGACATTTTCGAAAAGCGTTTCCAGTAGTTCCATTTCTCGTTCCCTGCCATAAAGTTTTTGGGGAATTTGAAATTCTTGCGATAAATCTTCTTTACCCAGATGCAGTTGAAAATGAGGATCTCCGGTTTTGATAAGTTCTCTGCAGGTTTTCAGATCATATAAAAGACCATGGCCACTTTGATAACGATGCTCTGCATTTTTCGAAAGTAGCTTTAATACAAGTTCTGAAATGACCGGGGGTATATTCGGGTTTAGCTCGTTCAAAGGAATTGGAGTCCGACTGATGGTAGCATGCACCCAGCCAATCGCATCATCTGCCTTAAAGGGCAATACTCCTGTCAGCATTTGATAAAAACACATGCCCAGTGAATAGAAATCAGAACGATAGTCTATCCCTCTGTTAATTCTTCCGGTCTGCTCCGGTGAGATATACATTATTGTGTTATTATCCCAATGGGAGAACGGAACATGCTGAATGGTTTCCTGGGATAATTCAGAAGAATCGCTGAGATCAATAATCCTAATCTCTTTCGAATTGGGATCAATTAGAATATTGAAAGGATTTAATTTTTTGTGTATGATCCGCCTTTTTTGCAGATAACCACAAGTCTCAACCAATTTGATCGCAATCCAGAAAAAATCATCTAAAGAGCAACGGTTAGCATTAAGTTTTTGCAAATAATCCTGCAATGAAATACCAAATGACTCCATGACAATAGCCATGTTCGTATGGCTGTGTTCTATGATGTCATAATGCTCAATGATTCCTTTGAACGAAAGGCTTTTTGTGATCCTGTATTCTCTCTTAAGTCCGAGAATATCCTCCTTTTTAGGATACGTATCACTAAATGTTTTAATCACCACCTCAAGGCCATCTCCTTCTCTTAGTCCACGATAAATGACATAAGGGGTTTGTTCAAAAATTTTTTCAGTTATCGTATACCCGGAAATCGTATGTAATCTTTCAATTTTATTCTTCGATTTCACTAAGTGAGTTGAAATGTTTCATTAAATCTTGCATGGAATGCCTCCTGAGCATTATTCAGTAAAGGTACGCCATGGCCGCACAAAGCATGTTTAAAAGGTATTTCTTTGAGTCTAATAAAATCGCTCGCTTGTGGCTGACTTGTATGCATCCATGCAGGCCCTAAATTAGCTGATTGAAAAAAGTTCATCGATTGCATCGTGCTGACGGTACTTTCATCAAAAAACTCATTGGGTTCTGTCCAGTTTTGTAACGAATCGCATGCGAGCATGATCCCCCCTTCTCTATCTATTTTAATAATACATTCAGGCCTTTTAACCGTCTCGAATACGAATAACGACGCATTTCTGAAGGGCATTTCTCCCCCAGGATTGAGCCACTTATCCACTTTGAGATCCTCTTGCACACTCATTCCAGGCAAAGCCCAAAACTTTGCCTTGTAGCGATCTACATAAAATGGATCGTCTACACCGTGCATATCCCCGATTCGCACAACATTCACAACCTTGCCCAAGCTTTCGAGTTCTTTTAATCCCTCTTCATTTAGGCGGACGGTATTTATCAATGTTAGTTTCCCGTCTTCGCGAACGACAATCATATTGCGGCTAAATTGCCACATAGATCCAAAAAATTCATTTTTCATTGTTCCGGTAACAAAAAATACATCTTTAAAGATTTCTTCGATCCTACCGTGGTTTAAAGCTTCTTGATAATTGCACATGATGTTTATATTTTAAAGTTTGTTAATTATTGATTATGCTTGATAAATAAACTTGCCTACATAGTTGAATTCTTTGTTGTACTCATTCAAATAGGCATTCAGATAAGTTTTTCCTTCATTCGAAATATTCCCGGTAATGACATCTTCAATCGTTTCATTTCCATCACTGGTGTCCAGCCTTTTTAAATGAAAAAGGGTCATATCCTTACCTCCAAAAATATCTATCAAACATTGTAACATATTTCTTGCCCTTTTCATATCAAATACTGCTCCGTACAAGGCTGTATAAGTAGGTTCCAGGGATAAGGTTTCTTTGGAATACGATTTTCCATTCCCCTTGGGATGACTGAATGCTGGATAAGGTTCCGGAATATAGATCGGATAATTCTTTAATCTGTCAATATAAGGCACACTCAGTCCCGCCTTTTCTGCTCCATGGGTAATGATGTTCAGATATCTTCGAGTAGGCAAGCAATTGTCGTTGATATAAGCCGGAAGCCCTACATAGGTATATGCCTTTATAATACCTTTGGAAGTCTCAACCTCAACTTCAATTCGGTCATAACCTATTCCATAAGCCTCCAAAGCGTCGAGCGATTTCAATTCTTCGTCTTGGCACAGGTGCACAATGCCTTCCACAACGTCAGTATCTAGAGAAGTAAATTCTATATTACCCATTCCCCCCTCGTGCTGAAACCAATGTTGAACATTAAAAGTCAACTTCCACTTTTTTAATAAACCATTCATCGAAGCGACAGGTTGCACCCCTTTTGCTTTAAGTGCAATCAAATTGATATTTGAACCATACCCAAAATAATGAAACATACATAATTAATTTACCTGTCCGTTTTTAAGAGCCATTAAACGAGTTTTCTATCTCGAGTTTGATAATAGGAAAATATCTCTGAAATTTGGGATAAGGCCCGCAAAAGGGATAAGCAATTTTCAAAGCTTTCTTAAATAAGTCCCTAAACCCTTCTCTTAAAAATACAAGAACCTAGCTAATTTAAACATTTTATTTTAACGTTTTCAGAATCCCTATAAAATTTGGATCCGTCCCTTTAAACTAGATTTTACCACTTATTTCAGGTAGGCAACAAACAGATCTTTTCCCTTTATGGAAAATGTTGGCGCTATACCGTGTATCCTGTTTCCAGTGAATTGGGATGCCTGATATTCAGATAAATTGCTGGCGGATAGGATCTTGAATTTTATGTTGTACTCAAATCCTCCTTTCTCATCCTTGACAAAACAAAAAGTGGTTCCCGGAGCGTTCATGACCAATTCGGTGTCAATATGCAAACTGGTAATTTTCCTTCCCAATTGTATATTCAACATTCCACCGGTAAGTATCATTCGCGCAACGGTCAGTTTTCCTTTATGTTTAGACAAATCTAAGGTGCCATTGCCCATCAATTCAATGGAAGCCCCCGCTCCCGTACTCTTGTCGCTAAAACTGATCATTCCTCCGGATCCCTGATTAATTCCCCCATAGGCGATGAGTTTTGCATTTGCGGCATCTGATATCCCATTAAACGAAGTAAATCCGCCCGAAGCTCCTTCCACTGATGCTCCGACATTATGGAAAACAGCTTGTCCCGCATTGGGAACACCCAAGCAGGTTCCTTTTTCGTACACGGAAAATTCAGTAAATCCGCCCGCTCCTTCTTTGCCAAGACCCGGGTAATTCCATATGACCGCATTTCCCGCAGAGGGATAGTACTCTGTAGGTGGGGATATGGAAAATATAGTATGGCCGGCTGTTGATTTATCCTTTAAAATACTTCCATAGTTAAAAATATGGGCATTTTCTGCCGTCGGACTTCCATATTTGGCCGTAAATTCAGTATGTCCGCCACCCCCATGCTCTATTTGGGAAGCGCCGTAATTATAATAATACCCTTCTCCGGCCTTTGCCCCAGATCCCTGCATAAAAGGAGGGTTATTATTGAAACTCGTCACACCTCCAAAAGCTCCTTTCGCTGTGGCAACTCGATTGTAAAATTGTCCGTTACCACCAGTGGCATTTCCATCAAAAGCGACATCTCCTCCATTTGCCTCCGGGCACACTCCTCCGTAATTATTGAAAATTCCGAAAGCGGCTGTGGCATTATTATACAACTGTGTATTGCCGCCATCGCCTTTTGGAACTGTTCCACCCATATTGGTAAAAACCGCATGGGCTGCTGAAGCCTGATCATGAAAAACGGTATTGCCAAAGGTATCTCCATCTTTTCCCAAAGTGCCAAATATGAAAAATCTTGAGGTCCCTGCATTTGAAAAGTCACTGAAGCTCACTTCACCCCCTACTGTGCTATTTTCTCTTGGTGGCGCCTGGGCACCTGTTCTTACAGTAAACATAGCGGCACCTGCTGTGGTATGATCACAAAATCCAATGATCCCACCACCAAATCCGTTCTCCAAAGATTCAGGTCCTGAATAATAGGAAACGTTGTAGCTCCCAGCCGATGCTTTCCCGGCGAATTTTAATTGCGGATGCCAATAATTTTTCCCTTTAGAAGCGACAGTAAAACTCTGAATATGCCCTGATTCATTTACAATCCCTTCTCCCGTAATGGTAAGGGCCGGCGTATCACTGTTCACGGTAATCGTAAAATTGTACGAGGGTGCACCCTTTTTGAACAATATTTTCTCGATGACCGCTTTACTTAACTTTGAAAAGTTGATACATGTAATTCCCGAATTTACAAACATGGCTACCTCTGTTGGTACCTCTGACCCTTCCCAATTTTCATCGGTATTCCATTCATTATTCTCCGGATAATCCTTCCATGAAGCAATTTGATGCGCTGATTCTTTAGACATGACCTTTTAATTAAAATTAAGAACCTAAATATATCATTTATTCTTGATAAATATTGAGTCGAAAAATTATCCGGAACAGCTGTCTATTTGAAAACCCTCAAAAAAGATAGATTATGCTCGAATGAGAAAAGGCTTCTTCCCTACATCAGGAAATGTAATAAATAGTCAGGCCATTTTAAGGAGGCCCAGATGATCCTAAACACGGTTTATCAAAATAGGCTAAGTTCGCCAGACATGCACCCTCAACCACTCAAAATTAACTTTTTTCGGATTACTTCATTCGTGATTATAAGAGGTGAAGAGCCTGTCTCAGATTTGTTTTTATTTCCTATCTTAGGTGCTCAACCGGTCCCTTTTTTGGGCAACACTAATAAAGTAAACTAAAGCAAGGCATGGACAAAAACAAAAACATGAAAAAAACTACTCTATTATTACTGGCCTTATTGGGATTGGGCCAATTGATTTCAGCACAAGAAGACAAATACCAATGGTTAGAAGAAATTGATGGCGAAAAAGCATTGGAGTTCGTCAACACCCAAAACAAAGTAACCATCGAAAAACTCAGTGCCGAAAAGGACTATCAGGACATTTATGATAAGAGTTTAGCCATCTATAATTCTAACGAAAGAATTCCCAATCCTACAATCTATGGAGAATATGTGTATAATTTCTGGAAAGACCAGAACCATGAAAGAGGGATTTGGCGAAGATGTCTTCTTTCGAGCTATATTGAGGGAAAGTTAAATTGGGAGACCCTCCTGGATATAGATGAACTGGCAAAACAAGATGACATCAAATGGGTGTACAAAGGAGCCAATGGATTATATCCTTCTTATGACCGATTTTTAGTTGAACTTTCAAAAGGAGGCGGTGATGCGGTGGTGATCAAAGAGTTTGATGTAAACACAAAACAATTCATCGAAAATGGATTTTATATGGACGAAGCGAAGGGTTCTGCCAGCTATATCGATGAGAATACACTTATCGTCTCTACCGATTTTGGTGAAGGCACGACGACGACATCAGGTTATCCGAATCAGGTAAAACTATGGAAGCGGGGTACTCCCTTAAAAGAGGCACAGTTGATCTATGAAGGACAAACTTCAGATGTTGGCACCTGGGGCGGAGTAATGAGAGACGGGGCTAAGGGCTATACCATGATCACTCGGGCACCGAGTTTCTTTACCAGCCACAATCTGATCTGGATCAATGAGAAGGCAGTCAAATTAGTGGTCCCCGAAGACGCCAGTCCTAGAGGAATCTTAAACGACCAGTTGATCGTACAATTAAAATCAGATTGGACGGTAAACAACAAAACATATAAGACCGGAACACTGTTAAGCCTCAATTTTACAGCCTTGTTAAAAGGAAAGAAAGAGATTGAGGTCATCCTCGAACCCGATGAATTTTCGAGTATTTCTGAGGTCTCTACCACTAAGAATAAATTGCTCATCAACCTGCTGACGAATGTGACCGGGCAATTATATATCTATACCTTCAACAATGGAAAATGGACCGGTGAAAAAGTAGATGCTCCCAAATTGGGAACTATCTCTATTGTGGGGACTACGGAGCTTTCAGACAATTATTTCTTTGATTTTGAAAATTTTATCACACCTTCTACCTTGTATTTCGCAGATGCGAGCCAGAACACTTTTAAACCCTACCAGTCTTTACCTGCCTTTTTTGATGCCAGTAAATATGAAGTAAAGCAATTCAAAGCCAGATCTAAAGATGGTACGATGATCCCTTATTTTATGGTTTCTGACAAAAACTTAAAAAATGACGGCAATAATCCCACGCTTGTATATGCTTATGGTGGTTTTGAAATTTCGCTCTCTCCATTTTACGCTTCAACCTTTGGTGTTTCATGGCTGGACAATGGCGGCACCTTTGTCCTGGCCAATATTAGGGGAGGTGGCGAGTATGGCCCCAAATGGCATCAGGATGGCATGAAAGAGAAACGTCAGAACGTATTTGACGATCTATATGCCGTTACTGAAGATCTGGTCGCCAAAAAAATAAGCTCCCGCGAACATTTGGGTGTCATGGGTGGCAGTAATGGTGGCCTTTTAGTTGGTGTGGCATTTACACAACGCCCAGATCTTTACAATGCGGTGGTTTGTCAGGTGCCTTTGTTAGACATGCTGCGCTACAATAAACTATTGGCAGGCGCCAGCTGGATGGGTGAGTATGGAAATCCCGATGTTCCTGAAGAGTGGGCCTACATCAAAAAATATTCTCCTTATCACAATGTAAAAGAGGGAATAGACTATCCTGAAGTATATTTTGGCACCTCCACAAGAGATGACCGGGTGCATCCGGGACATGCGAGAAAAATGGTGGCCAAAATGAATGACATGGGATACCAAACCTATTATTACGAAAATACAGAAGGAGGTCATGCAGGCTCTTCAACCAATGAACAGCGCGCCAAATCGAATGCTTTGATGTTTTCTTATTTATTGATGAAGTTGAAGTGATATGAACTCAGAGAATGAAATACCAGGCATCTTCCCCCGAAGCATATATAGCGCAACTCCCCGAAGACAGGAAAGAAGCTATAAAAAAACTGCGCAAGGTCATTTTGAAAAATTTGGTTAGATAGGTTGAACCTTTTTGAGAAATACAAAAAAGGGATTATAAAATTGATTTATGTTATGATGGAATTAATAGGTAAAGACCCTATATCAGAG
>Ga0316195_10001191_pt1 | contig 11425 bp, 14 predicted proteins | sample Phised1_MG_FD_204937 | JGI IMG/M metagenome (GOLD analysis project Ga0316195, IMG submission 204937) | Coastal sediment microbial communities from Maine, United States - Phippsburg sediment 1 | ecosystem: Environmental > Aquatic > Marine > Coastal > Sediment | place: USA: Maine | collected... | reverse complement strand
TTCCCGAAGGAGCCTTGCGCTCACTCGACAGGATCTGGCTTGCGAATTCAGTTACATGAGCCAAGTCCCTGCGAATCGCCTGCCCGAGCGCCGGGTCTGGCGCAATGTTCGGGGCTCTCAACCAATAGTGTCCAACCATGCGCTGCTCGTCGATATTGGCGATCGCGCCGCGCTCAAGTTCGGCCATTTCGGCCAATGCCTGTGTGACCGAGGGTTGCATTGACGCTAACCATGAATCGTCCATGCCCATGCCAGAAAAATCGAGCGATACGCCAATCTGCGGGAAGCGATAAAGACGCTCTGAAAAACTCTGCCAATCCATATTTCTATGCTCTTTTTGTTGTCGCCATGGGGATGTCATGGCAGCGTCCTCGTGCCGGCATTATCGCAGCAGGCCGTTTGGCTGCTCTGCGCCTGTCAGTGAAGCCGATAATACGCCCCCTTTCCCCGGCATGCGAAAGGGGGGGCGAATACTTTCGCCCCCCCTCTATACACAAACCCTTATGAAAATAAGCTGCGCTTACAAGTCCCGGAACTTTTCCCGTAACTCGAAATTACGGTCGGTCACAATCTTTTCCAGAGTCCTGACTCTTTCTTCAAGAGAATCGAGTTGGGCAAGCCTGGACTGGAGCTCATCAGTGCTCTCGCCACCCATGCTGCCGCGGTTCTTGATGTAGTTGTTGGCAACTCCGGCGACAAGGCTCAACAGAACGATCAACACGACCATTTCAAAAGGATTCATTGGCACCGTCCTCGCACGCTATTGCTTGAATTGTTCAGCTCTATTTCCCCAGGTCCCGAAATTCCCTGTCCAGGTTAAATCTCTTGGACGTGATATACCTTTCCATACGTTGCAGCCTCATGTCCATTTCACGGATGCGCAGACGTACGGCCGAGAACGTGCCTTTCGGCGAGGTCCGTACTCCCTGCCAGAACTTCTTGTCCGATTCATCCCGGTACAACTGGCTCGGTTTCACCGGGACCAGGAAGCACAAGGCAATGTAGGCAAAAAAGGCTACTGCGTTAAACCAAAGCAGGGCAACCGCAGAAAGAATCCTGACAACGGTCACATCCGCGCCAAAGTAATCGGCGATGCCGGCACATACTCCGCAAATCATGCCATTGCTCTTGTCCCGATACAGTCGCCTGGGGCTGGCCTCTCTTACCCGATCTTCTGTCATGTTCACACTCCTCCTCGCCTTCCGCCCCAAAACCAGCGCTCTTCTATCGAGCCGCGATAACGTAGCGGCGGCTCTCGCAGCAACAGGCCTGCGATCAGGTAGCTCAGTACTGCCGGGATAAACAGGAAAATCAGTACCAGCACTGCTACTACCCTGACCAATAGCACACTCGTATCCAGGTAATCGGCGACCCCGGCACAGACACCCAGCAGCATTCCATTTTCGCTGTCACGGTAAAGGGGCGTTCCATCAACCGGGAGTCTCATGTCCTTTTTCTCCATTCCGGCGCCACATCATCCAGAATCGTCTCCAGGGAATTGATTCGGCTTTCCATTCTCTGGGTATTGCCCCAGAGATCTTCCAGCATCTTCTCGTCCTCTTTGGACAGCCCCTTGCTCTCCCTCCACTTGGTAACGAAGTGGAGGATGATCACCAGTGGGGCAATCACGGCAAGGCTTAGAATTACGACCATTTCACCCATTGCTTCTCTCGCTTATTCCTCAAAGAGTCTCTGATCTGTTTGTAAACTCGCAGCTTGTGTCAACAATCCGGCATCTGTTCACCCAATCCTGGCGGGCCTGCCCAACTGCGATTGGCGTCTTGGATCTGAGACTTTTTCCTACCATCTTCCCCGCGCGGAAAACTCGGGCGGCTCATCAGCTATCGGAGGTCTTGGCCATTTTCGCCTTGAGTTCCTCGAAGTCCTTTTCCACCGATTCCGCGTTCTCCAGATCCTTGAACTCCTGGCTCAGGTCCTTCTTCCGTCCCAGGTCATAGGCCTCAACCCTGCCCTCCACGGTTTCCATCTTGCGCTCGAACTGTTCAAAGCGAACCAGCGCGTCTTCAATCTTATAGTCGTGTATCTTCTTCCGCACTTCCAGTCTGTGACTGGCGGTCTGGTGGCGGGTAATCAGGGCCTTCTGGCGCAACTTGGCATCAGCCAGCTTTTCTTCCAGCCTTCCAATATCCTCGTTCAGTTTGCCCAGGCCTTCTTCCACCGCCATGTACTGCTCACGCAACGCCCCGGCAGAATCATCCATGCGCCGCTTCTCGGCCAGGGCCGCCTTGGCCAGGTCATCCCTGTTCTTGCGGATAGCCAGTTCAGCCTTGTCCTGCCATTCCTCACCGTCGCGCTCCACCGCAGCCAGCTTCCGGTTCAGTTCCTTCTTGTCGGCGATGGCCCGCGCGGCCGAAGAGCGTACCTCGACCAGCGTATCTTCCATCTCCTGGATCATCAGGCGGACGATCTTTTCAGGATCTTCGGCCTTTTCCAATATGGAATTGATGTTGGAATTTACGATGTCGGAAAATCTTGAAAATATTCCCATGTCCTCATCCTCTAGGTTCACGTCCGTACTTAAACTATCTATTGCAGCAAGCGTGCCAAGTTCGATGCCTCATAACTGATTGTTTTATAACGATATAAATTTTGTCCCGAGATTCCTGATTGGCTAAATACACCAATTACTAGCATTTATGACGATTACTTGGTATTTTTCGCCCTATGTCTACAGGCGATACCCAATCCCGGCCCATCATTGGCGAGGCGCCAAGCTTCCTGGCCATGATGGAACATGTGTCCCGGGCGGCCGCGCTGAACAAGCCTGTATTGGTCGTCGGCGAAAGAGGAACCGGCAAGGAACTGGTCGCCGCCAGGCTGCATTACCTGTCGCCCCGCTGGGAGCAACCCCTGGTCAAGGTCAACTGCGCCGCCCTGACTGAAAGCATTCTGGAATCCGAGTTATTCGGGCACCAGGCCGGGGCGTTCACCGGCGCGACCCGGGATCACGCCGGACGCTTCGAGAGAGCCAACGGCGGTACCCTGATACTGGATGAGCTTGGCAACATCACATCGCGCATGCAGGAAAAAATACTCAGGGTCATCGAATACGGTGAGTTTGAACGGGTGGGTGGTAGCAATACGATCAGGGTCAACGTCCGTATCGTGGGCTCGACCAATGAGAATCTACCATTGCTCGCGCGCGAGGGCCGCTTCCGCTCAGACCTGCTGGACCGCCTGGCCTTCGATGTAATAAATGTACCGCCCCTGCGGGAACGGCAGGAAGACATCCTGGCCCTGGCGCATGCCTTTGCCCTGAATATCACCTCGGAGTTGAGCCGCCTGTATTTTCCAGGCTTTACGGTCGAGGCGACTGCGCGCTTGCTGAGTTACCCATGGCCAGGCAACGTCCGTGAGTTGAAAAATGCGGTGGAGCGTTCGGTTTACCGATGTCCGGATCCGGACGCGGAGATTGACGATATCGTGTTCGACCCATTTGATTCCGGCTATGCCGCGAGTTCCGCCGGCCCGAATACGCCGGTCGACCCTGCCTCGGTCGTAGCGGAACCACGCAGCCCTGCCCTGAACAGCTTGCCCCTGGACCTCAAAGCGCACATCAGGCAAGTGGAGCTGCGGGCCCTGGAGGACGCCATGAAGATGGCCCGCTACAAGCAGGCTGACGCCGCCCGGCTACTCGGCCTCAGTTATGATCAGCTGCGGGGTCTCCTGCGCAAGCACAAGCTCGTGGCAAGATTTGGCAGGGAGCGGGCCTAGCGGCGAATGCGCTCACTGATATGCATGCCCACCAGCCTGGCCACGAGGACTGTCAGGTAGAGCTGCCCGGCGATGGCCTCCGCATAGGCCAGCGGCCTGGCCAGATCCGAGACTGGAAGTATGTCGCCGTATCCCGCCGTAGAGAGCGTGACAAAACTGAAATAAATTGTCTGCATGAACAAATTTCGCGCGCCCGGTCCCTGATCCAGACCGGAGAATGATTCAGGGGAAAGTCCCGCCATGCCCGCAAATACAAAAGCAAAGGCCAGGCCGATCAACATATAGACGCTGACTGCGCCGTAAATCATATTCACATTTACCTTTTCACTGGTACTGAATATGTGTATCGCCATGAGGGCGGCCGCATAGAAAAAAAACAGGGCGTACATAAACTCCATGTACGCATCCGGCAGGTCAAGGAATCCCCAACCAAGCCGAATCGTCACTCCTAATGTCGCGAGCGCGAGGGCGATTGCCCGCTGCCTTGGCCTGCGACTGGCAGCAAATATACTGAGCCATAGGCTCAGGAACAGCAGGCCCTCAAGGACGCCCGCCCACATGGTCAGCGGCTGCAGCATCGGCCACAGCACCAGCACCCCGCTCAAGGCGAGCAGCAAATACAAATAGTTGTTGGACAGCAAGAAACTGATACGGGCCCGCCACAAGGACGCCTTGGTCTCCAGCAACATTCCGACACCTCTCTGACAGTCAGGATTCTTATGCGGAAGATAGTAACAGCTGGCTATCCGGAGTCAGAGGGATGAATAAAAAAAGCCCGGTCATAAAACCGGGCCTTGCTCTGTCCCTCGGACGCGAACGCCTAGTTGCTGCCAGCGTCGAGCCGCACAGTGACGTCCCCGCTACCGGTACCAATTACGCCCTTGCCACTGCCGTCACCCAGACTCGCTTCGAGGCGGGTCTTGGACGCCTTGACTGTGGTCATACCGGGTATATCCACATCGATATCACCGCTGTTAACCTTGATTGTCAGTTTCATGTTCGGCGTCCCGGTGCTACGCACTTCCACATCGCCACTGCCGGTACTCAGCTTCAGACGCTTGACACCGCCCAGGTCACCACGCACGCGCACGTCACCGCTGCCGGTGTCGATATCGATTTCATCACTGTCGGCAATTTCTTCCACGCGCACCGAACCAGAGCCGGTATCCGCCTGGAATGACCCACGAATATCATGAGCCTTCACCGAGCCGGAGCCGGTATCGGCTGAAATTCGGTCGCCAATAATCTGCTCCAGGGTCACATTACCCGATCCTGTGTCGACATTGACATTGCCACTCACACCCGAAACTTTCACCGAGCCCGAGCCCGTATCGGCATCGACATTACCCAACACGGTTTCAATCCGCACACCTCCAGAACCGGTGTCAGCGGAGGTCTCACCCTCGTGATTGGTCACAGAGACGCTGCCACTGCCTGTGTCCGCCACAAGGCGACCGCGACCATCTGTGGAGTTGATTGTGCCGGCACCAAGGTCAACCCGAATGTCGGCATCCACCCCTGCCAGTTCCACTTCACCTACCCGGTTCTTGAGATTGTCCACCCTGCTGCCCTTGGGCAGGAATAATTCCATATCCACCTGCAAGGCTTCCGACCCACTGCGCCGATAGCTGCTGATCTTGTACTTTTCGCCATGATAAGTGACGTTTGAGCTGGTTTTGCCACCACCTGTTTCAAAATACAGGTTGGTGTGATCTTTCGGATACAACACCTCCAGCCGCTGCTTCTTGCCCTGGTCCTTGAGGTCAAAACGCACCAGCTTGACCAATTCCTCGGATTCCCCAATAACACTGGCTTTCAGGTAGGCCTCTGAGCCATCGGTCGGTTTAACCTTCACCCTGCCCACCAGGTTTTCTATCTCTATCTCGGCTCCCTGTGCGAAGCGGATTTCCTGGGTAACCGTGGCGGCGAGCGCCACGCTCGAAACACTTAGCAAAAGGGTCGCCAAACCCAGACCAGTAAGCGATCTTGAATAATTGAGTGACATAGCTCTATCCTTGCGTTTTCACGTCTATCCGTCTTTCATATCTGAATCCAGAGTATCAATGTCCGACAAATTGCACTGACAACCTCGATACCACGCTTTCCACACCCGGCACGTCCGCCGCCAGTTGCAGCGCCCGATCAACAGCCGCTGTGTTGCCCACCTTGCCATGCAAGGCAACCGCGCCCCTGCGCGCCGAAACATTAATCTCTTCGCCAGCCAGCAAGCTGTCCGCCGCCAGCACTGCGCTGACCTCGCGTGCAAGCCTCTTGTTGGCTTCCGCAGCCGACTCGTTCTCCGCCTCCCAGGTCGAGGCCCACTCGGTCTCCATGTCGCCTTTGCCATCGACGACAATCACGCACCCACCAAGACTGACCAGAAAGGAAGCGGCGAGGATTGCATACAGGTATCCAGATTTCATGTGGTCTAAAACTCCGTGTTTGATCTTGCTGTTTGAAAAACTGCACAAGCGCATGCGTTTCTGCAAAGTCGCCTGCCGCTGTCTAGATGCTCTCGTCTCTGTAGCGACGCAGGTAAACGGCGCCTGCAATGAAGACCCCGGCTGCCACCAGCCCCAGCCAAAGACCCGAGCCCTGCAAAAGCGGCGCTGCGTTGATGACTTCCAGACCCGGTCCTGCATGGCCCCGGTCTATGGCATCGGCCATGGATTCCAAAGAGTCGGTGCGAAAGGCCAGCGGGGCAAACCCATTCATGCGCTCGGACAACATGAGCGCGAAATTATTGCTGCCCATGAACTGTTTCTCAACCAATGAGATCACCAGCGGGGGCAGCACCGCCCAGACCATTACGGCGCGCTTGGCGAAGGCCGACACCAGCATCAGGTAGCCCATCAGGGGCAGGTACCAGAGCACACCGACGACCATCGCATACAAGACCAATACCAGGTTACTGAAATACGGCACTTGTGACCACAGCATATCCCATGGACTACCACCCAGCACCAGCAGATCGACCGATATCACCACCATCAGCATAAATGCCGTAACAAAGGCCGCGCACACTGTAACCAGCGGGATCAACACCGCTGCAGTGGCTAACTTGGACAGCACGGTGGTCAAATCGGAGATGGGAAGAGACTTCCAGAACAGGATGCTGCGATCCTTGCGGTCGGCCAGCAGGCAGTCCAGCAGGTAGAAGGTAGCCACCACGCCCATGACCAGGCCGAACACCACCACCATGGCAAGGTTTAGATTACTCAGTCCATGGAAGATCTGGTCGGTCTCGACGCCGTGACCGTCCACCATGATGTTCACTCCGCCTCCCAGCACCTTTACCGAAGCAATCGCGGCAACGGTGACCAGGAGCACGGACAACACGGCAGGCACCAGCCAGATCGCAGTGTGTTCCCAGACTTCACGACGTACCAACGCGAGGAGTGTTTTCATTTGCGTGATACCTTCATTTTTGCGACGAACAGATCAGTGATACTGGGCGTCCTGAGTTCTCCGAACTCGATTAGGCTGTCGCGGGGTCTATCTTCAAACAGCATGACCGTACGCCCAAAAGACTGTTGTTCATCCAGCGGCCCCAGTTGACGCAAGGCATCGGCCTGTTCCGGGCGGGCGGACACCTCTGTGTAGCGGGTCTCCAACTCATCCATGGGCATATCCAGGACCAGGCGCCCGTGGTTCACAAACATCAGATCCGTCAGCAGATGCTCAATCTCTTCCACCTGGTGGGTGGTAATCAAAATTGTTCTCTTGCCATCAAAATAGTCGTTCAGCAGGGCGCGATAAAATTCCTTGCGAAATAGAATATCCAGTCCAAGGGTGGGCTCATCCAGCACCAGCAACCGGGCGTCAATGGCCATCACCAGGGCCAGGTGCAACTGCGTCACCATGCCCTTGGACAAGGCACTGATCTTGCTTTGCATCCTCACGTCGGTACGCGCGAGAAAATCCTCTGCCTTGACCCGATCGAACCTGGGGTGAACCGTCTCAAGCAAGCTCAAGGCCTGATGCACACGCATCCATCGTGGAAGAACCGCAACATCAGCGATGAAGCACACTTGTTGCATGACTTCGTGACGCTGGCTGCGGGGGTCAAGGCCAAGCACTTCCAGCTCACCATCAAAGTGGGTCAAGCCGAGGATCGCCTTCAGGGCGGTGGTTTTGCCAGCGCCATTTGGGCCAATCAAGCCGACAATTCGGCCTTCGGCTATAGAAAAATCAATACTGTCGAGCGCCTTGAAATTGCCATAGCTCTTGCTTAAACGGCGTGCAGAAACCAGCTGGGTCACTTTTGTTCTCCCTCGCCAGAATCACCTGTCGTTGCATCTGCCTCGGCGGTCGCCGCCAAATCCTGCACGGACAAACCCAGGCGGGTGATCCGTTCCAGCACCAGCGGCCATTCATCTTCCAGAAAACGTCGACGCTCGTCCTTGAGTAATTCAACCCTTGCACCTTCCATCACGAACATGCCCAGGCCGCGCTTCTTTTCCACCAGGTTTTCATCCACCAGTTCCTGGTATCCCTTGAGGACGGTAAGAGGATTAAGCCGGTATTCGGCCGCCACATTGCGCACAGACGGCAAGGCGTCGCCATCCTTCAACACGCCTTCGAGAATCATAGACACCACCCTGTCTCTGAGTTGGCGATAAATCGGCAGGTTGTCGTTCCAGTTAGGATCCATGTTTAACGCCCCGACCGCGTCGTGCCTCGTAATACATAGCTGTCACCTAGAAGCTGCGCTGCTGGCGTTCGCTCGAGGCGACCCTGTCTTCGGAGGAGCACAGGCCCGCATCCTCGCCCAGGTCAGAGGCGCTGGAGAGCACTGCCCCGGCTCCAGAAAGTACCTGGATGGCAAATTGCCCCGCGACGTCCCGCAACTGGACTTCCATATCCACGGTGACCTGCTCGGCCACCTGTTCTGCCTGGGTTGCTTCACCGCTGACCACACCCGCCAGTACAAGAACCAGCATCAAAAACCCCGGTGCCAATTCGCCAATCATTCGTTTCATCACGCTCATCGCCGAGCTCCCATTGTTTTTCCGGTGGGGCGTCCTGCCCCGTACCAACCTCAAGTGCGGTGGTGTTGTAGTTAACTATAACACCAATACTTAGGATTGCAAGCTTTTGTAATAATTATTTTCCCGCCGCCTGCCGTCTACTGTTTAACCCTTATTTATCATGTAGTTATAGGTTCTCTTTTTCCTCTTGACGCACATTATCGGGCGCCCGGCACGGGCTGACAAAGTCTCTACCCCGTGTTTTGGCGTGTAAAACCTGTCCCTGGATGCACCGGCAAGTAACGACAAATCACAGTCCATGTTGCGGCTTGCCGCGATAGTTCTGCCGGTGATTCGTGTCGTAATATTGTGCCGGTGCTAAAATTTTCACCGCTGTCCCATTTTGCGCATCGTCGTTTCCGCACAGGAAACGCCTACTGTAAGGAAGGCAACCCATGAAGAATCCTGTCCGCGTGGCCATCACCGGCGCTGCTGGTCAAATCGGCTATCAACTGTGTTTCCGTATTGCATCAGGTCAAATGCTGGGGTCAGACCAGCCGGTCATCCTGCAATTGCTCGAGATTCCCCAGGCGCTGGGCGCTCTGCAGGGTGTGGCCATGGAGCTCAACGATTGCGCCTTCCCTACGCTCGCAGGCATTGTGTGCAGCGACGATCCCAATGTAGCCTTCAAAGACACTGACTATGCCTTGCTGGTCGGCGCACGTCCCCGCGGTCCGGGCATGGAGCGCAAAGACCTGTTGCTGGCAAACGCGGCTATTTTCTCGGTGCAGGGCAAGGCCATGAACAAGCATGCCAGTCGAGATGTGCGTATTCTCGTAGTGGGCAATCCGGCCAATACCAATGCCTTGATTGCCCAGGCCAACGCTCCGGATTTGCCGGCCGCCAATTTCACTGCCATGACCCGCCTGGATCACAATCGGGCCATGAGCCAGCTGGCGAACAAAACTGGCTGTCATGTTACCGACATCAAAAAACTGACCATCTGGGGCAACCATTCCTCGACCCAGTATCCCGACATCAGTCACGCCACCATAGCCGGCGGCCCGGCCAAGGCGAAAGTAGACCAGGGATGGCTGGTAGGTGACTTTATCCCCACCGTACAGCAACGCGGAGCCGCCATTATCAAGGCGCGCGGAGCATCATCGGCGGCTTCGGCGGCCTCGGCAGCCATCGACCATATGCGGGACTGGACCAAGGGCACACCCAAGGGTGACTGGGTCAGTATGGCCGTGCCGTCAGACGGCAGCTACGGCATCAAGCCCGGCGTGATTTATTCCTACCCCGTCACCTGCAGCGGCGGCAAATACGAAATCGTCCAGGGCCTGGCCATTGACGATTTCAGCCGGGCTCGCATGGATGCCAGCGACGCGGAACTGCGCGAGGAACGTGACGGCGTTAAAGACCTGCTCTAGCTCCGGCATCGGCGCAAGACGACATGAAAGGCCCCTCGCGGGGCCTTTTTTGTTGCCGCGCATCATTTCTCTGTAATATAGACTGGTCTGATTTGCCCGGGACAACGTCCGGGGCGTGCCTGTTGCAGGCACCCGCAAAATGGAGAGTGTGTAGATGCTGAGCGTAATTTTTTGGCTGACGGTATTCATTGGCGGCGCCATAGCACTTGCCTACCAGCGTACAGACTTGCGCAGGTCCACTGCCATATTGGGCGGCTTGTTGCTCGCCTACACTTTTTTCGGTGACGGCGGATTTTTGTGGCTGCTCCTGCTGTGGTTGCTCTTTGCGGTCATGGTCGCCCTTAACTACGACGATTTCAGGCGTGACCGCATCGTGCGCCCGATGCTGGCCTTCTATCGGCGCATGGTACCCAGTATGTCCTCCACCGAACGCGAGGCGCTTGAGGCCGGCACGGTCTGGTGGGAAGGCGAGCTATTCAGTGGCGCCCCGGACTGGACCCAGCTGAACGATGCCCCCGCACCCCGACTTTCCCAGGAAGAACAAGCCTTCCTGGACGGTCCGGTTGAAGAACTCTGCGGCCTGATAAATAACTGGGAAACCACCCACGCGCGCGCGGACCTGAGCCCTGAAGTATGGGCATTCATGAAGAGCCAGGGGTTCTTCGCCATGATTATTCCCAAGCAATACGGTGGCCGGGAGTTTTCCGCTTACGCCCATTCCTGCGTATTGGCAAAGATTGCCAGCCACAGCGTCACCGCTGCCTCTACCGTTGCCGTCCCGAACTCGCTCGGACCCGCTGAACTGCTTCTGCACTACGGGACCGAGGCACAAAAAGACCACTATCTTCCCAGGTTGGCCAGCGGCGTGGACATCCCCTGCTTTGCACTGACGGGTCCTACCGCCGGATCGGATGCCGCATCGATACCGGATCACGGCGTGATATGCCGGGGCAGCTACGAGGGTGAGGAAATACTCGGCATTCGTCTGAACTGGGACAAGCGCTACATCACACTGGCTCCGGTAGCCACGGTACTGGGTCTGGCTTTCAAGCTTTATGATCCCGACCATCTGCTCGGTGAGACAGAAGACCTGGGCATAACTGCGGCCTTGATACCTGCCAATCTACCGGGAATAACCATAGGTCGAAGACATCTCCCCTTGAATGTGCCATTCCAGAACGGACCTACCCAGGGCAAGGACGTGTTTGTACCGCTGGACAGCATCATTGGGGGACCCGACATGGCCGGCGAGGGTTGGCGCATGCTGGTCGAATGTCTATCGGTTGG
>Ga0316195_10001190_pt1 | contig 11428 bp, 12 predicted proteins | sample Phised1_MG_FD_204937 | JGI IMG/M metagenome (GOLD analysis project Ga0316195, IMG submission 204937) | Coastal sediment microbial communities from Maine, United States - Phippsburg sediment 1 | ecosystem: Environmental > Aquatic > Marine > Coastal > Sediment | place: USA: Maine | collected... | reverse complement strand
GTCGCCGATACTTTTGGCGCCTTTGAAGTTTTCGAAATTTCCGAGACGGGCTGACCGGGCCGGTGCGGTGCCGTCACGCGCACGACGGAACCATTGCTCGGCTTCGTGATTACCGCGGGTCGGGCCGTCGATGGTCAGCACAATGGCGCTACAGCCGGCTGCATTGGCATCGTCCAGTAGCTTGCGCATGAAATCGCGATTGGCTGACGGGTACAACTGGAACCAGTAATCACCGTTTATTGCCGCTATCTCGCCGATGCTGAAGCTGGTGACCATCGAACAAATCATCAGGCTCTTCTCGCCGGCCGCTGCGCGCGCCGTCGCAAGCTCGCCGTCCGTGTGTATTCGTTGCTGGTCACCTACCGGCGCAAGGATAATTGGCGAGGGGCGTCGCTTGCCGAAAAGCTCGACCGTCGTATCGATGCGACTCACATTTACCAGCCGCCTCGGCCGCAAGCTGCGCTTTGCATACGCCTGCAAATTCGCGGCATTGGTTGCACCGTCATCGGATGATCCTGCGATGAAATGGTAGGCATCACGGGGCAAGGTTCGCTGTGCCACTTTATCGAGCTGAAAAATATTCAGAACTTCTTTCAGTGATGTCGGCACTGCACGATCAGGATAAGCCCATGCAAACTCCGCCGGAATGACGGCAAAGGGTGATGCCGCCAGAAAGCGGAGAAATCGACGCCTGGCTTCCGGATTACTACGCGACATTGATACCTCCACCCTGTGTGCTTGCCATTGCAGTGTATTCGCAAACGGGCTCCCGCCAAAGATGCGTTAGCATAAAACCATGCGACCCCGCATAATTCGGTGAAATAAACCGAACCAGATCTGGAAAACATCACGATGGATATAGATATTATTCTTGAATGTGACGTGAGCCCAGGGCAACTCACCGAACTCGCGGTTGCCGCGGAGAAAATGGGTATCCGTGCAATCTGGTCGTCGAATTACCACCAGAACTATGACTGCTTTATGGCCCTCGTGCCCGCCGCATTGCGCACGTCCGGCATCATTCTGGGCGCCCTCGCCGTCAGCCCCTGGGAACTGCATCCGCTGAAAATGGCCAATGCATTACTGACGCTTAATGAAGTGTCCAATGGCCGCGGCATGGTGGCAGTCAGCGGTGGTGGCGGTGTGCTGGGTGCGCTTGGCTGGAAGATTCATCCGGACGGCCCCGTCTGGCCCATCAAGGATCCCGTAACTTTGCAGCGCTATCCTGAGCGGCGCGTTCGCGGTGTGCAGGAATGTATCGAAGTATTGAAACTGGCCCGAAGTAACAAACTCGTATACAGCTACAACGGCGAAATTTTTCAGATCACCCGCCCGTTTCGGCAGGACTGGGCAACGGCCGCGACCGGTCCGCTGATTTACGGTTGCTGCAGCGGCCCGATGATGATCCGCATGGGCGCGCGCCTGGCAGATGGCATCCAGGTCAGCGACTTCACCGTGGATATGCTTCCGGATGCAATGGCCAATGTTGCCAGGGGTCTTGCACAGCGCACGGAGCCCGCAAAAGATTTTCGCGTTGGCAATTTCTGGGCGTGGCACATCAAGGCCGATCGGGAAGCATCGTTGCGCGAAGCCCGGCGCGAGCTCATCTGGCGCGGGGCCATTGCGGCGAAGTATGCGCATGACATCCGTCCCCACGTTGACAGCGACGAAGAAGTGCAGCTGGTCATCGACAACTGGGACAACTTCTTCAAGGCATTCTGGACGCGCAGCGGAACCATCGACAAGGTGCCGGCAGATACCGTAAACAAGCTGATAGCTGGCATGTCATCGGCGGGCGACCTCAGCGCGATTGATCGCGAAGTGGAACGTTACCGGGCGTTCGCACAATCCGGGCTCACGGAACTGTCGATACGCCTCTTTGACGACCCTATGGACGGATTAAGGCTTATCGGCGAGCACGTGCTACCCCGATTGCGCTGAAACAGTCGCTTCCGGCGAAAGCCAGGCAGCGCGCTACAGCTTCCACTTGCCGCGGTCGGCATCCATCTGCACGAGCCCGCCACGACGATCCAGCATGAACTTGGCCTGCTCGGCGCCGAAAACCCGCTCAGCCAGGACATTCATCGGATCGGAACGGTTGGTGTATTCACGGTAAGTGAAATCGTAATGCTGTTGGGCATCCCGTTCATCCATCGGGATTTCCTCGGCCTCATCCAGCCAGCGGAACCAGCGGTCAACAAATTTCTCAAGGTAGGCTTCACACTGGTCTATATGCTCGTCGGTGAGCGCGGTGATGTAACTCGAACACACGGGAGACTGCATACCGCGAATGGCGGGGCCATGGCTGGCTGACCAGACAAAGTCCGTGTTGGCGCGAAAGTCGATATAGTCCTTGTTGGCATCGCCTTCGTAGTATTTCTGCACGTAAGCTTCGTCCACCTTCACATCGGCTCGTGCCACGTAATCTGCATAAAACAGCAGGTTGGGTACCGTGCCGAATATGATCATCAGGTTGGGAACGCGTGTCTCCTGACCCAGGCAGACGTTAATGTTCATGTCGATGATGCTGGCCTTCCGGTTGCCCAGCCAGGAGCGCACGAACCAGTCGATGCCGCCACCGGTATAGCCAAAGAACGAACCTTCCATGTTGCCGTCAGCCGACGTGTAATACTCGGCGCCATCGGAGATCGGATGCAGCTTTGCACCGTCAAAATAATCGAGTATCCGCGCCGCAATTTTGCCGTGAATATTCCAGCAGCGCTCCCATTGCCGGGAAACATCCACGTTTGGGTTGGCTTCCAGAAATTCATGAATGGTTTTAACGTCACTCTGTTTGGCCATGATGTTCTCGTTGGATTTCTCTTTAGATAAATGTGTAGCTGGCCTGCGCGGGGCCAGGAAGGGCGCTTATCATATACGCTGCGACGCCAAACCGACACGGGACGATGCGCAGGAAAGACATTTTGGCCATCCTGCGGCATAGCGTCGAAATACAGGGTTTGCGCGGCGCTACCCGGACCTGGCTGGTCGAAGCAGTAGTGTCCCGGAAACCTTCTGCCATGGTTCAGCAACCGTCGGCAGGCCCGGGTAATGACCGTCCGATTACTGCGCCCTGAAACGACCCGGCACGACGATTACTGCTGTCGCGCTCAGAATGAACCGGTATAGGGGTTTTCCCGAACGGCGCACCTCACCGCCCTGCGCAATTATAGTTGCCGTGTATGGTGCCGTGCCGGGTTTACCCGCCGGAACAATTCCTCAGGAGACTTTCATGTATATCAACTTCTGGTACCCGGTTATTCGCAGCGAAGACCTCGCCAACGACAAACCCGAAAAAGTAAAAATGCTGGGCCTTAATTTCGTTGCCTTCCGTGATGAAAACGGAAATGCGTGCGTTTTGAGCGACACCTGCGTACACCGCGGCGGTTCGCTGGGTGGAGCCTGGTCAGCTGGAAACGTCCCGCGCATCGTCAATGGCTGCGTGGTTTGCCCTTATCATGGCTGGGAATTCAATGGTGAAGGCAAGTGCGTAAATATTCCTTCCATCGGCTATGGCAAGAAACCCCCGGCCAGAGCAAAAGTGGATGCCTATCCTGTTCAGGAAAAGTACGGGATCGTTTTTGCTTTTCTGGGCGACCTGCCGGAAGAGGAGCGGCCTCCGCTGCTCAACGTCGAGGAATACGACGATCCGAAGTGGCGCGCGAATTCCGTCCTGGTGCTGGATGTGCCTTACTACTACGAACGATCCATCGAGAACGGCCTGGATCCGGCACATAACGAATTCGTGCACCCTACCCACGGACACCAGGGCATGAACAGGGAGGACTACAAGGTCAACCCGATCGAGCTGGATGACCATCGGCAGGGCTGGGGCTCGTGGTTCTGGCATCTGTTCGATGCACCTCCCCTGCCCGACGCCTCGCATGAAACGGCCAAAGGCCAGAAGACGCCGTGGGATGATCGGAAGCAGGAACGGCAAATCAAGGTGGGCGGCGGCACCTATGGGCCAAACATGATGCCTACCTATATCAATATTTCGCCTACCGAAACCTTCCGGCAATATTTCTTTGAAACGCCCATCGACGAGACGCACACGCGGATTTTCTTCCTGAATATGCGTAATTTCATGCTGGATCCTTCGAAAGACGGTCCCATCCATGCCCGCAACAAAGTCATTGCGCAGCAGGATATCCAGATCGTGGAGCTGCTGAATCCTCGCCGCACGCCCATCAGCAACACCAAGGAGGTATTGATGCCTGCCGATGGTCCGATTGCGGCCTATCGTGACTGGCTCGCGCAATTTGACGAGAAAGGCTGGCGCATCGACTGGGAAGAATTCCAGCGGCGCAACGGAAAGGATACCGCGTTTGCCATTCCAAGCCCCGGCCGCAGGCAGTCAGGAAACTGGGTGCTCGAAGCTGTGCCTTTGCTCGACAGCAGGGCCGCGCGTAAACGTGCTGCAGACGACAAAGCGGCCTGAGCAGCAGCAGATGTTGCCCCAGCCAGGGGCCGCATCGTTCGGAAGAAATAATGCAGCCTGCATTCCGCCATTGGAATGCAGGCTGCTTTTAGTTTATGAGACTGAGGGCTGATCGACAGCACACCGCAGTATGCAGTCAGCAATTGCCTTGATGTCGCGACGGTCCAGCACAGGAATGTCACGCGTAACCCGAACACTGCCAGGGTCATCACATACGATCATGCAGACAGACTCATCGGCAGCGGAAAGGTCCGGCACATCGTGGCCCGTTCGTCTGAGTTCGAGCTTGGGGTGAGGGCCATGCTTGTAACCTTCGATCAACACTATATCGGGGCTATGCATATGCCGGAGGAGCTCCTCAAGAGGCGGCTCAGGCGTATCGAAAAGCTCGCGGATATGCGCCCAGCGGCGCGCAGACGATACTATGACTTCGACTGCCCCAGCGGCACGATGTTGATGACTGTCCTTGCCCGGATGATCAATATCGAATTCGTGATGGGCGTGCTTTACGGTCGCGACCCGCAGACCTCTGGATCGGAGTTCGCGAATCAGCTCGACTATCAGTGTCGTTTTACCCGCGTTCTTGAAGCCGGCAATTCCAAAAATTTTCATCTGTGCAGTTTTTCTCTGATGGCCGGATCAGACCGCCTTTATCCGACCCTCTGACCATGATGACCGATCCGCAACTATACAGCCTGGCCAAGACTATCCACATTGCAACCGTTGTAATAACCATCTCTGGCTTTGTACTTCGCGGCTACTGGATGTTATGCAATTCGCCGTTGCTGCACACCCGTACGGCAAAAATCGTACCGCATATAAATGACACTCTGTTGCTGCTGGCCGCTTTATGGACGGCGGCACTCAGCGGACAGTACCCTTTTGTCGACGCCTGGCTTACCGCCAAGATACTGGGCGCACTCGCGTACATCGTGCTCGGTTCCATAGCACTGCACTATGGCCGTACGAGGGGCATTAGAATCGCTGCCTTTGCAGGCGCCTTACTCTGTTTTGCCTACGTCGTGCGGGTTGCCATAACGAAAAACCCGCTGCCATTTCAGGCAGCGGGTTTTGACCTGGCGGGCAATACCTTCTGGTGAAGGAATCCGTGCCCGGCGACGATCGGCAACGATCAGGGCTTGGGAGCCCAGGATATACACCAGCCTTTTGCAGAAACAGCTTTGCCGGGGAAGATTGCGCACGGACGATATGCATCGCCGTCGGCACCCTGAACCAGCGCACAATTGGAACAACTGCTGCCAGCCTTATAGCTTGGCGCCTTGGAGGTGGTTGCATCCTCGACATACTGCAGGTTAACGGCAAGCGGATCGTCAGCGGCCACGTGCGGTAGCTCTTGCGCTAAAGCAGGATTAATCATTACCAGCGAACCGGCCGAACCGGCTGCACCGGCGATCGCCAGGTTCCGCAAAAAAATTCGCCTGGTCAGATGATGGTCTCTCATAACATTGTGTCCCTTGGTTGTTACATCCACATAAACTCTCGCCGCGTGGAACGATTTACGGCTGCTAAAACGGTGACATTCTAACAGTTAAGAATTGCCCTAACGAGTAGGCATTATCCGGCAGAACTCGTTGCATGCCGCACCGGTAGGGACATTTACCTATGGGATGACAGCATCCGGCAGCGGACAATTCCCGCTCCGAACAAGCCTCTAACAGCGGGTCAGCCTTGTGTGCGCTGCCCTGCTTCAGCACAGGAATCCGGGATGGATAAATCGCAAACATACAACGATGTCGTGGTGCGCCAGTTTGCCGTCATGACGGTCGTGTGGGCCATCGTTGGCATGGCGGTGGGCGTCTTTATAGCGTCAGAATTGATCTGGCCGGGACTGGGCATGGACCTGCCATGGCTGTCATACGGGCGGCTGAGGCCACTGCACACCAACGCCGTTATATTTGCGTTTGGCGGGTGCGCCCTCTTTGCGACCTCATATTACGTTGTACAGCGCACCTGCCACGCACGGCTGTTTGGCGGCCCTCTGGCCTCGCTGACATTCTGGGGATGGCAACTGGTAATACTCGCTGCTGCCATCAGTCTGCCGCTGGGTTATACGCAGGGCAAGGAATATGCAGAGCTGGAATGGCCTATCGACCTGCTGATCACGGTCGTTTGGGTGTCGTACGCTATCGTGTTTTTCGGCACGATAGTCAAACGGCGCGTCAAGCATATCTACGTTGCAAACTGGTTTTTCGGAGCCTTCATCATCACGGTAGCCATTCTGCATGTGGTGAATTCGCTGGCCATTCCGGTCGGCTCCATGAAGTCCTATTCGATATATGCCGGCGTCGTGGACGCTATGGTGCAGTGGTGGTACGGCCACAATGCCGTGGGCTTCTTTCTGACTGCGGGATTCCTCGGCATGATGTATTACTTCGTGCCAAAGCAGGCAGGCAGGCCCGTATTTTCTTACCGGCTGTCCGTGGTGCACTTCTGGGCGCTGATCTCAATTTATATGTGGGCCGGTCCGCACCATCTCCACTACACCACCCTGCCGGACTGGGCACAGTCGCTGGGCATGGTGTTCTCACTGATACTGTTCGCGCCCTCATGGGGCGGCATGATCAACGGCATCATGACCTTGTCGGGCGCATGGCATAAGTTGCGCACCGATCCGATTCTGAAGTTCATGATCGTCAGTTTGTCCTTCTACGGCATGTCGACGTTTGAAGGACCAATGATGTCGATCAAGACCGTAAATTCCCTTTCACATTATACGGACTGGACCATAGGCCACGTTCACTCGGGTGCACTCGGCTGGGTCGCCATGATATCGATGGGCTGCATTTATTCGTTGCTGCCTCGTGTACTCGGTCGTGAGTCGATGCACAGCATCAAGCTCATCGACGTGCATTTCTGGACGTCGACGATCGGCACAGTGCTTTATATCGCTTCCATGTGGATGGCTGGCGTCATGCAGGGGCTGATGTGGCGGGCTGTTAATGAAGACGGCACGCTGACGTATACATTCATTGAGAGCCTCAACGCGACCTATCCCTACTATGCAATACGTCTTGCCGGTGGCGCGCTGTTCCTGGCCGGCACCCTGGTAATGGCTTACAACGTCTGGAAAACGATGTCGTCTGAAACCAATACCTCGCCGATACCGGTCGCCGTACCGGCCATAGGAGCCTGATCATGAAGCATGATCTGATAGAAAAAAACATCGGCTTAATGGGGATACTAATTGCGCTGGTGGTTAGTTTTGGCGGCCTGGCAGAAATTGTGCCTCTTATGTTTTCGGGAACCGCTGTTGAACCCGTGCCCGGGATGCAGCCTTACTCTGCCGTCCAGCTGGAAGGCCGGGATATCTACATTCGTGAGGGCTGCTACAACTGCCACTCACAGATGATTCGGCCCTTCAGGGCGGAAACCGAGCGTTACGGCCAGTATTCAGTTGCCGGCGAAGCGGTTTGGGATCACCCCTTCCAGTTTGGGTCGAAACGCACGGGTCCTGATCTTGCTCGTGTAGGCGGCCGCTATTCGGACGACTGGCATCGGGTGCACCTCACGAATCCGCGTGATGTAGTTCCTGAATCCAATATGCCCGCCTACCCGTGGCTTGCAGAAAATATGGTCGATGCCAGCGCGACGGCCGGCAAGATGGAGGGTCTGCGCATGGTCGGAGTGCCCTACAGCGACGAGGATATTGCCGGAGCCGAAGCGATGGTGGCGGGAAAAACAGAACTCGATGTGCTGGTTGCATACCTCCAGCATGTTGGAACAGCAATCACGAACAGGGGACAGTAAGGATGGAACCGGGAACCTGGCGAGGCTTGTTTACCGTATTTATGTTTCTTGCATTCATAGGCATCGTCCTGTGGGCCTGGAGCAACAGGCGCAAAAAAGATTTTGATGAGGCGGCTGAGTTGCCGCTCGAAGATGACGAATTTGTTTCAGTCAACGGCATGCCAACCGGAAAAGTGCCGCAAGGAGGCGACAGATCATGAGTAGCTTCTGGAGCATTTTCATCATCGTTCTGGTTGTGCTTAACGTCGGCGGCTGCCTGTGGCTGATCGCATGGACCATGAACATGAAAACGGATCAGGAGGATGCTGATTCGACAGGTCATGTATGGGATGGCGATCTGAAGGAATACAACAACCCGCTTCCCAAGTGGTGGCTGAATACTTTTTATCTGACGATTATTTTTACTGTCGTATACCTTGTTCTCTACCCTGGTTTCGGCAGTTTTCCGGGCGTGCTCGGATGGACGCAGGAGGGTGCATACAACAGTGAGGTGGAGGCCAAGCGGGAAAAATATGCTGCCGTATTCGAAGCATTCGCAGGCATCCCGCTGGAGGCACTGGTCACCAATCAGGATGCATTGAAACTGGGCCGTAATACCTTCATGAACAACTGCACCGCCTGTCACGGCTCGGATGGCCGTGGTGCCAAAGGCTTCCCGAACCTGACGGATTCCAGCTGGCTGTGGGGCGGCGAGCCCGCACAAGTCAGGCAAACAATCGCCAACGGTCGCATCGGCAATATGCCGGCGTTAGGTGCAGTTGCCGGACCTGAAGGTGTAGAGCAGATAATCACCTTCCTGCTGAGTGCGCCAGGCGATACATCGGCTGAGGTAGTAGCCGGACAGCAGAAGTTTATGACCTCTGGTTGCATCGGATGTCACGGCATGAATGCAGAAGGCAACCCTCTGCTGGGCGCGCCCAATTTGCGGGATGATGACTGGTTACACGGCAGTTCACGTGAGGCCATCCGTGACGTGATCAATAACGGCCGGACAAACCAGATGCCTGCGCATCTTGGCCTGCTAGGCGAAGACAGGGTGAATCTTGTGACAGCTTACGTACTCAGCCTGAGCAAGCAGGAGTAAAACAGTGATAACCGGGGTCGGCAAGAATACCCAGGGCCTCCCCGAAGATGCGCCGCGAGCCTGGCGACGCTGGACGCGACGCGCACAAAATATCGCCGCGATTCTGTGGCCATCATTTCTGGCTGCATGCGTTGCTACTGCGGTATTTTTTGGGTATATCGACCCGCTTGATCTCGCTGCGATTTCTACATCATTTCAGGACTACTCGAGCCTGGCGGGTTATGCAATCGGCTTTTTCTTTTTCTGGACCGTCTGCTCGTTATCGAGCCTGCTTTCAGTATTTCTGATCCGCACGTCGCGAAGGCCAGATGGCACAGCGCGGGATAATCAACATCATTGAACCAGCTATGGATCAGCAAAACTCACTTTACCAGTCGGCGGAAAAAATTCACGCCCGCGAAGTTGATGGGCCCTTTGACAGCCTGCGTACCATATCGGTCGTCGTTTTGCTGGGCCTCTACTACATCCTGCCATGGCTTCGCTGGGACGACCGGCAAGCTGTTCTTTTTGACCTGCCTGCCCGCAAGTTCTACATACTTGGACTGACGTTCTGGCCGCAGGATTTTATTTACCTGGCATGGCTATTGATTATCGCCGGCGTGGCACTCTTCTTTTTCACGGCGCTTGCAGGCCGACTCTGGTGCGGCTTTGCCTGTCCACAGACTGTCTGGACAACGGCATTTGTCTGGATGGAGCGGCTCACAGAAGGCAACCGTTCCAAGCGCATAAAGCTGGACAATAGCCCATGGACTATGGACAAGATCCGGCGGAAAGCAGCCAAGCAAGTGCTGTGGATCAGTTTTGCGCTCTGGACCGGCTATACCTTCGTCGGATACTTCACCCCCATCGTCGACCTGGGCCGGGAAATCGCGACGCTCTCACTGGGCCCGTGGGAAAGCTTCTGGGTGCTGTTCTACAGCTTTGCCACATATGGAAACGCGGGGATCATGCGCGAGCAGGTCTGCAAGTACATGTGCCCCTATGCACGGTTTCAGAGTTCCATGTTCGACCGCAACACCCTGGTCATTTCTTACGACGAGGCGCGGGGAGAACCGCGCGGCAGCAGGAGTCGCAAGCATGGCAAGAACAGTGCAACAGAACACCTGGGCGATTGTATTGACTGCCATTTGTGTGTGCAGGTCTGCCCGGTAGGCATCGATATCCGTAACGGACTCCAATATGAATGCATTGCCTGTGCGGCCTGCATTGACGCATGTGACAGCGTTATGGACAAAATGGAATACCCGCGTGGGCTTGTAAAGTACACAACTGAAAATGCGATCGCGGGTGAAAAATCCCAAATACTCCGTCCGCGAATATTCTTCTACGGCACAGTACTTTTGATCTTGCTGATCGGACTTGCCGGCGCGCTATCGAGCCGTTATGAATTACGCATGAATGTCCTGCGCGACCGTAATGCGCTGTATCGCGAACTTGCATCCGGTCGCATCGAGAATGTCTATACTCTCAAGGTGCTTAATAAGAGCGACCGGAATCACCCGCTGACACTGTCTGTGAAGGGTATGCCGGATCTGACCGTGGAAACCGACCCGCAACAGCCTGTAGCATTAGCCGGCGAATTAACGACCATCACGGCAAGGGTTCAGGCAACCCCCGCCGACGGTAACGCAGGCGGCAACAATATTGTTTTTGAAGTGCGTTCTAAATCAGCGCCGGACATAAGCACTGAATCCAAAAGTCGCTTTTTCCTGCCCGCTAATTAACGACAATGTGAATCGGCTATCCGGCCAACATGAGCAATACTCTTTCAATGAATAAGCTGCCAACCGCGAACAACGACGCATGGTATCGCCACTTTTATGTATGGCTGATCATCTTTCTGCCCGCTTGCGCGGTAGTTGCCAGCTTTGCCACGCTTTACCTGGCGGCGAGCAACCCCCCCGACCTCGTTGTAGCTGACTACTCCAACATCGAAGCAACGGTTGCAAAGAACGTCGCACAGGATGAGAAAGCAAATACGCTTGCCCTTCGTGCTGAAGTGGTTTTCGGAAGTCAGAGCGATGACAAGACTGCAATCAGCGTAATGCTGCATACGAATGACCCGCAGACCCTGCCTTCATCAATCATGCTGAGGGTTGTACACAGCACACTGGCATCGATGGATGCAAACGCAG
>Ga0316195_10001189_pt1 | contig 11429 bp, 14 predicted proteins | sample Phised1_MG_FD_204937 | JGI IMG/M metagenome (GOLD analysis project Ga0316195, IMG submission 204937) | Coastal sediment microbial communities from Maine, United States - Phippsburg sediment 1 | ecosystem: Environmental > Aquatic > Marine > Coastal > Sediment | place: USA: Maine | collected... | reverse complement strand
CCATTTTTCGGCGCGCAGCCGGTGCTGCTCGACGATCAGGGTAACGAAATCGATGGCAATCCGGCCGAGGGCAATCTCGCCATGCGCGCGCCCTGGCCATCGATGATGCGCTCGGTGTACGGCGACCACAAACGCTTCTTCGAGACCTATTTCGCCCTGTTCAAGGGCTATTACTTTACCGGTGACGGCGCGCGCCGCGATGCCGACGGCTACTACTGGATCACCGGGCGTGTCGACGACGTGCTCAACGTATCCGGCCATCGCCTCGGTACCGCCGAGATCGAATCGGCACTGGTCAAGCACCCGAAAGTCGCGGAGGCAGCCGTGGTCGGCTATCCGCACGAGATAACCGGGCAGGGCATCTACGCCTACGTGACCCTGATGGCTGGCGAAAGCGGTGATGATGCTTTGAAACAGGAGCTGGTGAACATGGTACGCTCGGAAATCGGGCCCATCGCCAAGGTCAACATCATCCAGTGGGCGCCCGGGTTGCCGAAAACCCGTTCCGGCAAGATCATGCGTCGCATATTGCGCAAGGTCGCGGCGAACGAGTTGGACAGCCTCGGCGACACCTCCACGCTGGCCGATCCCGGAGTGGTCGATCACCTGATCGAGAATCGCGCCAACCGCTAGATTAATTGGCTAATTCCGGCAAGCTCCGCAACCGCGGAGCTTTTTTTTGTCCGCTGCAGTAGTTGGCTTGCAAGTTCTCATTATTTTCTCTAAACTCGGCGAGAATAAAATGAGAAGAGAGCCTTCCGATGCTAACCTCACAAGAACAGAAAACGCTGCAGTTCATCCGTAATTACCTGGCCCAGCATGGTTACGCGCCTAAATTCAGGGAAATTGGCATGGCCATCGGTGTCAATTCGCAGGGCACGATTCACCGCTACGTGCAGGCGCTCGAAGACAAGGGTTACATCGATCGTATCAAGGGTAATTCACGTGGCATGAGCCTCGTCGATTTGCCCCTGGTCAGCCCGCCGACCATTCCGCTGGTCGGTCGTATCGCCGCCGGTTTACCGCTCGAGGCAATCGAGGATCAGCAGGAGCTGAACCTGGCCGAAATGTTTATGGGTCCGGAACTGTTCGCGCTGCGCGTGACCGGGGATTCGATGATCGAGGCCGGTATCCTGGATGAGGATTACGTCATCATTCGCAAACAGGTGGTTGCTCGTGATGGTGACATCGTCGTCGCGATGATCGACAAGTCCGAAGCGACGCTAAAGCGTTTCAAACGCAAGAGCGAGGACACCATTGCCCTGATCCCGGAGAACCGGGACATGGAACCCATGATATATGCCGCGGAACGGGTCAGTATTCACGGCGTGCTGGTGGGGCAGTTACGCAACTATCGCTGAGGCCTGCGCCGCCCGAATGCGGCGTCAGTTTAACCCTGGCGTGTTTTTTCGAGGGTGCGCAGCATTTCGCTGATGAGGCGTGGATTTGCCGCAACGACTTCACCGTTGTCCATGAATTGACTGTCGCCGTTGTAATCGGTCACCAGGCCACCCGCTTCGCGCACGATAAGCGCGCCGGCGGCCAGATCCCAGGATTGTAGCCCTGACTCCCAGTAGCCATCGAGGCGACCGGCGGCGACGTAGGCGAGGTCGAGCGCGGCGGATCCGGCGCGGCGTATATCGGTAGCCTTGGGGAAAAATTCCCGAAACACGCTGAAAAATTCCTCCAGGTTTTCGGGATGCTTGAAGGGAAACCCGGTCGCGAGCAAAGCGCCCTGCGCCGACTTCAGCGAACTGACGCGAATGCGGCGGTTGTTCAGCGTCGCGCCAGCGCCGCGGCTTGCGGCAAACAGTTCCTGCTTGTATGGATCGTAAATGACCCCGTGCGTCAGCTTGCCCTGGTGCTCGCAGGCGATCGATACCGCGTAGTGCGGAAAGCCGTGCAGGTAGTTGGTGGTGCCGTCGAGCGGATCGATGATCCAGCGATAGTCTTCCTTGCCCTCGATAACGCCCGATTCCTCGGCCAGGATGGAGTGGCCCGGGAAAGATTTCAGTAAATCCTCGATGATCAGTGACTCTGCCTGCCGATCGATCTCGCTGACATAGTCGTTCAGCGCTTTTACTTCGACTTTCAAGTCAGGTACTTTATTGATCTTGCGAACAATGAAATCACCCGCGTGATGGGCCGCTCGAATCGCGATGTTGAGCATTGGTTGCATGGAAGTTCGACGTGCCGGGAAAGGCGCGCAGTCTAGCAAACGGCCTGACAATAGACCAGAGCTAAACAGTTCACAGCTAAGGTAGAGACGCCAATCGATGAAGCTACAGAATATCAGGATAGTACTGGTTGGCACGACCCACCCGGGTAATGTCGGCGCCACCGCGCGCGCGATGCACAACATGGGCATCGGCCGGTTGTGCCTGGTCGACCCGCAATGCCCGATCGGTGAAGTCGCTTACGCGCGCGCTTCCGGCGCCAACCTCGTGCTCGATCAGCGCGAGACCTTTACCGATTTGCGCGCGGCGCTCGCCGACTGCAGCCTGGTTATCGCCAGCACTGCACGGCGACGTTCGCTGGCCTGGCCAGAGGTCGATCCTCGAGCAATGGCGGAAAACGTCTTTCGACTCGATGACAGCAGCCAGGTTGCCGTGGTATTTGGCCGCGAACATTCGGGTTTGACCAACGATGAGATTCAGGTCTGTAACCAGATGGTGTGTATACCGACCAACCCGGACTTCAGTTCGCTAAACCTCGCGGCCGCAGTGCAGGTGTTGTGTTATGAATTATTCAGCGCCCAATATATTCGCCCGGCAACCGCTGCTGTGGCCGATCAGGACCAGCCAGCTTCGAGCGCTGAGGTCGAGGCCATGTTTGAGCACATGCGGCAAAGTCTTGAAGACAGCGGTTTTCTCAACACAAGCCAACCGGGGCTGACCATGGACCGCCTGCGCCGGCTGTACCTGCGCAGCGAGTTGACGGGTATCGAGGTCAATATGTTGCGCGGTATGCTGAGCGCCTTTCAGAAACCCACCAGGTGATCGTTACAAACCGTTACAAAAAGTTACATTGCCGAAAAGCTTCGCCCGCCGCCGCGGCCTAACATAGTTTCCGTTATCAACCATCAACGGAAACATCAGATGAAATTTTCTACACGTATTATCACCGCGATGCTTTTAATTGCCGGCAGCTCAGGCGTGGTTTACGCCTTTAGCAAGCACGGTGACTGGGACATGACCCCGGCCGAAAAAGTCGAATTCATCAGCGAACGGGTGACTCGCAAGCTCGACCTCGACGCAACGCAGATTGCCCATTTCACGCGTCTTGCAGAAACGGTCAGCGCCGTCATGCAAGAGGTAAGGCCAGCACGCGAGCAGCGTAACGATGAGTTCCTGCAGCTATTGCAGGAACCCGGTTTCGACCAGGCAAGGGCGCTGGAACTGGTACAGAAGAGAACCCGTTTGATCGACGAGAAAGCACCCGAAATAATCGCGCAACTGGGTATTTTTCTCGATTCGCTGACGCCACAACAGCGCGAGCAGGTGCAGGAGTTTGTCGAGCACCGTCACGGCAGACACAAGCACGGGCATTGATGCCACAGGCGTTGACCTGCGGCTTCTATTCCGGAAGCCGCAGGGTACAATGGCATTTTCCGATGAGGACAGCCACTCCAGTCATGCCCGAGATATTGCTGATCGACGATGATGAGAAACTGGCGCAGTCGTTGCAGCTTTATTTTGCCCGTTTTGAAATGGCGCTGGATAGCGAGACCAGCCCGCTCAGGGCAATCGAACGCATCGGCAAGGTTGAGTATGACCTCGTCATCCTCGATGTCATGTTGCCGCAGATCGATGGTTTCGAAACCTGTCGACGCATTCGCAAGATCAGTGATATACCGATCATCATGCTCACCGCCCGGGGCGAGGTAACCGACCGCGTCGTTGGGCTGGAACTGGGCGCCGATGACTACCTGCCCAAGCCGTTTGAGCCGCGCGAACTGGTAGCGCGCATCAACAACGTGCTGAAACGCCAGCGATCGACATCTGCCCAGGCCCTGCAGTGGGGCGAACTGCGCCTCGATCTCGATCGCAAACAACTGCTGCGTGACGATAAACCGGTGGCACTGACGGCGGCCGAGTTTGAACTGTTGTCAATGTTGGTAAAAGCACAGGGCGGGGTTTTGACGCGGGATGAAATCATGCACGAATTGCACGGCATCGACGCCGACATCTACAGCCGGGCTATCGACGTACTCGTCAGCAGGCTGCGACAGAAACTGCAGCGCCCCGAATTGATTCGGACCTTGCGCGGGCAGGGCTACCAACTGCTTGCCCCCGATGCTTGAATTCCTCTCGCGCAAGTGGCAAAGCCTCGTCTTTCGCCTGCTGTTTTACTTCCTGCTGTGCTTGCTGGCGCTGGCGCTGATTTTCGCGATCAGTTTCAGTCAGCGGATCAAGCCACATGTACAAAAACAGATACTGCCCAACGTCGCGAAATACCTGGACTACGTGATTCGGGATATCGGTAACCCCCCGGATCTCGCGGTTGCGCAAAATCTCGCAGATGAATTGCCCTTCGAGATCCGCATCGAGGGGCAGGGCATCAACTGGGCCTCGAGTAACGTGGTACGGCCAGTGTCAAAGTACCGCTTCGAATCTGCGCCAGCGCCCTACGGCGGGGTATTTTTCAGTCATCAGCGGCGCCAGGAAGTCGTTCTGATTCGCCGTAACGAACTGGACTACCTGTTCCTGGTCAGCGATGGCTTCCGGCGGGGCTCCGAAATCAGGCACTGGCTGCTTTTCGTCAGCCTCGGCGGTATTTTGTTTTTGCTCTATGTCGGCATCCAGCGCCTGTTCCGTCCCATCGGCGTTATCTCGGAACAGGTCAAAAAGATTGGCGAAGGCGATTTGCAACAATCGATCGCAGTCAACGGCAAGGGTGAACTCGGTCTGCTCGCGTCCGGTATCAATCGCATGTCGCAACAGATCAGCGAGATGCTGGAGAGCAAGTCGGCCATGCTGTTGGCGATCAGTCACGAACTGCGATCGCCACTAACGCGTATGCGGGTCAACCTGGAGTTGCTGGATGACAGCGCTGCCCGCGAAAAACTGGTTGATGATTGCCGTGAAATGGAAACCCTGCTCGCTGCCATACTCGAGTCGGAGAAACTTGGCAGCGGCCATGCACCGCTCGCACTCAGTCGCTGCAACCTGATGAGCCTGGTGGCCGAGGTGATCGCCAGTCACCCGGAAAAAGCGCGCATCCGCAGCAGCCTGACACCGGTGTTTCTGGCTGTCGATGAACTGCGCATCAAGCTGCTGCTGAAAAACCTGATCGACAACGCCTGCCAGTATTCGCGCGACGCGCAGGACCAGGTCGAAGTCGGCCTGCATACGCAGGCTGACTTCGCGGTTCTGACGGTTTCAGACCAGGGTGTCGGCATTGCCGCCGAAGACCTGCCGCGCCTGCACGAAGCTTTTTACCGTCCCGACAGCTCACGCCAGAGAAACACCGGCGGCTACGGCCTGGGGCTCTATTTATGCCATCTGATCGTCAACGCGCACGGCGGTGATTTGCGTATCGACAGCGAGCCCGGACAAGGCACCCGCGTTATCGTCAGATTGCCCCTTGATAATAGTTGACCATTTTAGTCAGGATTGTATACTGACGCTGTTTTACATAACCTTCTTGCAACATGCGATTATCTACTAAAAGCCGTTATGCAGTGACCTCACTGCTCGACCTGGTGATGCACTCGGACAAGGGTCCGGTGTCGCTCGCCGATATTTCGGTTCGGCAGGGTATTTCCCTGTCCTATCTGGAGCAATTGTTTGCCAAGATGCGCCGTAACAAGCTGGTGGTAAGTACGCGCGGCCCGGGCGGCGGCTACAGTCTCGGCGGAGCGCCTGACCAGGTCTGTATCGCCGATGTCATCAATGCTGTCGACGAAGATATGCAGATCGCCGACAAGGACCTGCAAAACGCATCGGCTGCCTACGAGCCCTGCCTGACGGAGCAACTGTGGGAAGAATTGAGTGCCGAAATCGAGAATTACCTGACAACCATCTCGCTTGCGGACATGATGCAAAACGACGAAGTTCAGGAGCTGTCGAGGGCGCACGATCTGCGCCAGAACTCGCCCAGCTTACTGTAGCCCAGCAACATGCCGGTTTATCTCGATCACAACGCAATCTCGCCGATGCCCATCAGCGGCCTTGAAATAGAGCAGCCCGGGCACTACCTGAGACAACCGGGGGATCTGTTCGAGTCCAGGCTGGCGCGTGGGGTAGACGCCAATCTCGCAGTGAATGCGATTCGAGTCAGTTTTGGTATGGCCAATCGCCTTCAGGGTATCGAGGCATTGAACGTAAATTTGCAACAACTGGTAAATAAAATGCCAGCGGTTACCCGCCAGGCCGCGGCATAGAGAGACAATCATGGGAATCGAACTCAGCGACATCGCCGCATCACGCGTACAACATTTTCTTGAAAATCGAGGCAAGGGCCTCGGCTTGCGCCTGGGTGTGAAAACAACCGGGTGTTCCGGTCTCGCCTATGTCATCGAGTTCGTCGACGAATTGCGTGAAGACGACGAGGTTTTTGAAAGCAAGGGTGTAAAAGTCATCGTCGACAAGAAGAGCCTGTTGTTTCTGGACGGTACCGAGGTCGATTTTGCCAAGGTTGGGCTGCAGGAGGGTTTTCAATTCAAAAACCCCAACGCCAAGGATGCCTGTGGCTGTGGCGAGAGTTTCACCGTCTGAATAATCCACCCAGTTCGATGCAGTCCCCCGACCTTAGCCAGAATTATTTTGAGCTGTTTGGCCTCGAGCCCGCGTTCGATATCGACCGCGAGCGCCTGCAACAGCAGCAACGCAGTTTACAGGCCAGCTACCATCCCGATCGACACGTCAACGCCAGCGAGCGTGACAGGCGATTGTCGATGCAGCTGGCTTCATGGATCAACCAGGCTTACGAAACACTGCAGGACCCGGTCAAGCGCACGCGTTACCTGCTCGAGCTCAGCGGCGCCGAAATTCCGGACGATTCAACGACGACAGCGGATACCGAATTCCTGATGGAACAGATCGAACTGCGCGAACAGGTTGACGCCTGTCGCCAGCATGAAGATGGCCTGCAGCGCAGCGAGCAGATCGAACAGCGGCTGCAGCAGCGTGCCAGCGACCTCGCCGGCGAGTTTGTCGCCGCCTTCGAGCAGGCGGATTTCACCAATGCCACGGTCGCATATCGCAAAATGCAGTTCATTGAACGCATCAAGCAACAGTTAGGTGAGCTGCAGTTCGAGCTGGAGGGCCTGTAATGGCGTTGTTGCAGATTGCCGAGCCGGGACAGTCCACCGACCCGCACCAGCACCGACTGGCGGTCGGTATCGATCTTGGCACCACTAACTCGCTGGTCGCGACGGTACGCAGTGGCGAGGCTATTTGCCTGCCTGACGAACAGGGGCGCTACCTGCTGCCGTCGATCGTTCACTACTCCGAAACGGGCCTGGAAGTCGGCTTCGAGGCCGCGCTGCGGCAAGCGGACGATCCACACAACACCGTTGCGTCGGTAAAGCGCCTGATGGGCCGTGGCGCCGACGCGGTTGCGCAGCTCGGGGATACGCTTGCCTATGAAATCGTAGTCAATGACGACAGCCAGCTGCCCAGGATTCGAACTCGCGCAGGCGACTACGGCGCAACCGAGATATCCGCTGAAATTCTGAAAGTGCTGTTCGCGCGGGCCAGGCAGAGCCTGGGGAACGAACTGGATGGCGTCGTCATCACGGTGCCAGCCTATTTTGACGACGCGCAACGACAGGCGACCCGCGACGCGGCGACCCTGGCCGGGGTCAACCTGTTGAGGCTGCTCAATGAACCGACTGCCGCTGCGGTAGCCTACGGCCTGGATCAGAATCGAGATGGTTTGATCGCGGTTTACGATCTTGGTGGCGGCACTTTCGACATCTCGCTGTTACGCCTCAACAAGGGTGTATTCGAGGTGCTGTCAACCGGTGGCGATTCCTCGCTGGGCGGTGATGATATGGATCATGCCATCGGCGAATGGATTATCGACCAGGCGAACCCTGCAAAACTGGGGAGCCAGCTGGCACGACGAATTTTGCTTGCGGCGCGGCGCGCCAAGGAAGCGTTGACCGACGCGGATTCGACTGAAATCGAGATTGCGGAAGGCGATTTCCGCTGGCGCGGGACGCTGTCGCGAGACCAGTTGGAAACGCTGCTGCAGGGACTCGTTAAACGAACCCTGACCGCCTGCAGACGCGCGTTGCGCGATGCCGGTGTCAAAACCGATGAGATTGACGAGGTGGTCATGGTCGGGGGCTCGACGCGCGTGCCGCTGGTGCAATCCATGGTCGGCGATTTTTTCGGTCGCAGCCCGATGTGTGATCTCGATCCAGACCAGGTGGTAGCCCTGGGTGCGGCTATTCAGGCCGATATCCTGGCCGGCAACAAACCCGATAGCGACATGCTGCTACTCGATGTTTTGCCGCTGTCTCTCGGTATCGAGACCATGGGCGGCCTGACGGAGAAAATCATACCGCGTAATACCGCGATCCCGGTGGCGCGGGCACAGGAATTTACCACTTTCAAGGATGGTCAAACCGCGATGTCAATCCACGTGGTGCAGGGTGAGCGCGAACTGGTTTCTGATTGTCGCTCGCTGGCCCGTTTCGAACTGCGCGGTTTTCCGCCAATGACTGCCGGCGCCGCCCGTATCCGCGTCACTTTCCAGGTGGACGCCGATGGACTGATGTCGGTAACGGCACTGGAAACGACCAGCGGCGTTGCTGCGGATATCGTCGTCAAACCCTCATACGGGCTTACCGACAGTGAAATCGAAACGATGTTGCGCGCGTCCATGGATAACGCGCGCGAGGATATGGCCCTGCGCATGCAGCGCGAGCAACAGGTCGAAGCGCAACGCGTGATCGAGGCTATCGACGCTGCGCTTGCCGCAGATGCAGAACAATTGTTGAGTGTGGCGGAACTTGCAGCGATCAGGGCACCACGCGATGCCCTGGCGCAGGCCCTGGAATCCGGCAGTGACGCCGATTTCAAGCAATTGATAGCGGCGCTTGAAGATGCGAGTGAATTCTATGTCGCTCGGCGAATGAACACCAGCGTCCAGCAGGCTCTCGCTGGCAAACAAATTGATGAGGTTGATGTTTGATGACAAGGCTAACGATACTACCGCACGACGAAATCTGCCCGCAGGGCGCCGAGATCGATGTCGAACCGGGAATCAGCCTGTGTGATGCGATGCTGCGTAACGGTATCGAGATCGAGCACGCCTGTGAAAAATCCTGTGCCTGCACCACTTGCCACGTTTATGTGCGCAAGGGCTTCGACTCCCTGGCAGAGTCAACCGATGACGAAGACGACTATCTCGATAAGGCCTGGGGACTGGACATGGATTCCAGGCTCAGTTGCCAGGCGATTGTCGCCGACGAACCGCTAACCATTGAAATCCCCAGGTACACCATCAATATGGTGTCCGAAAACCACTAGCCAGCAGGAGCACGATATGAGTTTGAAGTGGACAGATACTCTCGATATCGCGATCGAGCTATCCGACCTGCACGATGAAGTCGATCCGAGGTACATTCGTTTCACCGACCTGCACGCATGGGTGTGCGCACTCGAGGATTTTGACGACGATCCCGAGCGTTCCAACGAAAAAATTCTGGAAGCTATCCAGATGGCCTGGATCGACGAGGTTGATTGATTTACCAATCGTCAATTTCTTGACGCCGTTATGACGGTTTCCCGGCGCTAATCCCGTTCCGAATCAACTACTTTGACGACCTATTTAAGGTCGTTTGATGGATTATTGGGCTTTGTCCCAATTTTTTTTCTTCAGCTTGTTCTTAAATTATAAATAACCCTGCCAGACACTTAAGACTATTACTTAAAGTAAATTCTATTTTTGGCTTAGTGACTTTGGTCACACTTTGCTTGCAATAATCCTTCGAATCGGTAAATTAATCATTAAAAATCACTCTTAAAAGAAGTGAATAAGTTACTGAAACACAAGCGTTTTTGTGTTTACAGAATGATATAACCAAGCGTAATACCCGGGTGCAATATTCGGTCCAAAACAAAATGGAGAGACAAAATGAGCAATGTGGCTGCGATAGATCGCTCTGCCTATACACAACCAGATCGGGAAGTAAGCAACTCACTTAAGACCCACTACGATCCCAAGTACCGAGTATCGTGGTGCCTGATGAAAGCTGAACCGCGCCCTTGCTTTACCAATCAATTGCTTTCTGAATTTCACGAATACATTCGAGTCGTCAAGCAGGATATGCACGACAGCAAAGGTGAAAAATACGACTACATCGTTGTTGGTTCCGATGTACCAGGAGTGTTCAATCTGGGTGGCGATCTTAAGCTGTTCCGCGAACATATAGAATCCGGTAATCGTGACGCGCTGTTTAGCTACGCGATTCGCTGCATCGATATCCTGCACGAAAATATCAGCCACCTGGATTGTGATCTGACCACGATTGCACTGGTACAGGGTGATGCGCTTGGGGGCGGATTCGAATCGGCTTTAGCGAGCAACGTGGTGATTGCCGAGAAAGGCGTCAAGATGGGTTTACCCGAGGTTCTGTTCAACCTTTTCCCGGGGATGGGCGCTTACTCACTATTATCTCGTCGTGTCGGCACCTCGAAAGCAGAAAAAATTATTTTGAGCGGTAAGTTGTACACTTCTGATGAACTCTACGAAATGGGAGTCATCGATATCCTTGCCGAAAAAGGCGAAGGAGAAATGGAGGTGTACCGCTATATCAAGGCCGCCAACCGCTATTCCAACAGTTATGGTGCAATCCGGAAAGTCCGCGATATTTGCACGAAAATCAGTTACGACGAGTTAATCGACATCGCCAAGATATGGACCGATGCGGCGTTCAAATTGAGTGATAAAGACTTGAGAATGATGGGGCGGATTATTAAAAGGCAGAATCAAATTTAAGTCCCTGAGTAAAATCAGTACTGTCAAACCGGAACTATCGAGTCTCCAGATAAAAATCTGTAGTGCCCGGTTTAGTGATTGCTGCCGAAGGGATGGCTGTTTCTACCCCTGAAATTGTTTTTAGCCAGGCGAGGGGGCTAAGGGGTGGGGAATTCCCTTAAATGCTTAGAGTCACGATATTGCGAAAAAAAGCTTCGTAGCAATCCGGTTTCGTTTTTGTTCGATGGGTGAAAACCTGGCCTGAGGTAGTCAAATATGTTGCGGACAGTATGAATCAGAGCACCATCCCTGAATAGAAATCGGTGGAAATCGACCCACGTGGCCTTTCGAAACAGGCAACCATCCTGCCCCAGCAGGTATAGTGTGCCCGCAGTGTTGATCAGGTAAAAAAGCGGAAATACCAGGGTAGCGCCAAGCAGGCGGAGAAAATAACTACCGTACAGGTCTGTGAAAACATCGAAAGCGACGCTTTT
>Ga0316195_10001188_pt1 | contig 11430 bp, 9 predicted proteins | sample Phised1_MG_FD_204937 | JGI IMG/M metagenome (GOLD analysis project Ga0316195, IMG submission 204937) | Coastal sediment microbial communities from Maine, United States - Phippsburg sediment 1 | ecosystem: Environmental > Aquatic > Marine > Coastal > Sediment | place: USA: Maine | collected... | reverse complement strand
ACTATTACCCGGTGGAGGATGATAAGACCGGCAATTTCCTGGGAATCATCCATTTGGATGATATTCGACCCTACCTTTTTAATCCGGTAATGTATGATGCCGTATTTTTGGGGCAGATTATGGATACCCAGGTTGAGGTGGTTCATCCTGACGACGATTTGTTAGAAGTGCTTCGCAAAATGGATATTAAAGGCCTGTTTTCCATGCCGGTCGTCATGAACAACAGGTTTGTCGGTCTGATTTCAAAGGCGACAATCCTGGATCAATATCGAAAGGAGCTTATGGTTCAGACCAGCCATTGATTGCGGCGGGCGTTTGTTCGCCGGTTAAAGTGAGCTCAAGCTAAAGAAATGACAGAAAGGAGAGGCAAATGGATCATCAACTGCTACATATTTTTCGAAATACTCCCATGGGAAGAGAAACGCTCCTGCAATCGATCTATTTTTGTAAAAAAGTCGGTGCTTCTCCGGTGATCTACGTTCCAAAGTCCACCAAATTTTTGATGTATTTTGAAAACGATGTGGTTCAGATAGACCTTGACAGCTCATATCTTACCGCCCCGGATACTGCCGTCGCGCACGCCACCGAATTGGTCGAGCAGGGGGAGTTAAATGTTAGGTTTCTGGAACCGAAACATTACACCGCTTCAACCCTTCCTGATATACCGACAACTTTTGATTACATGTGCTGCCCCCGAAGTGTCAGTGATTTAACTTCAAAGATCGGTCTGGGATACATCGGTCCCAGAGTCAGACGTATTGTAAAGTCCGCTCGATTTCCGGTTCTCATCACAAGCCCTGTATTTAAACCGTGGAAAAGTATCGCGGTATTCTTCGGCGGTTCTACCAATGCTGTCAATGCACTCAGGCTGGGATTTCATATCAGCAGGATTTCCGGCATGCCGCTGGATGTTTTTACGCAAGTGGAAAATAGCTCTCCGGAATCGTACCGACAGGTTGTCAAGGATGAAAATCTCGAGGAAGAAATGGACCGTTATGTCAACGACTGGCATTTTTTTGAAAACAAAGTCTTTGAAGAAAACCTTTATGATGTGCCCCATGATGCTCTCGTGGTTCTGGGTGCCTTCGGGCACGGCGTAATTCGGAACTTTGTTTTTGGGAACAAAATGGAAAGAATACAGTCCACAGTTTCAAACAGTCTATTGATGGCAGGGCCCAACTTTACGGCAACCCGCTGACCCGGGATTTTCATGAAGACTTTCCGGGTGGTTGTTGACTCCTTTGTTGGGATCTATCCGTCATCCCGTTTATGTTTTTTCTTTCCCCATTTTTTGGTCTGCCCCGGAGGATATTTGCGCTTGTGTTCCTTATAATGCGTGTAGGGCTTATCGGAATCCATCTCTATGCTCACATACCCACTCTGCTCCACATGAAGGCCTTGAGGCAGCGATACGTCCATTCTCCAGTTGTCACCCTTCAGATAAAAATATAAATTTCGATATGTATCATAATACACGCTGCAGGAAGGGTAGTAGCGATAGTGGTGTTTTGCCCGATATCCATGGGCCGGTGCATGGGGCGGCGGACCGCCGTTGGTCTTTTCTACTTCATAGGGATGGCCGTATCCGGTTCCATTGTCCCATTCGTAACTGATGCCGCCACCGGTAGTTCTGCAGGAGGTCAGAAATAATAGACACAAAGACACCATTAAAAAAAACAACGCTGTTTTCAGGATCTTGAAATTCATATCGATTCTCCATTGATCAATTTTGATGAACTCTGAAAAATATGTTCAGAGGCTGTCAATTCTTAAGCAAGATGTGTACCAGATGGGTGCGAACTGAAATAGTTCTATAAAACCATCGGGTTAAACAAGTGATAGCGGTGCGGAGGTGACAACGGGGTGACAAATATTGTCAAAGCGGGTGTCAAAAGATGTGTGTTTCGGATCTAATCCGTGTTTTGAACCCTAGAAATATGTTTAAAGTAACCGTCTACAATTTTCAGAGGATCTATTTGCAGAACTTCCGCATAGAGTTTTAAAAAATTTCTTAAATATGTGTCGGGGGGGAGACTCTCCAGCCGATTTTCTTCAATGGCGTTTAAAACCGAAACACTTATTCTCGTGAGGGAATGGATTTCGTGAATTTCAACGCCCAGCGCTTCTCTCAGTTTTTTTAAATCCTTTCCAGAAACAGACGATTTAGAAAGAATTTCGTCTGAAAGTTGTTTCTCTTCGTCCGCCTGATTTTTTATTGTCGCGTCGTCCGCTAATTGATCATCGTCGGCCGCTTTGCCGGGGTAAAATACGGGCTCAGATTGTTTTTGACTTTGACCGGAGATAAATGTCGTGTCGGATTGTCCTGAATCCACAAGCATTCTATCGTAGGCGGCTCTCTGATTTCCATCGATGAGGGTAAAAAAAGCCGCTTCGATGATTTTTAATATTTTTTCCCGTTCATCGGTTGAAAACAAAGAATAGGTTACCAGAGAATCTTCGCCATAAATCGACACGGCATCCCTATACGCCTGTTTAATCTCCAAAAAAGACGAATTTTCCGGAATTTTTAAAATTTCGTAGTAATTTAATCCGTCAAAATATTTCATGATATTTCTTTTGGCAATGATGTCGGCCTTCGATTTCCGGTTATTTTTTTCGCGATCTTTTTCAGATCGTTGGAAGATTGCGTGTGGGGATATTTATGAACATATAGTGTTTTCGAATACACTGCATCATGAATTTGTCCATCATAGCCGATATTTCCAACGAACTGAAAATTAGAATGAAAATGACGGTTACAAACGGTCTCGATTTTATTGCCAAGGGTTGAATCCATATTTTTTCGGAACTGATTTAAAATCAGCTTGAATTTAAATTCACTTAATTTGTTTTTCAGGTCGGTGACTTTGTCCGGATGATATTTTGAGACGATTTTTAGGATATCATGGGTGCCCCCAGTTGCGCCGGACATCTCGGTGACAGCATCCTTGACCGCCGAATGAAATTCGGAACGCTTTAACGTCTGTTTTAATATTCTAAAATAGACGGTGTTAATAAAACGGAAAAAATTTTCGATGGATGTGGGTTCGGGGGTCCCTATCAGAATCCCTTCCTTGGAAGTTAAGAAAAAATCGAGGGTGTTGAAGTTTGTCCCCGTCCCCAGGTCGAGCAAAATATAGTCGAAAGGAAGTTTTTGAATCGCGCTGATTATTTTTAATTTATGCGCATGCAACAGATTTGCGATTTCCATGGAACAATGGAACGAGCTGATAAAAAAAAGATTCGGGATCATGGTGGGAACGGCAACACTTTCAAGTCCTCTCACCGTTTTATCTATATAGTGATTCAAACCGAGTTTCGGACTTTTCATTCCCAAAAGGGTATGGAGGTTTGAAGCGCCCAGATCCAAATCGATCACCACGACGTTATGGCCCCATTTGGCGATTAATGCGCCGAGACTGGCCGAAATAAAACTCTTTCCAACTCCGCCTTTTCCTCCGCCGATGGGATATATTTCCGTCATTGGGGATTTAACTCCGGGTTATGGGCCTTCATGAACAATGACAGTCTGGTAATCGAGCATCAATATTTATTTTTTTTGAACAGGGACAGTATGGGGCGGTCTATGCATCGACCTGATTTTATAGTATAAATCGAACAGGCGCACGGCGATGATGGCCACGATAAGTCTGGGTACCCAGAGCCAGAAGGCACTGAGCCCCAGCGATAAAAAGAGTGCCGGATCCTCAATCATGGAATGATTGATTCCGATGGAAAGATGAAGCTTTTCAAGTTGTTCCTTTGTAATATGCGCCTCTTTAGCTTCTTCTACAATCACTGCGCCACCGTAGGCGAGTCCAAAGGCGATTGCGGTCAGCCATAAAATGCCTGCCCGTTGATCGAGTCCCATGGTCTTTAAAAGTGGGCTCAAAACTTTAACGATATGAGGAATCAAATTGAAAATTTTCATCATTTCAAGAAGAATCATGATGACCATGATAATCACAAATATCTTTAGACTGAGATATAAGGTCGCTATTAACCAGTTTTTCATCAGGGTTATAAACGCCGGTTGAACCGCCACAGGAGTTCCTTTTGCCACAACCAGTGCGGGCTCAGGCCCGAGAAATCTGGAGACGATCATTACCGTTACAACGGAAGCTGCCAGGCGAAAGAGGGTCGCTCTAAAGGGTTTCAGTCCGGACTGGCTTTGAATAATTCCTTCCTGGATAAGATTGTGTGAAATGAGAAGAAAAATGGCGATCAATGTCATTTCATGGGTGGTTAAAGGGAGTACCGCCATGGCAGCGATGCCGCCGTAAATGCCTGTCAGCATTCCGACGATCAGTGGAAGGGCGGCGATGGGGGAAAGACTCAGAAGGTTCATGCAGGGTTCAAGGATAAAATTTATTTGGTTTATCCAGCCGCTGTATTCAAGAAGGGCCGTCAGAAAGGATATGGGCACAATAATTTTGAGCATCCAGATAAATCCGTGCCATCCTTTTTGGGTGCCGGTTTTAAGTCCATATGTGAGCTTATTTTGTATAGAATTCATGTTTTAAAGTTCCACAGAAAAGTTTTTTTAACGATTTAAAGCAATATTGACATATTGGCAAGCCTTAACTTCAGAGCAAACGATTTGAATCCCAATAGAGAGAAACACGCCGTCGCTTCGCTGCACCGAAATCAAATGCATTAACTCTGGTCTTAACTTCTCATATTTTCGGGATTGCAGGCAACGCCGTCATAAATGAGGTTCCGGAGTTTTTGTCGGAGAACCGAGTAAGAGAAACAGCGTTTGGCAATTTCGTAGTTCGTATCGACCATTTTTTTACAAAATTCAGGGTTTTCAAGAACCGTCCTGGCCATGCGAACAGTATCCTCTGACACAAACCCGTCGATTTTCACTGTAAGAAATCCTTTTGGCTCGATGTCGAATGTATAGATTGAGTATTTGTTTACGACGATGGGTTTTTTAAAGTAGACGGCTTCTAAAAAGGCATTGCCGAACCCTTCAAAAGTCGAGGGATACGTGACCAGATCGGCATGGGGATAAATGTCGTTCAGTGTGTAAACTTTTTTCCCTGTCCGGGTACGCCCTCTTCGCTCATTGATAATATCCGATACAAACACCGTGTTAACATTTAAAAGCCTTGAATATTCTTTGACACGTTGTTCATAATCATAACCTTCATCCCCGGAAGCGTGTGAAATGACCAGCTTGGCTTTTTTCCCCAGTCGGTGGACGAGCTCTATGGCATGTTCGATCCCTTTGCGCTTTACGACCCGGGTCGGCTGGAGAATCAGGAGTTCATCATCTTCCACACCCAGCGCTTTTCTTACGTCTGATGCATAATCATCCACCGGAGGCGGCGGATTCTCAAAGTCCATGACATTGGGAATAATGGTCCCGGAAATACCAGTTCTGAGGCTCAGCTGATTGTCTCCGGAAGAGTTTATGGTCACATGCTGTATGGATGGAAGATGCGGCGGAAAGGCCATGTTTAAATACTCCCAGACCGAGTTTGTCAGAAACTGCTGTCGCTCCCAGAAAAAATCGTGATGGTGAGCGATGGTCGGTATTCCCGTTTCGGATATAACCTCAGTAATGGCAAGACCGAGGGGAATATTTAACGGTATGGTCAGGGAATTTTCCGGAACCAAAAGATCGATGCCGAATTTTTCGATGAATGCGTAAAGTTCGTCCTTTAATTCTTCTTTAACCATATGAATTTTTTGTGTAATTCGCCGATCTCGTTTGTGAGAGCCAAAGCAGTTATTGTAAATATCTTTGATATCCGGATGGGTGAAATGCGCCGCTTCTACCAGATATGAGCAATCCGGAGGACGATCCAACTCACCGCCGAAGTAGAAACATGAAAATCCTTGCTTTTGAAAAACCTCCGCCCATTTAGCCGTTTCCAGGGAAACGCCGTCTGTCCCTGCAAAACGGGTTGAAATAAATCCGACATGATGTGTCAAGCCGCAAAATAGACATGTGTTCATCTGTTTCGCTCCATTTCAGGTTTCGATTGCTTGATGTTTAACCCTTTTGTATTCAGTTCATTAATCTTCCGCTGAATGCATTCCTGAAATAACAACGTCATAAAGGTCTTTTTATCCCGAATTTTTTATGAAGAATTTCGGCTGTTTTTATATAAAACATAATTTCAGTCGGTTACAACGTGTAATGAGGGCAATTTATAGTGACACCCCAATTGATCGCAAACAAGCGTGTGAGACATACGGCCAAAAAATTGTTGCGCCGATCGATATGTAGCAATTTTTAGGCCAATTTATCAATCTGATTTTTTTAAAGTTCAGATAATTTTTTACTGAATCCTATGGGTCCGGCCCGGTTCGCGGGCAATATTTCCCATATATTGTGCTATTTTTTTATTGACACACAATATACCTTTTTGTAAATAGTTAATAAATTTTGTAAAAAGTCATATTTTTTCGCCTGTGACGTCTGATAGAATTTTAAAAAGATAAACATTCCTGGGAACACCCTTAACACTCCCATGGGCGGGACTCGATGTGCTATGTGGAGGACTTTTCCCGAGACCGATCTTGACCGAATATATACGGGGTCGCAATCATGTTTATAAGTTTGGTTTATATTAACCGATAAGGATAAGACATGGAAAATACTGAAATTATCTTTGAAAGAAGGTCCTATGAACGGTTCCCGGTGAAGCAGGGCGTATATGCGCTGCTTAAGAACGGCGCTTCAAAGCTGGGTCAAATAAAAAACATCGGCAAGGGGGGGCTTGCCTTTATGTACATCAACGGTGGGGAACCTTTGCATGGATCCCTTCTGCTGGACATATTTTTAAGCGGGCATGGTTTTTATCTGAAAGACATCCTCTGCAACAAGATTTCAGATATTCATGTAGAGAATAAGTTCCCTTTCAGTGATTTTAAAATGAGGCATCTGGGTGTTCAATTTTCCGAATTAAATCACGACCAATCGAATCGGTTGGATACGTTTATTCAGAATTACACCATTTCTCTATAAGTTCAAAGAAAATCCCTGATATACGACACCCGTTTTTATCCCACGTTGCGAATCTTGCCGAAATATACATTTCGTAATAACCAAACCGCCAAACAAGACCATCTTTTTCTTGATAATAACGGCTGCATAAGTTAAACACTAATAACGGCCGCAACCCGTTCAAAATATGAAAAATCGCTATTGCGCCGTTCTTTCTTGACGCTCACGAATACACGCAGACCATGGCTCGCATAAAAACCGAAATCCGATTGCTTGCGGTACGTATTGGCAGGCCCTGCGAAGCTTGAGTAAACGAATCGATAATCAATGATAAAAAATATGGAGGATTCGTATGGCGGTATCAACTTATTGGGCAGACAATTATGTTGAAAAACGGTGCTCCGGAAAAAAAGCCATCGGGCTGATTCGGCCGGGTCAGCGGGTCTTTATCGGTTCATCATGTGGTGAGCCCCAATATTTGGTCAGAGAGCTTGCTGAAGCAGCGGATACGTTCACCGACATCGAGATTGTCCGCCTGCTGAGTCTGGAAAGTACACCTTTGACCCTGATTGCAGATGAGACCCGGGACCAGAGCTTTAATATCCGGTCATTTTATCTGGGATCGGCCAAAACGAAAAGTCTTGCAAAGAACATGCGGTTTATCACGCCGATGAACCTTTCGGCAGTGCCCCACCTTTTTAAAACCCGACGCCTTCCAATTCATGTGGCACTGATCCAGGTTTCTCCGCCGGACGATTTCGGATGGATGAGCCTGGGTATTTCAGTGGATATTACACTTGGGGCGGCAATGTCCGCCGATCTCGTCATTGCCCAGGCAAATTCCAGGATGCCTCGGGTGTTGGGCAGAAGCTTTATTCATGTTAACGATGTGGACGTGATTGTTGAGTGCGAAGAAGAGCTTCTCACCGTCGGGGAACTTCCGGAGATCGACGCCGCCAATCTTATCGGCCGGCTTGTAGAAAGGCTTGTTGATGACGGTTCAACCATCCAATTCAGTCCCGGTACAACCCCCCAGGCCACCCTTCTTGCACTTTCCGACAAGAACGATATCGGCGTTCACACCCAGTACGTTACCACCGATATCATGCGCCTTGTTTCAATGGGCGTGATTACCAACCGGAAGAAAGGATTCAACGACGGAAAACTTGTGGCCAGCAGTGCCATCGGCACCAAAAATCTCTACGAATTTTTAGATGATAATCCGGCCATTGAATTTCATCCTTCGGATTATGTTAACGATCCCGGTGTTATTTCCCGCCACAACAGAATGGTTTCCATGAACGTGCCCATGGCCATGGATCTGACTGGCCAGGTCGCCGCCGATGCACTCTCTTACAACCATTTTTCCGGTGTGACCGGAATGCTCGACTTTATCAGAGGTGCGTCCAGGTCTGAAGGCGGCAAATCGATCCTGATGCTCACATCGACAAGCACCGACGGCAAAAAGAGCCGGATCGTTTCCATGTTAAATGATACCGCCATTGTTGTGCCCAGAGGCGATGTTCAATACGTTGTGACCGAATACGGGGCTGTAAACCTGTTTGGGAAAAGTTTGCAGGAACGGGCCATGGCCATGATCAGCATCGCCCACCCGGATTTTCGTGAAGAACTTTTTTTTGAGGCCAGAAAGATGGGGCTGCTTGGCGCCGAGCGAAGTCTGTCGGAATCGTTACATGGCATATATCCGATCAAGTTGGAAGAGACACGGGAGATTGCCGGTGAACCCATCACAATTCGGCCGGCAAAACCGGTGGACGAGAGAAGGATTCAGGAACATTTTTACAATCTGAATAAAGAGGACATATATTCCAGATTTTTTCAGGCAAGAAGCAGATTTGTTCGTGACGATTTGGAGAGTATGTTCCACATCGACTACATTAAGAATTTAACGCTTCTGGCGGTGGTGGGGGAATTTGGTTTCGGAAAGGTCGTGGCCGTTGGGGAATATCTGCTGGATCCTGCCAGAAATATAGCAGAAATCGCATTTTCAGTGAGCAAAGAATGGCAGGGAAGAGGGTTGGGCAAGATTATCCTGCGAAAACTGTCTGAAGCCGCCAGGGAGAATGGAATTTCAGGCCTGGTTGCGTACACCTTGCCCAGAAACCAGGGGATGATAAAGCTGTTTAAAGGCTTGCCCTATAAAACCACCACCGAATATGATGGTGAAGTGGTGGAATTAACCTGCATGTTCGATGCGCCGACAGGATAAGAGATGCGCGTCGGAACAAAGCCCCTGAGTTTTAGATTTATCTTCGTTTGAGTTAAGTAATTTTGACTCATCTATTGACAAATAATCAATCTCAATATAAAAAACGATATTTGGCACGCGCCATGTTAAATTCCTGTTTGGGGAAAATATTATAACTTTCCTTTATTGTTACAAATAATTATGTTTGTAAAATACCTTCAAGTTGCAGGCAAGAGGCGTATGTTCAACGGCCATAAATCTACCGACGTAGATCGTTTAATAACCAAATTCATTTTAGGAAAGGAGGGTTGATTTTTTCTGAAGTTCTGGGGCTTTTAATGCAGTCGCCCCTTTAGAGCTGATTGACAGGGTTGCAATGTAATAAACCTCGAACACTAAATATTTTGTCATGTACATGTAAAGGAGGTAACATTGGGTTTGGAAATATACAAAGAATCTTATACCGGTGCTATAAAGAAGATCACCCTTGGTAAAGGAGACAAGGCCGTTACCGTGGGTGGCGAGACATGCTATCCTTTTTACAATTTCGAAGGTGACATGCCGCATAAGCCGGTTGTTGCAATGGAAGTGTGGGATATGGAGCCGGATGAATGGCCGGAAGCTGCCATGAGCCATTTCAAGGATGTTATCTCAGATCCGGCAGCCTGGGCCAAAAAGTGCATTGATGAGTTTGGGGCGGAAATGATCGTTCTTCAACTCAGGAGCACCGATCCGAATGGCCAGGATGCCAGCCCGGAAGCGGCTGTCGCTACGGTCAAAAAGGTCCTTAAAGCCATCGATGTTCCACTGATAGTATGGGGTACCTGCAACATCGAGAAAGATGAGGCAGTTTTAAAGAAAATTTCAGAAGAAACCCATGGAGAAAACCTGATCTTGGGGCCTGTAGAGGACAAAAATCATAAGGGAATCGGCGCCAGTGCCATGGGATACGGCCATACGGTGGTTTCATCCTCGCCCATCGACATTAACCTGGCCAAGCAGGTCAACATCCTTCTTGAAAATCTTGGGCTGCCGTTGAATCGGATGATCGTCGATCCCACCACCGGCGGTCTCGGTTATGGACTGGAATACACCTATTCAGTGATGGAACGGCTCAGCATGGCGGCCCTTACCCAGGGTGACGACAAGCTGCAGCTTCCAATGATTAATAACTTGGCTGCTGAAATATGGAAGTGCAAGGAAGCCAAGCTGAGCGTTGAAGAAGCCCCGACTTTAGGGGATCCGGAACGACGCGGCATTCTCATGGAAGCCGTGACCGCAGTCATCTATCTGTTGGCGGGTTCAAATGTTCTGGTTATGCGGCATCCGGAGGCCATCCGGCTGACCAAGGCGTTTATCGATTTGGGCTTAAACGGCGGAAGCGCTCAGGATGTGGCCCCGATAAGCAAACAGCTTGATGATGTGGATATTGATTATGCATCTCTTGCACCGGAGCCGGATTTGACCATAGAAGGCGAAGAACCGAAGAAAGCACCACCCAAGAAAGAAGCTCCGCCCAAAGCCGAAAAGAAAGCGGCACCTGCGAAGAAACCTCCCAAAGAAGCACCCGCAAAGAAAAAAGAAGTAGACCCGGCTGAAGAAGCCAAGGCCAAAGCAGCGGCAGAGGCCAAGGCCAAGGCAGATGCGGAAGCCAAGGCCAAGGCGGAAGAAGACACCAAGGCCAAGGCTGAAGAAGACGTCAAGGCCAAGGCGGCGGCAGAGGCCAAGGCCAAAGCCGAAGCAGCGGCCAAAGCCGAAGCAGAAGCCAAAGCCAAAGCCAAAGCCGAAGCCGAAGCCAAGGCCAAAGCAGAGGCGGACGCCCGGGCAAAGAAAGCGGCTGAAGAGGAAGCGATTCGAGAGCGGCGCGCAAAGGAACGTGAAAAACTCGCGGCCAGACATAAAGCTGCTCCGGGTGAAGTTGCCATGACAGCGGCCGAAGTTCAAAAATCGAATCTGGACAGGTTGTTGGAGCGTCTTAACAGGATACACAAAAGAGCATAAAGAATACGAGGAGGAACCTCTGATGGCAGAAGAGAAAACGTTAAAAAAAGATGAAAAGCCGAAAAAGATGGCGGATCCGATAGCGGCTTCCATGGATGTTGCCACCCAGGAAATGATCGCCCGGGCTCAGGAGCTGGGCGTCGAAACGGTTTTTGACCGGGCGGTGACCATGAAGCCCTGTAATATCGGGATGCAGGGCACCTGCTGTAAAAACTGCGCCATGGGGCCGTGCCGTCTGCCCCTGCCCAAAGCAGGGATT
>Ga0316195_10001187_pt1 | contig 11442 bp, 7 predicted proteins | sample Phised1_MG_FD_204937 | JGI IMG/M metagenome (GOLD analysis project Ga0316195, IMG submission 204937) | Coastal sediment microbial communities from Maine, United States - Phippsburg sediment 1 | ecosystem: Environmental > Aquatic > Marine > Coastal > Sediment | place: USA: Maine | collected... | reverse complement strand
TGACACCTTCGGTTTCCCGGTTGATATTGTGCGCGACGTGATCCGGGATGAAGGCTTGACGCTGGACATGGACGGGTTTGATGCCGCCATGGCCCAGCAGCGTAAGCAATCGCGATCTGTTACGACGTTTACGGCAACCAGCGAGGCCTATCGAACGCTTTCGGCCGAGGGGTTCAAGCCTGAATTCAAAGGGTATGACGAACTGACCGCCGACAGTCAGGTTCTGTTGCTGGTCAAAGACGGCGATGAGGTTGATGCGGTATCTGAAGGTGATACGGTGGAGATCGTCGCTGAAGCGACGCCTTTTTATGGCGAAGCCGGCGGCCAGGCGGGCGACGTCGGTACGATTACGGCGCCGAATGGCGGCGCGTTGCGCGTGGATATCCGGGAAACGGTGAAAGATCCGACCGGTTTGATTATTCACAAGGGCGATGTCGTGGCAGGTCGCCTTGCCAAGCACGATGCCATCCGGCTTGCCGTGAGTGCTGAAGCACGGCAGGCGACCGCGCGCAATCATACCGCCACCCATATTCTGCAATCGGTTTTGCGGGAAACACTGGGCGATCACGTTAAACAGGCCGGGTCCCTGGTGGCACCGGATCGGCTGCGATTTGACTTTACGCATTTTTCGCTGATCGCGCCGGAGACGCTTGTCGACATCGAGGCCCGCGTGAACGCGCATATTCAAGCCAACGTGGCTGCTGAAACCGAAGAGATGGACGCCGACCAGGCCTTCCAATCCGGGGCCACCGCTCTTTTCGAAGAAAAATATGGGGACCGGGTGCGGGTGGTATCCCTTTCCAGTTTCAGCAAGGAGCTTTGCGGCGGAACGCATGTCGCGCGAACGGGTGACATCGGGTTGTTTAAAATTGTGGGGGAATCCAGCGTGGCCGCCGGTGTGCGCCGTATTGAAGCCTTGACCGGCACCGCCGCCCTGCGTCACGTCCAAAAGACGGAAAAAGCGCTTCATGAAGCGGCCCAGCGTTTGAAAGATGCCCCCCAGAATGTCGCCGAGCGGATTGAAAAGCTTCTGGCGGAACATAAGGCCCTTGAAAAAGAAATTGAACGTCTGAAGTCGGCGATGGCCTCCCGTTCGGTCGCTGAAGCGGAGAGTGATGTCCGTCTGGTGAACGGTGTAAAGGTCCTGGCCCGCAAGGTTGATGTGGACAGCCCGGCCGCCCTGCGCGAGATGGTCGATCGGTTCCGCGATAAAATGGAATCGGGTATCGTGGTTCTGGGGGCCGCCAGTGGTGGCAAGGCGCTTCTGATCGTCGGTGTCACCCCGGACTTGACGGATCGCTATCATGCGGGGAATATTGTCAAAGCGCTATCAGCGATTGTCGGTGGCCGCGGGGGCGGAAAAGCCGATTTGGCCCAGGCCGGTGGCAGCCAACCAGAGAAACTGGAGGCGGCCATTGCCCAGGCCTGTGATTTGATCGGAACGCCGTGACGCTGCTGGCGGGCAGATTGCCGATCTGGTTGTATCATGCCTATGACGCGGCGTCACAAGGCGAGCGGGAAATGACCTGAAACCCCATCTGCGAAAGGCCGCCGCGCGATTGGTGGCGGCGGTCGTCGAGCGGGGCCGGGTGCGGTGCGGCTCACTATGGTGAACGCTTAACGATCAGGCTATGCCGGCGTGCCGGCCTGTTGGCGGGATATCTTGCGAAAGCCGCTCTTACCAGGCAGGAGCGCCATTTTTTAATCAATCGCAGCGTTTTGGCCACTCACCGATCATCGCCGACCGGACCCCGGTGCTCCGTATAGATTGACTTCAGGTTGCTTTCAGAACATCAATCATGGTGAAAATGCGGCCCTGGAGTCCATCCTGTATTTTTCGATCCAGATAGCGAACCGCCTTCAGCGTCCCTTCGACATATATCTCCCGACCATTGATATTATGCTTCAATTCGAACAGGGTCGTCCCATCCGGTGACCTCAAGGTATAGGTGTGCCAGCCGTGCCCGCCTAAATAAGCTTCCGGGATACCCCATTGCTCCTTCTGGACCGCGGGATCGCGTTCTTTTTGTATCTGGTCGTTCGTAAATACAACGCCCATGGCATTGAAGTAGCCCACGATGGCTTTGGCTGTACCGCTGGTGTCGGCCTTGCCCTGTTGATGGCTTTCATGGACTTCCAGCGTGTATCCCTGAAAAAGTTCCGGAAAGTTGTCGGCCCCATAGGCCAACATGGCCTGCAGGCCGACAATCTGGCGGGCCATGTTCGGTGCGATAACAGCCGATACAGACGATTTGGTGACGGTTTCATGGAGTTGTTGTCGATCCCCGCCGGTGGTCCCCATGACGAACGGCAGACCGTGGGTACAGTAAAAACGCGCATTGCGATTGACGGCTGAGGGATGGGTGAAGTCGACGCTGATAAAATGGTCGTAGGCGTCTTTGATCGCCATGATGGACGCATCCCGACGGTCGGGCGCAATTAGCTCGATGGCCATATCTTCAACAGAAATTCGGTCGATTTCGATTTCGGGACCGGTGAGCGAATAGGGCAGCAATGTCAATGCATCATCGCGGGCGATTTGTTGGGCGATCATCCGGGTGACATTGCCGGGCAGGCCGTTGACCATGACTTTGATGCGATTCATGCGATGCCTCCTGTGGGAATTGGGGTTGCCCTTGGCACTTGATTCTCACTCGCCATAGCATGGATCAGCTTGATCTGCCAGCGTTCTCCGATAATGCTTTTTGAGCGGACAGATATTTCGGTATGGCGTCATGCGCAATTTTCACTAGCATCGGGAATTCGTCGTCGAAATGGGTCAGATTATGTTGCAGGCTTCGCACGGCGGTGGGAATGTATCGGGAAAATTGCGGCTTGCCTTTGCGGCGGGTCAGAAAACCATAGGCGCCCAAGATTTGCAGATTACGGGCCAGTGCACAGTAGCGGTAGGCTTTTTGAATTTCCGTGGCGGGGATGCCGGTGCACTGCGCAAGGCGTTTCGAAAAGAAATTCAGCAGGGTGTCCCGTAGCGCAATCGGTAAATCGACGTAGGGGTCGATGAGAAGCGAGGCCAGATCATAATGGGGCGGACCGATTCGGCCGCCCTGAAAGTCAATCAAGTAAAACTGCCCTTCACGTACCATGATGTTGCGTGACTGGAAATCCCGGTGCATGAACCCTATAGGCTCAATCGACATGATCGTGTCCGCCAATCGGTGCCATTCTGGCAGCAGTGTTTCATATCCAACCGTCATTCCCAGATAACCATTGAGAAACGCTTCGACGAAATAACGGCATTCACCCTGCAAGATAACGTTCCGGTCATAACGGGGAGTCTGATAGGTCCAGTGTGGGTCGAAATTCTCACCACCCCTGAAGGTCATTGACAACAGGATCTCGATCAGTCGGCAATAATCGGTGTGAACGGATGATAAACGGGGCGTTGTCTGGACACGTGTCTGAAGGTTTTCGTCGCCCAGATCTTCCATGAACACCAGTCCAGCGAACGTGTCTTCTAAGGTGATCTGCGGCACCGGTACCCCTTTTTGGTGAAGATGCCGTCCGATCCTGACGAAGGCTTCGGCTTCGCAGGTGCTCTCGGAGGGTTTGATACCATGGTCGGCCACGATCAACCGCGTTTTTCCCGAACACAGGCGGTACCATTGACGGTCGGAGCCATCCCCGGGCAGCGGCTGCCATGCGATGGCCGCCGGATTTTCTTGCTCTCCGGTCTGGCGCAGCGCCTGTTGCGCCATCATTTCACGGGCCACGGCCTGATAGTGTTCCGGGGTTCCCAGGTCCGACCATTGCAACCTCTGGGGAATGTAGGCCGGAATGCGCTGGCCGTCGGAAAGCATGGCTTGAAAGGCATCGATACTGTTGGCAAACCCTTCGGGTGGGATATAGGCGAGGATCTTTTTATCCAGCACCTGGATCCCTGTGAATGTCATGATCCGGGGCGCACCGTCGACGGTGGTATCGACCGACTCCCGGAACCCGGCAACGTTTTCCGCCGCATCGATGCGCACCGAATTGAAGGCGGGGTGATCGCAAAACGCCAGACTCAGGGGTTGGCCGTGATCCAGGTGGAAACGATAGAACGTCTTGAAATCGAAATCGGTATAAATATCGCTGTTGACCACCAGCAGTGGTTGTGAATGCCATATTTCCGCCGTGTTACGTATGGCGCCGCCCGTGCCCAGAATTTCCGGCTCATAGCGCGTCATGACGGTTGCGGCATACGACTGCCGGTGGAGAAAGTCTTCAATTTGCTGATGCTGGTGATGCGTATTGACAATGATGGTTCGGGCACCGGCCGCGATCAGACGCCGAATCATGATATCCAGCAGTGGCTGCCGGTTCAATGTGAAAAGCGGTTTGGGGGTATGATTACTGTAGGGGCGCAGCCGGGTACCCAAGCCTGCCGCCAGTACGAGTGCAATCATATGACGGAAGCTCCACAGGTCATTGTGTCGCCGTCACGGCAACAACCCCAGATAAAGTTTGATGGCATCCGCATACGGACGGATCGCTTTATCATCTTCATTGCACTCGATGTCGCGGCTGTTAAAAAATGACAGGGCATTCTTAAATGTGACCCGTGACAATGCTTCCGGGCAGTCGATTTCGCTTTGTTTCAGCATCCGGATACCCAGGGAGGCAATTTTTTTGGCCTGTTCCTTGTACCCTACATCGCTGCTTTTTTGTCCGCTCAACTGGGACAGGACCACCAGATAGGCTTCGAAATAAGCCTTGAGAAAACCTGCGTACAGGACCAGTTTGCGAAGTCCCGCCGATGTGATGTTGTACGTATCCGGCAGCGTGGGATGCGGCACCAGAACGGCATCATCAATAAACGCTTTGATACTTTTGCGTACGTAGAATTCGGCCGGTTTCTCGATATCGTAGGCGAATTCATATTTAAAGAGGTCCTGAAGAAATCGATAGTTGACATGCAGATCCGTCGATATGAACTGGAAGGCATCGCGCTGGAGGATGGCCAGCGCCGTGAATGCCGTTGGCACAAAGCAGGCCACACAGTTGTTTTTGTAATATTCTAGGCTGGGGCGTTTGTCGGCAATCGTCCGGTAGCGTATGGCATCATCTTCGCTGTTGTCCTTTTTCGATACAGGTTCGATGAATTTTCTCTGGACGTAGGATTCGAAAGCCTGTTCCAGCGCATGATCGGGGGTCATGATCAGGGTGTCGGCCAGCTTGTTGCCGTGAAAATTCAGATGCTTCAAATAAGTATCGGCGACAGCGGCGATGGCATCATAGGTGTAGGTGGCTGACGGATGGTTCAGAACCGAAGCGGCCACTATGGCGTGCGGTGTGACGATGGCGATACGATTGATGGCATTGATGGCGCGGTGGCCGATGTTCCGGCAGAAGGCATTCATGGCGTCCTTGTCCATCGTGTCCAGATCGAGTTGGTTGCGTTCCAGCAATTCCTTTAAAGACATGGGGTCATGGAATTCGATGTATATTTTACCGAAACGCTTTTTCAGCACCTTGCGTGCCTTGATGACCTGGGAAAGGCTCTCGGGCTTTTTCGCGCCGCCTTCCAGTTCGTGGAGGTAGGCTTTTTCTTCGGGCACTTTGTCGTAACCGATGAAAATCGGGGCCAGAATAAGGTCGTCACAGGCACCGTTGCGGTACGCATCCAGCAGGATGGACAGAAGACCTGTTTTAGGCGAAAGTAATTTACCGGTGCGGCTGCGGCCCCCCTCGATAAACACCTCGATGTTGAAGCCCTCCTGAAGCAGCTTGTAGACGTACGTGGCAAAAACACGGGCATACAGCGGCGCGCCTTTAAAGGTACGGCGCATGAAAAAGGCGCCGGCGCTTCTGAACATCGGGCCCATGGGCCAGAAAGACAGGTTTTTACCGGCGACGATATGGGGGCAGGGCATATTATTGCGATACATGAGATAGGAGAGCATGAGGTAATCGATGTGGCTTTTGTGGCTGGGCAGCAGAATGAGAGGGCCTTTCTGGGACATGGCCTTGAGGCGATCCAATCCGTTTTGGTCCACGATGAAACCGTCGAACATGGTCTTGATGATCCAGGTCAGCATCGCTTCATAGATTTTAATTGTCCAGGGGCGATAGTCGGCCGCGATTTCGTCAAAATAGTTGTCCGCTTTTTTGAGAAGCCGGGTGACCGGTTTATTCTCTGCTTCCGCATGCTCCTTTATAAATGCCTGAAAAGCAGCACCAGTGAGGACATTTTCCTTGATTTCCAAGCGGGTTTTTAAAACCGGTCCCATGATGCTTTGTCGGTGGCGGTGGATCTGCAGCAACAGGTTGCGACGCAGAACGAGCGCTTGGTAGGTGGTTTCGCGATCACGGACATCCGGATGGGAAAGAAAACGTTTCAAATTCAATGGTTTACTGATCTCGACGAACGTCCGGCCCGGCTTTTTAATCAGCACCGCCACACGGCGCCAGCCGCCAAAGGGTCTCTCAGGACCGAAAAGAAAATCCCAAAGGGAGGGGTTCGCCTTTTCCGGGTCCTTTTTATAGATCATCAACTGCGGGATCAGATAGACGGGGCGGTCCGTGGTCTTCTGAATTTCCAGCAGATAGCGGATGGGATCCTCTTTCTGTTTCACGAAGCGACGGTGGAAACCGTGCGGTTCCACCAGGGACAATAGGCCGGCCTGTCCGTTGCAGAGTGCTTCCGCGTAGTATCCGCTGGTATACGCATTGGGGAATTTGAAATGCCGGCAAAAATAATCCAGACGGGCCAACAGCATCCTCAAAATCCGCGATACGGGCTGACACAGGAACAGGGCGTAGTCGAAGGCCAGGGTTGGTACCGGGTGCCGGGTATCGCGATAACGGGTGTGGTAAAACAAGCGTTCGAAAATGCTTTTGCGTTTGGTGACGTAAACCGGGATGGCATTCCGAGGCAGCTGTTTAAGCACCGCGGTTTGATTGGGGGATAGGGTGATACCCCGGTAAAAATGTTTGAGAATCCAGGACAAAAAGTGCCCTGGGTTTTCCGGTAGATAGCAGGCATAATGATGGTAGGTGCCATTGAGAAGGCGCTGGATCCATCGATACAGGGTGGCCTGAATGCGTGCCCATTTATAATTGGTGGCGATGGTCATGAGTCATCCTATCCAATTCTGTCCGTCGGTCGCTTTGTGGGCGGCGTTGGGGGGCCGGTTATGATCCACGGTCGACCTAATACAACCGTCAAACGGTCGCAGGGGACCCGAAAAGAATAAAAATTAGCAGAACGTCCAAAGGGTTGCAATGATTAAGTCTGCCGTAGATTTGGTTTCTGGTATATGGGCACCGCAGTAGTCCTTGAACATTCATTCCTCCGCAGGGGGGACCCTGAAAATTTAAACTTGTTAAAACAAAACGGATGTGTTATCCGGAACCAGATTTTAAGTGCTTGCCAACGGAATCAATGTCTTCTATCATCGTCTTTCGTTCGATACGAGCTAACCCCGTAACCGGAATCATTTCCGATCCAAAGTCATTCAGGCGGGCGTTGAAACATTGTCTGATGGCATCAATCCGGAGTGTGCGGTAACAAACTCAAGAAAGTTTCCGAATCTGAAAACTTTTTTTTGCAAGGAGGAGAAATCCATATGAAAACGTTAGTAGGTGGGGCGGCAGCCGCTGTTCTCGGTCTTATCGGTCTCGTAGTGTGGTGGGCACCTTTTTTGACGCTTTTGGCCGGTGCCATCCCCTTGATGCTGCTTCTGGGCGGTGGTCTGGCGATTTATCTGGGATTCGATGAATTGAAGGACACTTGGAAAAAAGATGATTCTATCGGCAGTCCGGTCGGGTCGGAAGACGATGTCGACAAGTACAAAAAGGAAATTGATGACCTGAAGCAGGAAATCGATAATCTGAAAAGCGCTTAAGTCAATCGAACGATAGAAAGCCCTGGATTTTGTGGATCCAGGGCTTTTTTTATTTCCGGTCAGGGGAATGGCGCGGATGAATTTACCCGCGGCCCATCTATTCGGGATAGAGGAGATACGGCCGCCGTAACGACCGAAAGTCCTCAAGCTCGCTCTGCCAGGAGGTTTCCAGAGACCGCATGGATTCCATGTCACTGATACGTTGGCGCACCTCCTGGCAGCCTAAAATAAGATCAATGGCGCGTTTATCGAATTCGTATTCGTAGGGATCCGCTTTCCATTGGAAAGCATCTCTGTGATGATGCAATATCGCCTGCAATAGACCCAGTGAGGTGAGATAAGGCCGGTAGCGATCCGGGGCGGTAACGTGAATCTGGAACCCGTGACAATCCCTTCCCGCATGTTTTCCCGAGGTCGGCTCAAAGACACATGGCCGCAGGACCGCTCCCGGCAGCTTGGGCCCACCGATAAATTCAAGGATTTTTTGAGGGACCAGAAAGGGCGCACCAAATATTTCAAAGGGGAGGGACGTGCCGCGTCCCTCGGAGATGTTGGTGCCTTCCCAGATCACCTGCCCGGGGTAGACCATGGTCGTTGCGACGGTGGGCATGTTGGGTGAGGGTGCGATCCACGGCAGGCCGGTATCGTTGAACCACATGGATCGATGCCAACCCTGCATGGAAATCACGTCCAGAGCGGCCCCGCGGCCGATGTGGTCGTTGAACAGCCGGGCGATTTCACCGATCGTCATGGCGTGGCGCATGGGGATGGGAAAACGCCCGACAAAGGACGCCCATTCCGGTTGAAGAACATTGCCTTCCATATCCCGGCCGTTGATGGGATTGGGTCGATCCAACACGATCACGCGTATTCCACCCGTTACGGCCGCTTCCAGACAATAAGACAGGGTATAGATAAAGGTATAGACCCGGGTGCCGACATCCTGAAGATCGACCAGCAGCACATCGATCGGCGCCATCATCTGCGGGGTAGGGATGCGCGTCTCGCCGTAAAGACTGTAGACCGGCAGGCCGGTGGCGCAATCGGTCATATGATCGGATTCGATCATGTTGTCCTGTTTTTCGGCGTGGAACCCATGCTGCGGTGAATAAAGGGCTTTGAGCTGTCCCGGAAATCGTTGGATAAGCCGGTCCCGGGCATGCACATAATTTCGATCCACCGAGGCAGGATTGCACAATAATCCAAGCCGGGCGCCCGCTAGCCACGGATGGCCATTTTCGATCAGCAATTCAAGCCCGGTCTTTACGGGATGCATGTCGTTTGTTCCTTTCCTATTGTGCCGAGGGACACATTTCCTGGACTACATAGCGGACCCGTCGGCATTTTTCAATACACGGCCTGGCAAAGGGCTATCGTTGCGGACGGCTGTCGGGGATCGAAGATCATTGCTCCGGCGGCGTCTTCCCGGTCGTGATGAACCATTCGGCGGGCCTTGAAGCCGCTTGACAATTCACCGAATTACCAATACACAGCACTCTTGTCGAAAAACCGCCAGGCGGGCCGGTCGGCTGGCGTGTTCTTCCTGGGTGGATGATAGATCCGGACATGAGAGCTCCGTTGGATATTCAACTCCAAGGCATTGTCGTGATTGTCGGTAATTACGGCAGTGGCAAGACCGAAGTCGCTATCAATCTGGCATTGGCTTGTCGGCGCACGGAGGCCCATGTCCGGGTCGTCGATCTGGATCTCGTGAATCCTTATTTTCGCACCCGGGAAGCCCGCGTTTTGCTTGAAGCACACGCGATTGACCTGGTCCTGCCCCCCGCGCCCTACCTGCATGCCGACTTGCCGATACTGAGTCCGGCGGTAGCGGGAGCCATTCGCGGGACCGGTCCGCTGACGATCCTGGATGTAGGTGGCGATGACGCCGGTGCCACCGTGCTGGCATCATTGGCCGATGCTTTTCGTGGGCAGACGATTCAGATGTTACAGGTGATCAACCCCCATCGCCCGAGCACCGACTCGGTGGCGGGTTGCCTGGCCATGCGCACGGAAATCGAAACGGCGGCCCAACTGGCTGTGACGGGCTGGATCGGGAATGCGCACCTGATGGAGGCCACCTCAACGGCTACAATTGTGGCGGGTTATGGATTTGCTTCGAAACTGAGCCGGGCCAGCGGACTGCCGCTGGCGTTTATAACAGCGCCCGCGGCTTTGATCGGCACGCTGGCCGATAAAACGATTGACTGCCCGGTACTTCCGATTCAGCGACAGCTCGTCCCGCCCTGGCAGTCGGCGGAAAAAATCGTGACCCCGGATGCCAACACATCCGGCGGGGCGACAAGTATATTGTAAGGAGTGAACAGTATGGCCTATGTACATCAAATTGACCGAGATCGATGCAAAGGGTGCGGCCTGTGTGTGGCGGTCTGCCCTAAAAATGTTTTAGAATTGATGAAGGAACTCAACGCCAAGGGATATTTCCCTGCCTACCAGGCGCGTCCGGAAGATTGTATCCACTGCGCAATCTGCTGCGTCATGTGCCCGGATGTGGCCATCTCAATCGTGGAAACAGCGGAAGATACCACCGCTAGCTGATCATCAGGAGGTAACATGGGCAAAGTTCTCATGAAAGGCAACGAAGCCATCGGTGAGGCGGCCATCCGTGCGGGGTGTCTGAATTACTTCGCCTACCCGATCACACCCCAGTCTGAAGTGGCTGAATATCTTGCCCGCAGGATGCCGGAAGTCGATGGTGTTTTTTTGCAGGGGGAGAGTGAGGTCGCGGTGGGGTATATGATTTTCGGGGCGGCCGGATGCGGTGCCCGGGTGTTTACCACCTCTTCAAGCCCGGGTATCAGTTTGATGAGCGAAGCGCTGAGCTACATCACATGTGCCCAGTGCCCGGCGGTGTTCGTGAATATCATGCGAGGGGGGCCCGGGCTGGGCGGCATCCTTCCCTCCCAGGGCGACTATTTCCAAGCCACCAAAGGGGGCGGACATGGGGATTATCGTCTTTTTGTCATGGCCCCGGCCAGCGTGCAGGAAGCCGTTGAAATGGTCATGGAGGCGTTTCCGATCGCGGAAAAATACCGCAACCCGGTCATGATATTAGGAGACGGACTTATCGGCCAGATGATGGAGCCGGTGGAGTTCCCGGAAAATTTGCTATCGGAGCCCACCAATAAGGACGAATGGGCCACCAACGGTATTGGTAACCGTTCCGGCGATACGCCCAATCTGGTCAAATCTCTCTTTCTCGATCCCGTGCAGCTCAACAACCATAATCTGCTGCTGAAAGCGAAGTATGACCGCATGAAACGGGATGAGGTGCGCTATGAGGCCTACAACATCAATAGCGACTACCACGCTGTGGTTGTCAGTTATGGGACCATGAGTCGGGTTTGCCGCACGGCCATCGATTTTCTGAAGGAAGAGGGTCTGGAAATTGCCATGATCCGTCCGCAGACGCTTTTCCCATTTCCGGAAGCGGCGATTCGTGAGGCTGCCGGCAAAGAAGGCTGCCGGGTGGCCATCAGCATCGAGATGAGCATGGGACAGATGGTGGAAGATGTCGAGCGCAGCATTCGGGGGCGTTGCCCCGTGGCGTGGTATGGGAAATGCGGCGGTGAGG
>Ga0316195_10001186_pt1 | contig 11443 bp, 11 predicted proteins | sample Phised1_MG_FD_204937 | JGI IMG/M metagenome (GOLD analysis project Ga0316195, IMG submission 204937) | Coastal sediment microbial communities from Maine, United States - Phippsburg sediment 1 | ecosystem: Environmental > Aquatic > Marine > Coastal > Sediment | place: USA: Maine | collected... | reverse complement strand
CGCCATGGCCGGCAAGGATGCGGGACAGAGTGTCCATCATGACCCGTGTGCCGCGCTTGCCGGGGGTGCATTTGGCACAACAGTACTTCTCCTGGACATTCTGCATGTACTCGGCAGCCATGGTCACAACATCGACATCTTTGTCCAGGACGATCACACCGTCCCAGCCCATGAAGGCTGCTATCTTGCCTTCATCAAGGTAGTTTTCCGGCAGCTTGAAAACCGCAGCTTCCGGTTCTCCACCCTGTCGATTGTCGATCACCTTGCCGCCCCAGCTGGAAAAAACGACGTCAGCCAAGTTGAACCTCCCATTCAGGTCAGGTTTTCAGCACACAGAACCACAGCAAAAAAAGCGCCTCAGCGCTTATTTGTAGCGGTATGTGCCTGAACGTTTCATTCTCTTCATGATTGTATACAGTATGCAGCTAAATACCACAGAGATGACGGGTAAATCAAGGGAAAATTGAGCGTAGAGGACGCTGTAACCAAGGCTTTTCAGCTGAACGGGCGCGACCCATTACGCAGCATGCAGGCGCAGCGGCCTGCTACGTTTCTCATTAAGGGTGGTTTGCGGGGCGCGATTACAAATTCAGGGGAATTCAGGAAACGCTGTGACGATCAAAAACCCCCCCTGTGCCGTATCGCTCTCCTCGGTATAGATCCAGATCTGGTCGAAGGTAAAGGTCTTGAGCGTGATGGAAGGCAGCAGGGTGTAATCCATCTCAATAACGGTTTCTATGCGCCGGCCCTCTTCGAAAATTTGCATATCCACCTGCCTGACATCGGATATGTGCAGATCATCTTTGAACGCGGTGAAGGTTTTGATGAACTCCTGGCGGAATTCCGGCTGCATGAGGCTGGCCGCAACCTGGTATTGCTTCCAGCGCAGGGCAGAGATGAAGTCTTCCAGGCTATTGTCACCGACCTCGGCAACCTGCCTGTCATGATAGTTGCAGCCGACCAGGGTCAGCAGTATGAGTAAACCGCACAATAATTTCCAGCTAGTCATCTTCACAGAATTTTCCTTTCTGTTGCTTGCATCCTTCGTGGTCTGGGGTATCTTATCCATTAGTGGCAAACCATCCCGGAACAGGTTGCAATGGGAATCAGTGTAGAAATCTATACCAAGCGTAATTGTGCTTACTGCCAACGTGCCAAGGATCTCCTGCGCATCAAGGGGGTGGGTTTTGCCGAGCATGATATCACCAATGACCTGCTCATGGCAGCAGAAATGAGGCACCGCAGCCAACGACAGGACGTCCCGGTGATTTTCGTCAATGACAATCTGATCGGCGGCTGCACCGAGCTTTTCGATCTCGATGAACGGGGCGTACTCGACGATATGCTCGGCCTCGACTTCTTCTTCGGTGCAGCCTTTCAGTCCGCCTGACAGCCCCTCTGCCAGACTTCTTTCCCCTCAACGCAAGGCCGCCGTTTCTTCAAGGAACTGGCGCAGGATCGCGGCGGTCAGCCCCCAGATGACATGTTCCTCGAACTGGTAGAAGTCCACCTGGTGGGTGCGCCCGCGATGCCGCCAGGCTTCGATCCGGTGGATTGCTGGATTACGGAAATAATCGAGCGGAGCTTCGAAGCTGCCGGCAATTTCAAAGGGATCGTGCCGCAGATTGTCGGGGCTTGGAATCACGCCGATATAAGGGATCACGTGGTAGCCGTGGATCGAGTAGAAATCATCCAGTCGGCCGAGGACATCGACCTGACTCCTCAGGATGCCGAGCTCCTCTTCGGTTTCACGCAGCGCCGTGACCGTCAGGCTTTGGTCTTTGGCATCGTGGCCGCCGCCCGGAAAGGAAATCTCCCCGGCATGGTGTTCGAGATGGGCCGCCCGCTCGGTAAAGAGCAGGTGATCATCGCCGTTGCGGTTAAAGAGGGGGACCAGGACTGCGGCCGGGCGTAAGGAGCCGACCGGGATGGTCTGGCGCGGGAAAGCCTGAAAGTGGCTGGCCAGGCGTTTGCGATCAAGCATCAGACGGTTGTACTGACAGCATGCTCCCGCAAGGCCGTGATGGTTGCGGCATAGTCGTCAGAGTTGAATACGGCGCTGCCTGCAACCAGGACATCGGCCCCGGCGGCCACCACCTCGCGGATATTGTCGACCTTGACGCCGCCATCGACCTGCAGTTCCGTGGCGAGGCCGCGTTGCGTGATGCGTTGGCGCAGGGCGCGAATCTTGTCGAGAGCCGAGGGAATGAATGCCTGTCCGCCAAAGCCCGGGTTGACTGACATGACCAGCACCAGGTCGAGTTCATCGAGGATCACGTCGAGCGTCTCCACCGGGGTTGCCGGGTTAAGCGAAACTCCGGCCTGCTTGCCGAGGCTTTTGATCAGCTGCACGGTCCGGTGCAGGTGCGCAACCGCCTCCTGATGGATGGTGATAATATCGGCGCCGGCCCTGGCGAAGTCGGGAATATACCGATCCGGGTTCTCAATCATCAGGTGAACGTCGAGCGGTTTGGCGGTGACCTTGCGCAGGGCATCGACCACCAGCGGCCCGATAGTGATGTTCGGCACGAAGTGGCCGTCCATGACATCCACATGGATGTAGTCGGCACCGGCCCGGTCAATAGCCTGGACCTCCTCCCCCAAACGCGAAAAATCGGCGGACAGGATTGATGGGGCAATTTTGATCATGATGACTCTCCGGGACATGGACCGCCTGCTGTGGTCTACAGGCCATGCAAAAGATTAAGCTGTTGGCTCTTTATAACCCATTTGAAAATGGTTTGGCCAGTTGAAAGAAAGGCAAGGGGTAAGAGGAAAGAGGTGAGGGGTAAGGGGCTCGCTTTCCTCTTTCCTCTTACCCCTTACCTCTTCCCTGTTCTTTAACAAACCTTGCCGCGAAGAAGGCATCCATGCCGTCGTGACGATGTGGCAGGGTGCGCAGACAGCCGCTGTCGGTTGTCAGCTCGGCCCATTCTGGAGGCAGAGCGCTGCGCAAGCTGTCGAGGGTCATATCGGCATGAGTCGCCAGGAACTGCCTGACCACAGCATCGGTCTCTGCATCGCTAAAGGTGCAGACAGAATAGACCAGGAGACCGCCGGGACGCAGCAGCGGTGCGACATGATTGAGGATCGTCGTTTGCAGCGCAGCGAGCACGGTCATGTCCGCCGGTTTCCGGTTCCAGCGACTTTCCGGATTGCGGCGCAACACCCCGAGACCACTGCAGGGCGCGTCGACGAGGATCCGGTCAAACGATTCCGGTTCGAGGCTGTCCGGGGCTGCGGTGAGATCCCAACACCGGGTTTCGATCCCCCGGCAGCCGAGACGCTCCCCGCCCCGCTTTATCAGCTCGACCCTCTGCGGGTATTTGTCCAGAGCCACGATCCTGGCCTGGTTGCCGGTCAGGGCCGCCAGGTGGGTGGTTTTGCCGCCCGGCGCCGCGCAGGCATCAAGAACCCGGTCGCCTGGCTTTACATCGAGCAAATGAGAGACCAGCATGCTCGCCTCGTCCTGGACCTGGTACCAGCCCTCGTGGTCACCCGGCAACGGTTGCGACGCCCGTTGCTCGAGGATGATCCCCTCCGGAGCATAATGACATGGCCGGGCCGAATGACCTGCCTCAGCCAGTGCCGCAAGGTAGCTCTGCCGATCGGTCTTCAGGGTATTGACCCGGAGGGTCTGTGGTGGCGCCTGGGCCAGGGCTTCAGCCAGCGCTCGTGACTCCGTGTTGGGGAACTGGTGCAGCAACGTTTTCGTCAGCCATTTCGGCAGACTGCAGACGTGCTGCAGGTAAGCGCTCAGCTTGTCCGGTGTCGGCCAAACAATCGTCGTTTTTTGCCTTTCCAGGGTGCGTAACGTGCCGTTGATCAGGCCGGCCACCCGCCCCATGCCGACCTGGTGAGCCAGTTCGACAGTGGCGTGCACTGCGGCATGGGCTGGAACCCGGTCGAGCTGGAGGAGCTGGTAGGCGCCGAGGCGCAACAGCAGCAAAGCATCGGTCTCCAGCTTCTGCAGCGGCTGGCGGGAAAACAGACCGAGGGCGAAGTCGAGTCGACCGCGCAAGCGCAGGATGCCGTAGACCAGTTCGGTTAGCAGCCCCTTTTCGCGCGCATCCAGCGTCGGGTGGCGTTGCAGGTAGCTGTCAAGCAACCGGTCGGCGTAGCCGCCCTGTTCGACGCGCTGCAGGATTTCGTAGGCGCCCGAGCGGGCGTCGATATTTTTAACTGTTTGATGAGTGGACATTAGAACCTGATCGTTGTGTAGTAAATCCAATTATGGTGACACCATAGCATTGTGTCACCATAATTTCAGTATTGCCCTTGCCTTACCCCTCCCTTTGAGTGCCGCCGAACAGAATGAAATTAATCCGGCGGGACGCGACCCGCCGGTGGTGGTTTTCACTTTTCGAAATTTAGAGACAAAATCAAAGCAGAACCCGGGGGTCGCGCCCCCCGACTGCGCCTTACTCTTTTACTGGCCTAAAAGAGTAAGCAGAAAAGGGCCTGCGCTGCGCTGGGCATAGACGTCCGCTGATTGCCGTGATTTCTAATGGCTTCTGTGTACGGGAGCCGGCCCGTTGCAGGGGGCCTCACGGTACTGCTTTACTTGACCCGGTGGCCATATAGTTTCATTGCGCTCGATAAATCAATGTAGAACTCTTTTCGTTGTAAACAAATTCAGACGTAAAAACCCCGTTTGCCGCAGCCGGAAGTGAATGGAATAAGGGGTTTAAGTTCCATATCTGCCGGTTGTAAGACGTCTCATCAGCAAGATCCAGCCACCCCATATGGACAGCAGTGCGGCGAGGCCCCCTGTAACGGGCCGACTCGTCTCCTCTGGTGTCCCTGGAAGTCATATCCCCTTCGCGAACGTCTATAGCTCTCCGCTAGGAGAAGGCCTTTTTGCATGCTTTTGTTGCCGGACAAAAGCATGGCGTCTGGCGGGACGCGACCCGCCGGTTTGATCTTCTGTTTTTGGTGTTATGTGCTGGTACTGAAAAGGGCGACTCCGTTAAGAAGCCGCCCTTTACACAGTTACTTTCTACTCTCTCCCGGCCATCTCCTCGAGACGCCGGATGCGTTCCGCCATCGGCGGATGAGTGGTAAACAGTGCCTTGACACCACCGCCTCCACGCAGGGGATTGACGATAAACATGTGTGCGGTGGCTTCGTTGACCCGGGGCATCGGCGTGGCCTGGTTGGCGTTTTCCAGTTTGCGCAAGGCATTGGCCAGGGAAAGCGGGTTGCCGCACAGCTGCGCACCACCCTTGTCCGCTTCGTATTCACGGGAGCGGGAGATCGCCATCTGGATCAGCATTGCTGCCATCGGCGCGATAATCGCCAGGGCGATCAGAGCGAGCGGGTTGCTGTCCTCGTCATCGCGGCCGAAACCACCGAACATCGCTGACCATTGGGCCATATGCGCCAGATAGGCGATGGCGCCGGCGATCGTCGCCGCGATCGAACCGATCAGGATGTCGCGATGCATGACGTGGCTCATCTCGTGAGCCATGACCCCTTTCAGCTCGTCGCGGCTCAGGATCTGGGTAATCCCCTCGGTTGCGGCGACCACGGCGTGGTCCGGGTTGCGGCCGGTCGCGAAGGCATTCGGGGTCGGTTGCGGCAGGGTGTAAACCTTCGGCATCGGCAGCTGGTTGGTTTGGCAGATTTCGGCGACCACGTCAAACAGCTGGCCGCTGGTTACCTCGCTGCCGCGATACATCTTGATGACGATCTTGTCGGAAAACCAGTAGGAGCCCATGTTCATGACGCCGGCCAGGACCAGGGCGATCAGGGCGCCCTGTTGGCCGCCGATCATGCCGCCGATGAAAACCAGGCCGAGGGTAAGAACCGAAAGAAGGACAATAGTACGAATGGTGTTCATGTCTTTACACGCCTTGTCTGAATGATCAGAAGTCCAGTGTCATTATCTTTTCTGCCAGCCAATATATCCATGAATGACGAAAAATCAATAGCCAGGACTACTCGAAGGAGGTCCCGGGCTCAAGCGGGCAGCCGCGCAGGAAATCGGCGGCCCCGAGGCGTTTGCGGCCGGCCAGCTGCAGCTCCCTGACCAGCAGCGAGCCATTGCCGCAGGCGATGCGCACGCCCTCCTGGTCGGCGGCGACAACCGTGCCGGGTGCCGCTGCACCGTTTGTCACCGGACTGGTGCGGGCCAGTTTCAGCAACTCGCCGTTGAGGGTGGTGTAAGCGCCGGGCCAGGGGTCGAGTCCGCGCACCTGGTTGTGCACTTCAGTCGCGGAACGGCTCCAGTCGATACGACCGTCTTCCTTTTTCATCATCGGGGCATAGGTGCTCTGCGCATCATCCTGGACTTCTCCCCGCAGAGTGCCGGCACAGAGTTGCCGCAGGGTCTCCGCCATTGTTTCACGGCCGAGCACGGCCAGGCGGTCATGCAGTTCGCCGGCGGTTTCTTCGGGTTCGATCGGCAAGATCTTTTTTATCAGCATGTCGCCGGTATCGAGGCCGACGTCCATGAACATGGTGGTGATGCCGGTTTCTGTCTCGCCGTCAATGATCGCCTGGTTGATCGGCGCCGCGCCGCGGTATCTGGGGAGCAGCGATGCATGGACGTTGATGCAGCCGTGTGCCGGGATGTCGAGCACACTCTTCGGCAGGATCTGTCCATATGCCACGACCACGATCAGGTCGGGGGCCAGGGCCTTGAGCTCGGCAACCGCCTCGGGCTGGCGCAGTTTTTGTGGTTGGAAGACCGGAATCCCGTGCTGCTGGGCAAGCTCCTTGACCGGCGGCGCCGCCAGCTGTTTGCCGCGACCCTTGGGCCGGTCCGGCTGGGTGTAGACGCCGACCAGGTTGCAGCCCGCATCAATTAAGCCCTGCAGGGTCTGCAGGGCGAAATCGGGGGTTCCCATGAAAACGGTCCGTAAGTCCTGCGGCCGCATCACATCTGCTCCGCGAGGTGATCCTGGATTTTCTGCCATTTCTTACGGAAAATGCTGCGCTTGAGTGGCGAGAGGTGATCGACGAAGAGGATGCCGTCGAGGTGGTCGATCTCATGCTGGCAGGCGATCGCCGTCAGCCCTGCCGCCTCGATGGTGTGGGTTCGTTCGTCCAGATCCTGAAAGCGCACCTTGACTCTGGCGCTGCGGTTGACCTTGGCATAGTATTCCGGGACCGACAGGCAGCCCTCTTCTTCACAGGCATCGCCTTCCCGGTCGATGATTTCCGGGTTGACCAGCACCAGCAGCTGGGCGTCCTCATCGCGGGCCGAGCAGTCGATCACTGTCAGCCGCTTGCTGATGCCGACCTGCGGCGCGGCCAGGCCGACACCGGGGGCGGCGTACATCGTCTCGGCCATGTCGTTAGCCAGCTGACGCAGCGAGTCGTCAAACTCGGTGACCGGAGTGGCCACCCTTTTCAGGACCGGGTCAGGGTAGTGGCGGATCTTAAGTAAAGCCATGATAAATCCTCAACAAGTAAATATTCATGTTCTTTCAATGATAGAAGGGTCATTCGTCGCAAGTCAACTATGGTTTTCACTCTGGGTTCAGGGGAAGGATGAGGCTGTCGGACTATAGCGTAGTGAACTTCTAAAGGCTCTCGTCCTGGCGATCATAGACGATGCCGTATTTCTCCACGCGATAGAGAAAGGTTTTGTAACTCATCTTCAGCAGTTTTGCAGCGCGTGTCGCCATCCCGCCGGTGCGCACGAGTGCTTTGCGAATCATCTCCTTTTCGAAGGCTTCCAGGTCGAGACCTTCCTCAGGGAGTTCAAGCCGGTTCGGGTCGGCTGTTTTGCGGGGCTGCAGGCGATTGGCGATATCCTCCCTGGTCAACACCGGACCGTCGCTGAGCAGCACGGCACGCTCCATCACTGCCGCGAGTTGCCGCACATTGCCCGGCCAGCGATGCTCGACCAGCAGGCGCATGGCGTCTGGAGCGATCTCACGTACGGGTCGACCGAACTCGGCGCTGAACTTTTGCAGGTAGTGCTCGACCAATGGTACGAGATCTTCGCGTCGTTCACGAAGTGGCGGCAGTTCTATGCTTACGACGTTGAGCCGATAGAACAGGTCCTCGCGGAAGGTGCCGCTTTCCACTGCACTGTCCAGATCCTTGTTGGTCGCCGTAACGATGCGGACGTCGACGTGGACCGGTTCTTTGCCGCCGACCCTGCGTACTTCACGGTCTTGCAGCACACGCAGCAGTTTCGATTGCATCGCCATCGGCAGGTCGCCGATCTCATCGAGGAACAGGGTGCCGCCGTCGCTGATCTCGAAGAGCCCCTGGCGTCGGCCGACTGCGCCGGTGTAGGCACCGGCTTCGTGACCGAACAGCTCAGTCTCGAACAGGGCGTCGGGGATCGCCGCGCAGTTGACCGCGGTAAAGGGACGACTGCGCCTTGGACTGTTGTAGTGAATGGCGCGTGCCGCCAGCTCCTTGCCGCTGCCGCTTTCGCCGAGCAGCATGACAGTGCTCGAAGAATCAGCGACTTTCTGCAGCAGGTTGATGACCCGGTGCATGGCCGATGAATGAGCGATGATCCCATCGAGTCGAAAGCGGCTGTAGAGCTCCTGCTTGAGGCGGGTATTCTCTTGCAGAATTGCGATGCGATCGCTTGCCTTGTTCACCGTCAGCAGGAGTCTGGTTTTGTCGAGTGGCTTGGTCAGGTAGTCAAAAGCGCCGTTTCGAACCGCCTCCACCGCCGAGTCGATAGTGCCGTGCGCGGTGACGATGATCACCGGTGGCGGCACTGCACCGCGCGGCATCGCTGCCAGCAGCTCAAGACCATCCATGCCGTTCATCTTCAGGTCGGTCAAAACCAGGTCGGCCGGGGTCTTTTTCATTATCGTCAGGGCTTCGGTTCCCGACGCGGCCGTCTCGACGGGGTAGCCCTCGCCTTCGAGAATGGTTTTCATGATATCGCGCTGCAGGGGCTCGTCATCGACCACCAGGATAACCGGTTTCATCATTTCTCCTTGTCAAGCGGCAGGCTGATGGCCACGCGGCTCCCCCGGCCCGGTTCGCTCTCAAACTGGACCTTGCCGCCATGCTCTTCAATGACTCGCCTGGTCAGTGCCAGGCCAAGCCCAAGCCCGTTCTGTTTGGTTGAAAACAGCGGCGTAAACAGTTTATCAAAATTCTCTGGAGCGACACCAATACCGGTGTCTTTTAGTGTCAGGGTCAGCTGGGTATCATCGCGTGTACTGGACACCGCTAGGGTGCCGCCGTCCGGCATCGCCTCGAAGGCATTCTTGACAATATTAAGCAGGCAGGTGCGGAGGAATTCGTGGTCTGCTTTTATGTGGGGAAGCGGTGCCGGCTCACGGACGATGCCGATGCCGGCACTCCTGGCTCGCGCCGAAACCAGGGCCAGCACCTCGGTAATGACCTGTTCAATATCGCAGTCTTGGATCTGCAGCTCGAAAGGTCGACCGTACTCAAGAAAGCTTTCGGCAAACCTGCCGATTCGCCCGATCTCGCCCTTGAGATTGCGCACCAGGGCGTCGAAGCCTTCGGCCGCTTCACGATCGGCTGGACGGTAGGTGCTGCCCATGTGGTCGATTGACAGGCTGATGAAGTTCAGCGGGTTCTTGATTTCGTGAGCAATGTGACGGGCGAACTGCCCGGCACTTGCCAGATGTTCGGCAGTCCGGAGGCGCTCGCGTACCTGGCGATCTTCTCGTAAACGCACGATCATGTCGTTAAAGCTGCGCGCCAGTTGGCCGATCTCATCGAGGCGCTCGGTCGGCAGCGCCTGATCCAGGTCCCCGGCGGCGACGTGTTCCGCAGCTGAAGCCATGGCCACGATCGGCCGGGTATAGTAACGGGCCAAGACCACCGCGACCGCCGTTCCTATGCTGAGCACGAACAGGGCGGCAAGAATCCGGTGGATGGCACTCAATCGAAGGAGGACCGAGAAATCCTCGGTGTTCAACTTCAGGTGAATGTACCCGGCCGGACGACCCTTCGCGACGACCGGCACGATCACATTGAACATCTGTCCTTCACCAGTGACCGGCTCACCGAGATCGGCCTTGAAGATCAGCTCTTTGCGTTGCCGGGTGATCCATTTGCCAATGTCCTCCTGTCTGGTGCTGGCGATGATCCGGTTGGCACTGTTGATCACTGAAACTTCCTTGATGCCTGTGGGATCAAGACCTTCTAGGTAGCCCTCGAGGCTCATGGGGTCACTCAGGCTGCCGGCAGACCCTTCCAGGCCGATCTGGACGGCCTTAGACAGTTCCGTGGCCTGGCGGGTGAACTCGTTGTACAGGCGGGTTTCAGTCTGGTGATAGAAGACAATCAGCAGGACGACCAGGCTGAGGCTGGTCAGAAACATGAGAACAGCCAAGCGGGTCCAAAGGGAATGGAAGCCGATAAACCGGATCACGCGAACCGCGGGCAAGTTACTTTTTTGGGATGACATCAACGTTTCGTTTCGGCAGATGTCGGGGCTATGGTGGCCAAGTTGTCTGAAGTGGCTTCAGGCAGGAAAGGCTTTCGGTGAAGGCCCTGGACAGCTTGCGCGCACCCGGCCCGAAAAAGGCCAAGTCTTTCGCATTATAAGGGGAGTCATGCGGAAAACTCCACATGGAAATCAATCTCTGGTTTGCCAGGAGGCCTGCCTCCAGGCCAGGAAAGTCAATCCTGAGACACGCCGGCCTTGCTACTCAAGACGGCCAGCCTCCCTTGGGTCCTGTCCATGTTGTTGTACAGGGCGAGAGCCCGTGAGGTGACCTCGCTTGCCATTTCGGTGGCAACGGCGTACTCGCTCGCATCAATTTGTGGCCGGACTCCTGTAATTTCGACTTCAAGGCGGTCGATGTCGTTTTGGATATTATTGTGGTCGGCAGGAAAGCGTTGACCCTGCGGAGCGTTTTCCAGCAATCTCCTGACCTCACCTATGGCGGCACGGGCTCTACTCAAGGCCGCTTCCGCAGAGGCCTTCAACTCTTCCTTGCGCCGGGTGAGTTTATCTTTGAGGAGATCGGCATCAGCCACAACTTGGTCCAGAATGAATTTTGCCAAAGCATAGTTTTGGATTGCCCTGCTGTCCTGCTCATAAATCTCGGCCAGTGCTGCTCCGAGCTTGTTATTAAGCGCCAGAGCATCATCAGGTGTGAACAAATCGGCCCCTTCGCTGACAACCTCGTCGACTGCATCCCGGGCTGCCGCCAGTTCGCTTGACGGAGGGCCGGCACACGCAGCCAGTAGAGCCAAGGTGACCAGAAACAGCCACAGAATTCCGATGATCTTTTTCATTTTAGACTTTTTCTAGACATTTGCTTTTATCGCCCCCGCGGGACGGTAGGCACAGGACGAAAAAGAGCAGAACCGTAAGGGCTTCTGCTCTTTTTCAATGACTGCTTGTCGGCCATGATTACATTTATACGACGGCTAATTTACCATCGCTGATATGATGCCGTTGTCGGTTCTCATGGCCGATTGAGAAATAGCACCCATTTTATTCGGCGACGTACTTGACGCGCTTGGGTACGGC
>Ga0316195_10001185_pt1 | contig 11445 bp, 10 predicted proteins | sample Phised1_MG_FD_204937 | JGI IMG/M metagenome (GOLD analysis project Ga0316195, IMG submission 204937) | Coastal sediment microbial communities from Maine, United States - Phippsburg sediment 1 | ecosystem: Environmental > Aquatic > Marine > Coastal > Sediment | place: USA: Maine | collected... | reverse complement strand
CGTGCTGGCCTCCGGTCTGGTCGAGCGCATCGGTGAGCCAAACAGCACGATCCGCTGCAGTTTTCCCGCTGGTTCGGCCGGCGAAGATACGATTTCAGAAGAGCTGGAAATCACCGGTCATGAATCTGGCATGCTTCGTATCGGCGAATTGCTGTCTGATCCCCAGCATGGTGTCGTGCGCTCCAAAGATGAAATCGCAGCCATCGGTCACCGGGTGGTGCACGGTGGCGAAGATTTTCGTCAACCGGTGGCAATCGATGAAGCGGTTATCGAAGTGATCGAGAAAAACAGTGCGCTGGCACCGCTGCACAACCCGGCCAACCTGGACGGTATACGGGTTTCCCGCCGGCTGTTCGACAAGGCGGTCCAGGTTGCGGTGTTCGATACGGCCTTCCATCAGTCGATTCCCAAACGGGCATTTTTCTATGCGCTGCCCTATGAGTACTACGAAAAATACCGGATCAGGCGCTACGGTTTCCACGGCACCTCGCATAAATATGTGGCCGGCGAATGTGCCGCCCTGCTTGGTAAACGTTTGTCCGAATGCAACCTGATTACCGCCCATCTGGGCAACGGTTGTTCGATGACCGCGATAGAAAATGGACGCAGCATTGATACGTCGCTTGGCATGACACCTCTTGAGGGATTGGTGATGGGGACCAGAAGCGGTGATATCGATCCCGCGATCCACGTTTTTCTGCACCGCAACGCCGGCCTTTCCCTCGAGCAGATCGACCGGGTGCTGAATACGGAATCCGGCCTGAAAGGACTTTGCGGAAGCAACGACATGCGCGATATCCATGCAGCAGCGGCTTCAGGAGATGAACATGCACGACTGGCGCTGGAGGTGCAGACATATCGTATCAGAAAATATTTCGGCGCCTATCTCGCGGTCCTTGGCCGGGTCGATGCGCTGGTTTTTACCGGGGGCATAGGCGAGAATGATCACCTGGTCAGGGCCCGCGCAGTCGATGGTCTGGCACATTTCTTAATCGAGATGGATCAGGCTAAAAACGAGCAGCGAATCAGTGAGCCGCGGCTGATCAGCACGGCTGCAAGCAGGGTGCAGATCTGGGTAATTCCAACCAACGAAGAGCTGGCTATCGGGCGCGAGACGGTGGCGCTATTAAACAATACCCATTAGAGGCATCAGAGGAACTGTAATCATGACAGAATCAGTCGAGGTTGCGCAGCAGGATCAATCGGTACGCGATCTTTTCATCGACAAGGCCCGAGCCGCCGCCGCTAGGGTGGTGGAGGTCTCGGATTTCGACCAGGCCATCGATTATGCGCTTGACCTGTGCGCCAATCGCGGCGCCTGCCGCCTGAAAGTGTCCGGCTGTGAAGAGCATCTCTCGGATACCGCAGAAGCGCTTTGCGAGACTAAAATCGGTAAGATAATCGCTGCGCCGGGCTTTGAGAAGGAGTCCTATCAGCGGATCGAACAACGCTTCAAAGAGGCAGGTTTCGGTTGTATAGAAAAGGGCATGCGCAACCAGCTTGCTGGCGTCGATATCGGTTTTACCCGGGCCGATTTCGGCATTGCAGAAACCGGCACCCTGGTGTTGAACTGCCCGAGTGAGGAGTTGCGCCTGGCCACCATGGTATGCGAATATCATGTCTGCATCCTGGAAAGCTCAAAGATTTTCAATGATGCCCAGGCACTGGAGAAACAACTCAATCAATTCATGGGCAATGGCCCGGATTATACGGCCTTTATAACCGGGCCGAGCAGAACAGCAGATATCGAGCGGGTACTGACCATCGGAGTACACGGTCCGCTCGAGCTTCATATTCTGCTGATGGAGGATTGATCATGCAGGATGCAAAAAACTTAAACGAATACCGCAAGCAATGTGCTGAATCGCTGGGCAACGAGTTTCTGCGCTCGGCCCTGGACAACTTTGCCGTTGCCTACAGGACCAGTAGAAAAAACGCCTTTGAAGGCTTCGATGTGGATACGTTGATCGACGAGATCGCCGATCTCAAAGATGCCTCGCTCGAGCAGCTCGATGCGCTGTATGAGCAATTCAAGACCAACGCCGAGGCAGCCGGGGTAACGGTGCATTACGCCAAGGATGCGGATGAGGCCAACGCGATAATCAACCGTATCGCCACTGAGACCGGCACTAAAAAGGTCATTAAATCGAAATCGATGACCGCCGAAGAAACCCTGCTCAATCACGCCCTGGAAGATGAGGGTATCGAGGTGACCGAAACGGACCTGGGTGAATGGATTATTCAGCTTCGCCATGAGGGGCCGTCCCACATGGTCATGCCGGCGATTCATCTGTCCCGCTACCAGGTCAGAGACCTTTTTACCGAGGTGACCGGTACCGAGCAGGGCGACGATATTGAAAAGCTCGTCAAGGTTGCCCGGCGTGAATTGCGTCAGAAATTTGTTGAGGCGGACATGGGCATCACCGGAGCCAATTTCGCGGTGGCTGAAACCGGTTCCATCGGCCTGGTAACCAATGAGGGAAATGCCCGGCTGACCACCACGCTGCCGCGGGTGCATGTAGCGCTGATGGGGATTGACAAGCTGTTGCCGACCCTCAGCGACGCGCTGAAAATACTCAAGGTGCTCACCAGAAATGCGACCAGCCAGCAGATCACCTCATATGTGACCTGGGTGACCGGCGCCAACGAGAGCGCCAACACCGAGAGCGGAAAAAAAGATATTCATTTCGTTATGCTGGACAATGGCCGCAGGGAGATGGCAGCTGATCCGCTGTTCTCCCAGGTCTTTCGCTGCGTACGCTGCGGGGCCTGTGCCAACGTCTGCCCGGTCTATCGACTGGTGGGCGGGCATAAAATGGGGCACATATATATCGGGGCCATCGGCCTTATCCTGAGCTATTTCTTCCATGGTCCCGAAAGTGCCAGAAATCTGGTGCAGAACTGCATCAACTGCGAAGCCTGCAAGGATATCTGTGCCGGCGGCATCGATCTGCCGAGGCTGATCAAAGCGGTACACGCCCGGATTCAGGACGATGAAGGCCACCCGCTGCCAAGCCTCCTGCTCGGCAAGATGCTGAGAAACAGAAAGCTCTTCCATACCCTGCTCAGGACCGCCAAATGGGCCCAGAAGCCGGTGGCGGATCAGGACGGATTCCTGCGTTACCTGCCGATGATGTTTTTCAAGCAGCATGACTTCAAAGTACTGCCGGCCATTGCCGATAAACCGTTTCGCGACCGCTGGGCGGAGATCAGGCCGGAGATACAGAACCCCAGATTCAAAGTCGGGCTGTTTTCGGGCTGTGTGCAGGATTTCGTCTATCCTGAACAGATGGAGGCGGCAGTCGAGTTGTTCAAGGACCATGAGGTTGATATGGTCTTTCCGATGCAGCAGTCCTGCTGTGGATTGCCGCTGCAGATGATGGGTGAGATGAAAGCCTCTCGTGACGTGGCTCTGCAGAATTTGCGGGCCTTTGAGAAGGAATCCGTCGATTATATCATTACCCTGTGCGCCTCCTGTGCCTCGCACCTGAAAAACAACTATCCGGAACTGCTCAAGGATGACCACCAACTCGCCGGTAAGGTAAAGGACTTCACCTCGAAGGTGATCGATCTCTCCTCCTTTGTCCATGATGTGCTGCAGGTCAAAGAGGAGGATTTTCTGGGCGATGGGAAAAAGGTCACCTATCACTCGCCCTGTCACCTGTGCCGGGGGCTCGGTGTGCACGAGGCCCCGAAGAATCTGATGAAACGTGCCGGCATGGATTATATCGAGGCGGCCGATGAGGAGGTCTGCTGCGGATTCGGCGGGACTTATTCGGCTAAATTTCCCGAACTCTCCGAGCAGCTTCTGAAAAACAAGCTCGATAATGTCGAGGCCACAGGGGCCGAACTGCTGCTGACCGATTGTCCAGGCTGTGTGATGCAGCTACGCGGCGGTCTGGCAAAACGCGGTTCGACCATACAGGTGGCGCATACTATCGAAGCGCTGACGGCCCGGAAAAAGAAGAAATAGACAGGATATGCCGGCTGAGCACTTCTCCAACCAGGGCAAGCGCATGCAGATCCGGGTATTTTCAGAACCGGACCGGGATGCGGTCATCGCGCTCTGGCGGCGCTGCGGTTTGACGGTCGGCTGGAACGATCCCGAAAAAGATATTGCCAGAAAGCTGCAGGTTCAACCGGAGCTGTTTCTGGTGGGTATCTGTGATCAGCTGCTGGTTGGCTCAGCCATGGGCGGCTACGATGGACATCGTGGCTGGCTCTATTACCTGGCTGTTGATCCGGACTTTCGCGGTCGCGGCTGCGGGCGGCAACTTGTCGATGCGGTTGCCGGCAGGCTGGAGGCGATCGGCTGCCCCAAAATCAATATACTGGTGCGCCGCTCGAACGAGCCCGTTCTCGATTTCTATCTCAAGCAGGGCTTCCTGGAAGACGAGGTGGCTTGTTTAGGCAGGCGTCTGATTGATGATTGAAACAATGGTTTGCGCGAATCAACCCGGTATCACGGGCTGGTTTCGTTGCCGTATGCTGTTTCAGACCGGATTCGGCTTCTTAGTGCTGCGTACAGACTATGGGTAATGGCCTGGAATCGGCCACCTGCGGCTGCTCTAACAGAGAACGACATGCTTAAAACACTTTTCTGGTTCGTCCTGCTTATTGTTTTAGGCTATTTGTGCATCTGTCTGTTTATGTATTTCAAGCAGCGGGCCATGCTCTACTTTCCAACGCCGCCGGCCAATTCGAGCGAAGCCCAGCCTTTCTGGCTGGAGCATGACGGCGAGCGGCTTAAAGTCTGGCACGCTGCCGGAACCGGTCGGCGGGCGTTGATCTATTTCGGTGGCAACGCAGAAGATGTCTCATATAATATTGGCCAGTTAAAGCGGCTGCTGCCTTCATACCACCTCTATCTGCACAACTATCGTGGGTATGGAGGCAGTTCTGGGGCGCCTGACGAGCAAGCAATTCTGGCGGACAGTCTGGCTCTGTATGAGCGGGTGCGCGAGCAGCATGATGAGGTGGCGGTAATCGGGCGGAGCCTCGGGACCGGTGTTGCGATCTATCTGGCTTCGCAAAAACCGATGCTTGGTCTGGTTTTGGTGACGCCCTATGCAAGTATGGTAGAGGTGGCTGCACATTACTACCCCTATCTGCCGGTGCGGACGTTGATGAAAGACCGTTTCGAGTCAGCCTCTCGGGTGGCCCAGGTTGCAGCGCCTGTTCTGTGTCTGGTCGCGGAGTTTGATGAGGTAATTTCCCGGAAGATGAGTGATGCGCTGGTTCAATCATTTCCACCGAACCAGGTACGCGAAGTGGTAATACAAAAATCGTCTCACAACACGATTTCTGAGTTTGCAGAGTATGAACGTGAGCTGCTCGAGTTCCTCGATGGACTTCCAGGCCAGTAACGGCTATCCCGTTTAGGCAGGTATGGGCGCAAACGATTGAAGGCACCAAGAAAAAAATATTGGCCGACCAGACAGACGATCATTGTCGTTTTGCTGCTGGTTCTTACACTTGTCGCCTTTTATGATCGCGGGCACTGGCCCTTTTCCGGTGACCCGGGTGAAAAAATCGCCGGGACCTCCGAGGAACTTGCCCAGGCATTTGAAAACAGGCTCAGTAATATTCCGGTGCAGGGCTCGGGTGTGGTGACAGCCCTGCTCAAGGACGACACGAGCGGCAGCCGGCATCAGCGATTTATCCTGCGCCTCGATGATGGACAAACGGTTCTGATCGCCCACAATATCGATATCGCGCCACGGATCGAGGCCCTAAAAAAAGGTGACCGGGTGACGTTTTCCGGTGAGTATGAGTGGAACGAAAAGGGCGGAGTGGTGCACTGGACTCATCACGATCCCCGAAAAAAGCATGCAGATGGCTGGTTAAAGCATAACAACAGACTCTATCAGTAACGAGAAAACCCGAAGAGGAAATTTCCCATGGGCTTGGAAAACGGACAAATGAAGCAATACCTTCTGGAACTCTATGAGCAAAGCCAGGGAGAAAGCCAGAGCGAGTCTTCGATGTATGAAATCGGCGCTGCACTGGGGCTCGAAAAAAGCGAGGCTGGCGCGCTTGCCGAGGATCTGATCATCGAAGGGTATGCCGAACTGAAAAACCTGGCCGGCGGCATCACGATCACCGCCGAAGGTATTCAGGCCCTGGAGATTCCAGGCACATCGGATGGTGGAGATTCAATACCAGGCGGCCTGCAGCTCGGCGATGAGGCCGTGCTCAGCCAGGCAAGCAAAGATGCGGTGGAAAAGCTCATCCATGAAATCAAAGCCAGGTGCCTGTCAGATAAAGATGATTATCGGCAACTCGAAGAGATGGTCTTCGATATCAAAACGCTTGAAGTCCAGCTCTGTTCGTCGAGGCCGAAAACCTCGATTGTCAGAGAGGTACTGCGCGCTCTTTCCCAGGAGCTGGCAGCGTCGGGTGAACAGCGTCTCGGTAAGGAGATCGGCAGGATAATTCAGTAGTGATACAAAACAATTTAAATCCGGCTATGTTTGCAACCCTTGAACGTCGTTCGTACAATCCATGCAGTTGAATCAACTTGACAAAACTCTTATTACCCTTCAATTATGCTTGGAGCGCGGTCCTGATAATCTATTGAGAAATCTGATGAAGCACAAATTTTCCCCATTTCTCGTCCGCAGGTTTTCAGGTGATTACCGTGGCTAAAAAGCACCACTTCTATAATTCCATATTTGTCCAGGCAGCGGTCATCGTGGCCGGCTTCGCTCTGGTCTCACTGCTGCTGACCATCTATCTCTATCGCCAGAATATGCGGATGGTTGCGCTCAAGGAGACAGAGAACAAAGCCATTATCTTTCTCTCCGCGATGGAGAGTTCCGCCCGACGGTTCGTGATGGAAAGAGAGTCAAAAAGTCTCACTGAACTGGTTGAAGAGAAGGCGGAATATCTAGAGAAAAATCTCAATTTCAAAATTATCAGGATCATGGTGCGTGATGCTGAAGGCATAATCCTCGATCACACCCGCAAGGATAAAGTCGGAGAACGCTATATCACCGACGATTTCAATACGGTAATGAGCACCGGCCATCCTCTGATCACGCGCCAGATCAAGACCCTGAAACTGGAGCCGGGTCAGCCTGAAATACCGGTCATCGAGGTATTGTTTCCGATTAGCAGCCGGAAAAAGGATGAAATGCTGGCCGCAGTAAAAATAACCCTGGACGTGGGGGGCACATTCGAGGCTGTTCAGCAGGCATACACCACTTTTCGCAAGCGTATCGTGCTGGGGCTTGCCCTTGCCGCGGTTTTACTGGTTTTGGGTACGCTCTATTTTCTGCGTCGGCAGATTCTGTTGCCGGTGCTCTCTGTTGCGGAGGGGTCGGCCCGGGTTACCTCGGGAGACCTGGAAACCAGGCTGGTTCCCCGGGGCAGCAACGAGATCAGCGATCTGATCGGCTCATTCAACCGGATGGTGGAGGGCTTGCAGCAGCGCGATCAGCTTCGGCACTCACTCGAGGTCGCCATGCAGGTCCAGCAGAACCTCCTGCCTGGGGTCGATCCGGCCTTTGGCGGCCTTGATATTGCCGGTAAGAGCATCTATTGCGATGAGACCGGCGGTGATTTTTACGACTATATCGAGTACCCAGAAAAAAATGACAGGATAGGACTGGCTATCGGGGATGTATCGGGGCACGGTATTTCTTCGGCGCTGTTAATGGCCAGTGCCCGTGCCTTTCTGCGCCAGCGCCTGGCCCTTCCGGGAGAGATCTCCCAAGCCATAACCGATGTGAACCATCAGTTCTCCCGCGATGTGGCTGAGTCGGGCAGCTTTATGAGTCTGTTCTACCTGGAAATCGACCGCACGGATCGATGTCTGAACTGGGTACGCTGCGGGCATGATCCGGCGCTGCTGTATGACCCTGCAGATGGCTCGATCGTTGAGCTCAAAGGCAGCGGGATAGCACTCGGCGTGGACGAGGGCTACCATTTCGAGCAATACCGCCGAGATGAGATAACACCCTCTCAGATTGTCGTGCTTGGCACCGATGGTATCTGGGAGGCGCGCAACGAGACTGGTGAAATGTTCGGCAAAGATGCACTTTCTCGGCTCATCAAAGAAAACAGCCGCCAATCTGCCTCAGAGATTCTCTTCTCTATTGTAAATGCGCTGGAAAACTTTCGGGGAAGCGGACCACTTGAAGATGATGTGACCGTGATCGTTGCGAAGGTCCAGGAAAACTTCTAGCCAGCAAGTTCGCGTCTAAAAACCGGCAGCCCCGGCCGTATTTCAACAGCCGGGACCGTGGTTCTTTGATCGACTACGTTTTATTCAGTCCAGATAGGCAAGCAGGATGTTCAGCATCCGGCGCAGCGGTTCAGCCGCTCCCCAGAGGAGTTGGTCGCCGACCGTGAACGCACTCAGATAGCGGGGCCCGATATTCATTTTGTGGATGCGGCCGATGGGCACATCTAGCGTTCCGGATACCTTGACCGGGGTCAGTTCGGTGCTGCTCAGGGCCCGGTTGTTGGGGATAACTTTTACCCAGTCGTTGTGTTCTGCGATGAGCGACTCGATCTCGGCCACAGAAATATCCTCGCTGAGCTTGATCGTGAAGGCCTGGGAGTGGCAGCGCATGGTTCCGATTCTGATGCAGAGCCCATCCACAGCAATTCGCTGATCCCCAGTCCGACCCAGGATCTTGTTGGTTTCCGAAATACCTTTCCATTCCTCTTTGGACTGGCCGTCGTCAACCTCCACATCGATCCAGGGGATCAGGCTGGCGGCCAGCGGTACCCCCCAATTGTCTGTGGTCAGCGAACCGTCGCTCAGTTTCGAGGCGATTCTGTGGTCGATGTCGAGGATCGCCGAGGCGGGATCACCGAGCAGATCGGCAACCTCTGCTTCGAGCTCTCCCATCTGGCTGATCAATTCACGCATGTGCTTGGCGCCGGCGCCGCTGGCGGCCTGATAGGTCATCGAGCTGATCCACTCAATCAGATTCTTCTCAAAAAGCCCGCCCAGCGCCATCATCATCAGCGATACCGTACAGTTCCCGCCGATAAAATCCTTGACGCCCTGTTCCAGACCTTTGTCTATCACCGCTCTGTTCACCGGGTCCAGTACGATAATCGAGTGGTCCTTCATCCTCAGGGTCGAGGCGGCATCGATCCAGTAGCCTTGCCAGGTGGACCGCAGTTTCGGGTACAATGCGCTGGTATAGGCGCCTCCCTGGCAGGAAACGATAATATCCATCGAGCTGAGCAGATCGATATCGTTTGCGTCCAGCAGGGGTTTGCAACCATGACCGACATCGGGGCCTTCCTGTCCGGCCTGGGAGGTGGTGAAAAAAAACGGCTCGCAGCCGGTGAAGTCATTTTCTTCACGCATGCGGGACATCAGGACCGAACCAACCATGCCACGCCAGCCGATAAATCCTACCTTAAACATAAAGGACTCCTTGAAATTGCACTTGATTTGCGCTCGAATCCCTGATTCGAGATTATGCGTTACCCACTATGTACCTGAGACTGTGAGGCTGCGTCAATTATTTCTTGAGAGGCTTCTTACTGAACCTGGTGCTTGTCCAACGGCTGGCAGCGCTATATTTTCAAAGAAAATAGTGCTGGGTGTTTCACGCAGCAAGCAGGGCATGTACCTGAGTGCAGGAGAGAAGGGGGCTAATGTTCACGGGGTGAATCAGGCCGGCGGCGCTTCGGTGCGTGGTTTGCGATTTCAAAGGATCATCTCCCGAAGCCCTGGTATCGGGCCAGAAAAGCAGAAAGGCCAGTTTGCCTGAAGGTTTCAGGGTCCCAGGGCTGTTCGGTGGCGATATAGCTGTACTCTTCCTTGAGGATGTACCCGTCAGCAACCAGGGTTTCTTGCCTGGCTGTTTTGAGCTGCAGTGGTTTACGGCTGTAGTATTCGCCCTCGAACCGGTCAAGGCGCAGCAGATCATCTGAGGCAACATCGAAATAGACAACTCCGTCGATGTCTGCGGCCGCCGAGTCGGGATAGATGACCGGATAGTGCTCATTGCGCACGCAACGCCGCACAAAACCGGACAGGGTTGCCGGACTGCTTTGATAGCGACCCCGCACCACGGCCGACCAGACCGGTTCGAACATCAGTGAACCATAGGTAAAAATGTGTATCATCGGTTCAACTCGAACTGGATTTCTTCGCTCTCCAGGGCTTGAACACCGAGATCCAGATGGTGATCATCAGAATTACGCATTGCCCGGTGCCAAATATAAAATTCATCCGCTCATTGTAAAGATATTCCGGGTCACGCAGTGCGGCCATGCCCAGTTCTCCTGAGAGCCCCATCATCCTGGTCTCCCAGGGACCGAGATAGAAGGTACCGAAAAGGATAGCGGAAACGGTGATAATCCACTTTGCAATCAGCCATTTCTGTTTGAAGAATCCCCAATTACTGAATAGGGAATAGATAAGACCAGTCAGCAGACAGCCGAATGCCCCTGGAATCACGACCACGGCAGTATCCACATGATGGCTGGCCTGGTTGATACCGTAGAGCACGGCACCGTCGGTCACCGATTTCTTCAGAAAATAAAGCATCAACAGCGCTACCGCGCCGCCGATCCAGCAGGAGACGGCAATAAGATGAATAATCTTGAGCCAGCGTAAATTCCTGGGACGCAGTTTGGGCAAGGCCATGATTAAAGAAACTTCCTGAGGTTCAAATTCAGTTGGCGCAGCTGATGCATCGTTTCATCTGGTTAATGGGTCTGAAGAGATTACCAATAAAGAGATCGGTGATCCAGTCATAAATGGTTGCTTTCGTACTCCTGATTATCCACGGGATCATTGGCTATGTAAGGGTAAGTAATGATCTGCCGGTGAAGATAAAAGCTCGATGGAGGCAACCTCGATTTTAGCTTGCTTGTCCAGTGCATAAACACTGGGCTAATGGTCATACTGAAAATCGTGGGAACTATTGATTGCTCAAGGTCGGCAAATAGGATATAACCTGCGCCGTGCCAGCTGGCAGGTTGGGTGCTGCTAAGGTATTATTATAGGTTCGCAACACTTCTGCTGAGCCTTAAACTCGGGTTCCCTCACCCCGAATAACAAAAAGGATCATCCATGATAACCCTTACCGCCGCGCAGACCAGGCGTGCACTCTTTATTCTCGTTCTCTTTCACATCGTAGTTATCGCGGCAAGCAACTATCTGGTCCAGCTCGAATTCCAGCTCTTTGGCCTGAACACCACCTGGGGCACCTTCAGTTTTCCTTTTGTTTACCTGGCCACCGATCTCACGGTGCGTATCTTCGGCGCTCAGAGGGCCAGGAAGATTATATTCAGAGCGCTGCTGCCGGCTTTGCTCGTTTCTTATCTGGTCTCGGCGCTTTTTTATGAAGGCAGACTTCAGGGGCTGAGCGAATTGGCGACGCTCAATATCGTCGTGTTGCGCATTGCGATGGCCAGTTTTGTCGCTTATGTCTGCGGGCAGTTCCTCGACATCGGGGTGTTTTCCTA
>Ga0316195_10001184_pt1 | contig 11446 bp, 10 predicted proteins | sample Phised1_MG_FD_204937 | JGI IMG/M metagenome (GOLD analysis project Ga0316195, IMG submission 204937) | Coastal sediment microbial communities from Maine, United States - Phippsburg sediment 1 | ecosystem: Environmental > Aquatic > Marine > Coastal > Sediment | place: USA: Maine | collected... | reverse complement strand
GGATGTTTTTGAATACCCGGACTGAGAACAGTGTAAAGATCTTAGATTTCCTTTAAGACTAATTACCCCACACAAATCCGACGTTAACCGAAAAATAGGAGAGGCTGGGAAGGTCACTGCCCGATGCCACATAGTGGTATCTTACCGCTCCCCTGAGTGCCACGTTATAGCCTATCTCATAGTCCATACCCAGTTCCGGGCGGACACTGAAAGGCCAGCCCTTGCTCTCGATCCGGAAGAGGCCGGTATCCTCAGCAAGCTCGTTATAAACCAATCCAATCCCCAATGTGGCATAGGGATGTGCATCCCCGGTGGTTTTAAAGACATAACTCGCAGTTGCGTAGAATGGAATGCTATTAAGGTAGTTATACCGATAACCCGAGATCGTTTCAGTACCCGAGGTTTCCGTAACATAGCCCAAATTATCACTAAATACCTGCCAGCCTGTACTGAAACCGATAGCGAATTCGTCCTCAATAAAATACTGGTAGTCCAGACTGACCCCCCTCCAACTCGTGGAATTGAATAAATCTGAAGTTTCTCCTGTAGGGAAACCTACGCTGTAGGTAAGGGCAAATTTCGACTGGGCAAAAGACGAAAAGCTAAAAAACAACAGGAGTGAAGCGGTTATGTAGATACTTCTCATGAGTATGATTTTAATTGTTATCAAAAGGGGGGTGACTGAAGGCCTGGTCCAGATTCCGGTTTATGCGTCCTACAATGTTGGCCTCGCTTCCCTGAAGAAGTCCGTTGAAGGAACCGGTCCATACGACAGGTACTTCATTGGCCTGAACTCCATTCGGATCGGTCATTTGCAAGAGAACGGTTCCCGTCCTATAGCCTGAGACATAACCCGGGGAATAACCGGGATATCCCCAGCCCGGGTAGCAATAATACCAGCACCAGTATCCTGGATCATAAAAATAGAGGAAGGTTTTGTCGAAAGCGGAAGGCAGGATAACAAGATCGGGATCAGCATTTTCATCCACTTCGGTCCAGTTATTGGCGTTCAGATTTTTACGTATCGAATTCAGGATGGCATCCCCATAAACCTGGTCGACAAATTCTGGAGGATCGTCTGGTCCACGTTTATCATCCACAAGCAATACCTGTTCTGGCAGCGAGTAAGTATAGGTAACGGAAAAATTAAAATCCGGCGAGTAATTTGTGTACACTGCATCGTATTCTTCCACATACTCCGGCTGGTCAGGGTAACAACCCATGTTCAGAAGAAGCAAAGCGAGAGGAAACATGAGTAAGCCCCTCATAAATCGTTCAATGATTGAATTTTTTTTCATTTGGCCACAGTTTAGGTTTCCCTTATTTCGAAGCAAATATATATATTTGGGGGATAATTTTACAAAAAATTTTAATTGTAAAGTTGGCTTTCGATGATCCTGGGAATCTTTTTTTTGCTGAAGACTTTTATATTCAAGAATCCTGGGAGTCGAAATTTTCTGGATTTTGGAATAAATCAATTCATCTGGTAAGTATATGATCTCTAATGCACTGAACAGTAAATATATTGTCAAATTCCAAAATGTTTTCTTCCAGTTTAGAATGCAAACTTATTAATATTTTTTGCTCTTCGGATATCTAATTCTTTGCGAGTTCCAATTGTTGATTTGTAAGGCAATTAATATTCCAATAACTACCAGGACAATTTCCCCAATGGCGTATTTTAGATACTTTCCAGTTTTTCCTTCTGAAAGCAGATTTTGTCTAATTTTTCTAAAGTATTTTATCATTCGTCACTGGTTGGTCATAGTTTCTATTCCGAAGCTTTTCAGCCTTCATAACTTGCTATTCCGGCGAAGGAGGCTAGTGTAGGGGTAATGAAGCACAACGTTTTGTATATGAGCAGCATCGGATAAACAACTACGACTTTTCACAAAGCAAGATACTTATTAAATACAAAAAGCGGTTCAAGTTTACACCTAAACCGCTATTGTTTATATACTTTGTTGTAACGAGTTTTATCCTTTTGGTTCCGTCTTATTAAACATATATCGGGCAATTTTCCATTCTCCATCAACTTTTTCGAACACGAATAACTCTCTGTTTGCTTCTGGTGCTTCAATTCCGTTTGCATGTATTTTAACCGTCCCTTTAGAACTTGTAACAGCAAAAGCCATATTTCCTTCTACCTCAATTTCTTCAATAAAAAATTCAATGTTCAATTGAATTTGAGAAAACACAAATTCGTATGACTTTAAGATGCCTTCAGCACCAATTCCGGATGGAGCTTCGGTTGGCATGAAGACTCCATCTTTCACGTAAAGACTTTGAGCCAATTTTGCATCTGAGGTATTCAATGATTTTTGATACGTGCTCAGTAATTCTTCGATTTTATTTTTTTCTTCTTTATGCATAATTTCTTTGTTTTCTGTTTGTATTGTTTTGTCTGATTCAGTTTTATTTTCGTTTTGAGCGCGTGATACTATCGCTGCTAACATGAACGCTGTCAATATTATTCCTTTCATATCTTAATTATTTTGATTTATCCATTCATTAAGTGAGGTGAATTCTTCTGTTGCAATTTCTTTAGCCAATTGAATTTGGGCTTCTGAATATGGTCCCATATAGGTATGAGCTTCAAAATAGGCCAGCATTTGGGCAATTTCTCCAGCCCCTTCAAAAAAGCTTGAAAACACTTCGGCAGGAACTTGAGTAAAGCTGTACTCTTTCCCATTGGCTTTGAATGTATCCAAAATGTCATTGAAGCTATTGAATTCTGTGGCTAGGGATAAATAACTCCCATTCCCCACTTTTTCAGGATTTAGGAACGCACCTGCAACTACCTTACCTAAATCATTGATATCCGACATATGGATTCCTTTTACAGTAGGGTCAATTGGTAGTGTCCAACCAATAGAACCGTCTTGCTGGGTTTGAGCGCCCATTTGTCCAGTAAGGTTTTGGAAATAAAAGGGAGGTTGAACAAATGTGTAGTTTTTGAATCCAGCCTCTTTTACCAACTCATCTACTTTAGCCTTACCAGTAAAATGAGGAACATCAAACTTGCTATTGCTTATCTTTTCCACATCAGGAAGGGTAGACCAAATAAAGTGATTAACACCTGCATCTTTTGCAGCTTGAATAGCAATTTTACCCTGGGCAATTTCATCTGCACCTTCCCAGAAGTTCGTAACAACAAACACGCCATGCGAACCTTTAAAAGCCCCTACTAATGAGTTTAAATCAGTGAGGTCAGCCTTTACCACTTCATCCGCTTTACCCGAATAGTTGTCAGGGTTTCTTGAAATGGCTCTGACCTTAAAAGTACCTTCTTTAACTAATGCATTTACGACTCCTTTACCTTGTGAACCCGTTGCTCCGATTACTGCAATTGTTTTATTTTCCATCATTTATTTTGTTTAATGTTTATAACAATACAAAGATGGGGTACATTAAAAAGATGTACCTATAAGGTATCTTAAGAAACAGTCTTAATATGGATTAAGATTTTGCAATTTTCTTTCGAATAGCGCTAAGAAACTCAGGGGTTACACCGAGGTAAGATGCTATCTGAACGTTTGAGATACGATTAAAAAATTGAGGATAGCGTTTTAGAAAGTCTAAATAGCGTTCTTCGGCAGTCGAACTAATATTTTGTATCGTTCTTTGCTGTAAACCAACCATGGCATTTTCTGCTAACACTCTAAAAATATGATTGAATTTGGGATAATCAACAAAAAGATTAAGCTGATCTTTTTTTTTGATTTGAAGAATAATAGAATTCTCGACAGCTTCTATATAAAGCTTACTTGGCTCCTCAGAATGGAAACTACTGATATCACCAATCCACCAATTTTCGATTGCAAATTGCAGGTTGTGTTCTTTGCCTTTATCATCAATGAAGTACATTTTGAAACAACCTTCAAGCACAAAGGTGTTATGCGTGCAAATCTCTCCCTCCTGAAGAATAAACTGCCTTCGCTTAACTCTTCTTTCTTTAAAAAATTCTTCCACAAAAGCCTTCTCTTGGTCATCCAGAGGAAGAAGTTTATTGAAGTAGTCGATGAGGGGTTTTGTGTTCATTATTATTCGCTACAACGGTCTTGTATGATTAGTTGCGTGCTTCAAGCAACTAATTTAGCAAATACAAACCGAATAAAATCCCGATAGCTATCTGGATGTGAGGATTTTCACAAGTAAGCTTGCACTGGCAATTAATTTTATACGGTGCTACCCACTGTTTTTCTTCCAAATTTTATTTTATTCGTTCCTATTATTAATAGCCACAAACAAATTCCGATTTCTCCAGGAAAGTGTAGGTTTTCCTACAATATCCGATATAATGGTTTTATTAAAATCTGAATTCAGAATTTGATATGTTCTCAAATGTTTTTGATGCACTTTCCCGAACTATTAACCGGGAAGGAATATGCAAGGCTAATTATTCCGCCTATTATTAGTATTAAATAAAGTATCAGGCTACTCTAGCTTTCTTATTCCTTGATGTCATAATTATATATTTAAATTTGCCTTTCTTTAGGCCACTTCCAAGCATACCAAACAATCAAAGCAGTTATAAAACTTTCTAAAAATGCCAAAAAAACGTAGAATAAATACCATTCATGAGTTGAAATGATTCCTATAAAGACCTGCATTAAAGTAAATAATGTTCCAAATATGATATTAAGAATTCGGCTTATTTTTGGTTTAAGGATAATTGATGCGGCGACCATCACTGAAGAAATTGCCAAAATTATTGACGCTATTAGTAATTTAATTGGACTGTCTAAATTATTTTCCCCTGTAATTAAACTGTTTACTTTATCAGGTGTGTAAAGCTCAAAATAATCACCATATAAATAGCAGAAGGTTGCTGAAGCCCACAATGCAGCAAGTTTAATTTTGATGTTTACTTTTGTGTTTTCTAACATTCGGATTTATGTATTTAAAATTTAAATTGGTTTGGAATTAAGACGATTTATCGAAACTTTCGTTACAAGCAATTTTTTTTACAAATAGTGGGTAACAGTCTTGTATGATTAGTTGCCGGCATTTCCGCTGTAAATATTTCGCTTGCCTTAAAAGGTAATGGATTGCAAGGATTTTCATTTAAGTAATCCAAAAGCAATTAATTATACACATGGTTAGCCTTTCGTTTTTAATTGTCAAAAATCCCGGATACGCTCAATCATGAATTATACTGGTTTTCTCATCTTATAGCAAATATTCACTTCGAATTAATGAATCCAGCTTCATATTCATGTCCAGAGCCTGAACCGCTCTATTATAATTATTTTCATCAACTGTTCGAACTTTGGACATCGAATTCAAAGTAATCTTTATATCAAGGTCATCATAGCTCAGCAATTTCAAATCATTTGGATAAGCAACCTTATTCATATCATCTTTATGTACAATTGCGCTATCCTTCAGATGCTCCACCCTGTATAGTTCATACATCTTATCATTAAGCAGAATGTCGTTATTTATAAAATGATTGCTCCGACTACTTTCACTGAATCGTATTGATTCTCTCATATAAACATCATAATCCAGGACCGCATCAGAAATTTCCGGTTTATCAATCAGTCCAAAGCCCCCTGAATTTCTTAGTTGAGATATTGTTCTATCATGATAGGAAATAAGAATTCCATTAGTGTAAAGAAGGAAAAAATGATAGATTCTTTTCTCCCTTCCTTGTAGCGGTTTTTTTTGTAACTCTGAAAAAAGTGAGTCATTGTAAATTACAGGTATTGGTCCAAATTCCACATTTCTTTTAAGATCACTTCTGTCTTTGGCCAAGTCGCTAAGTAAGCTAATCATGTATTGTTTCTCAACTTTAGCCTCTTTTTTCTCTTCATTCCAATTATTAATCGATAAAGCAATCAATATTCCAATAACTACCAGGACAATTTCACCAATGGCGTATTTTACATACTTTCCAGTCTTGTTTTCCATAAGTAAGTTTTGGCGAATTTTTCTGAAGAATTTTATCATTGGTTAATGGTAAACAAAAGTTAGCAAACACGCAGGAATTTCCGAGAGGCAATTCCACCGCAATAAATAATAGTCATTGTTGTAAACTGTTTTTCTATTTTTTTTCTGGTTTATAAACATCCCGGAAAATCCTCCACTTATCTTTCTCTTTTTTCCAGACCAATAGGCACTCACCTTTACTCAATGGGGTGCCGTTACTATGAAAAAACTCAACGTATGCATCTTCAATAATGATATTTTCATCACCCCAAAGATTAATGATTCTAAATTTTATTCCGTTAATACTATCTCGGGTCATCTCGTATACCTCTTTGACGATATTATTTCTGCCGGAATAAGCACCAATTATCTTTGTGTCTAAAGTGTAAATATCTCCAACAGCTATAGAATCTCCAATTTTTAAAGCATCTTCAAATTCTTTGCTTCTTTGTTCAACAATTTTTGTTGCAGCTTTTAAGTCAAATTTGAAATTATTAGATTGATTTACGTCTGATTTAGCAGAGTTATTTGCGCACGAAAGTGCAGAGAGAACTAGCACACAAATAATAAGTGATTTGATTTTCATATTAGTTTAAATTTAATTGCCCCCAACGGCCTCATCTTTGAGTAGTTGCATTTCCCTATAGCCATTGGGACGCGAGGATTTTCAGAAGCAGGCGAGAACAGGCAATTACTTATAACCATTGTTGGCAGCAGTTTTTTTAATTTTAATAGACTGAAAAAGGTTTAAACATTTTTCTCTCAACTGCATTCGGAACTTCAGAGATTAGCACATAGTTCCCTTTTTCAAGATTTACCTCAAAATAACCAGTTTTTCCAGACGGCAAATCCTCAACTCCCCCCAGGAACCATAGTCCTTCTGGGACAGGTGTTCTAAAAGCTTTAAAGTCAACTGTATTTAGCCAATTATTCAAAGAACTTATCAAGCTGTCGCTTTCAATTTTAACTAAATTGACATCATGCCCCATTAAATGCTCATATTGTTTTTGATCTTCAAATTTTGCTGAAAGGGTGTAATTTCCGGTTTGTAAGGAATCAATAAATGTGATTCCGTTTTCACTTGATATGCTGATATTGTAGTCAGCTTTTGGCACTTCATTACTATTAGGTTCTTCACTTACTTTAAGTTCTTTTACCATGCCCATAAAAGTATGAGGCATACCATTTGGCATTCTAACATAGCATTCCATTACATATGTTCCAGGTTCAAGAAATATAGTCGATTTAGAGGTAGTTTTTTTCGAGGTCAAACCAACTCCACCAGCCAATTCTACTCTATAAAACCATTCCGGGATTTTCTCAAATTCTTTCATTCCAGCCTCTATTTCTCCCTTTTCAAAATGCTCAAATGCCGAAGTAAATGGGGGAAATAAATCTTTTTTATAAGTTTCTAAACCCAAGGTGTCAGGCATTTTTTCTAAAATGAAAAAGTGTGGCTCGTATGATTTGTTCATATATTTAAAAGTAGTCCAGCCAGATTTTACTTCATCCGCTATTTCAAAGTCCATTCCATTTGTTATTACCTCCACATAATTTTTTTGTGTTTCAACATCATTTTCTGACGTTTTAGTTTCTTTATTTTCCTTACATGATGCTAAAACCAAAAGTATTGTTGTAAAAATAATAATTGAGTTTCTGTATTCTAATTTCATATTAAACGGTTTTATTCAAATTACTGCCAACAATTGTATTTAGTAACAAGTTACTATATTTTTAGAAATAGTAATCTAAAGGATTTTTAAGCACTAAAAATTACGGAAAGGAAACAATATGTTTTGGTCACCTGGCAGGATTATATGGCTAGGAATCTACAATAGGACAAAATCAATTGAACAATATGGACTTCTTGCAAAAAACGATTGTGGATGATAACGGAAAAGAATATAAAAAAACATCAAAACAAATGGTGGTTTCTGTGACACCTGATGTTTGGAGTCACGAAATTGCAATGTAATCTCTCCACGAAGTATAAGGTCTCTTGTTAGTCTTCTTTAAAAAGCGGAAGTATTATGGAACTGGGGGTGCTACCGCCAAAATATATGCTATTAACACAGGATTTCAATTCGTTTTCAGAAGCTATCTCCGTCCCAGTATTTGGATTGGGGTCGTAATGGGGCGCTTTGCTACTCGTAATTGAAAGTCTGATCCTGTGCCCTTTTTTAAAGACATTTCCTGTATATACATTGCCAAGCACAATTTCATATACTTCACCAGGTTTCATAAGTTTCTGGGATGTGAAACCTTCACGATATCGCATTCTGAGGTAGCCTGCATCCAAACCTGTGAGGTTGATAGAACGACCATCAGGGTAAATATCTGAAATCGTAAACGAAAAATCTGTGTCTGCAGCTGTAGAACTAACAAAAAGCTGTGCTTTAATTTCTCCCAGGATTTCCAATTCCTCCCTCATTGGAGCTGAGGTAAATGTAAGAACATCAGCACGAGCTTCATTCTCCCTTTGATCGTAGGGAAAAGATTTTTCATAGGACTTATCCCAAAAGGGATTGTTGGGATCAAAAGTGTAATTTTCTTTGGCCGCTTCCGGCTCAGGGGAAGTATCCAATTCATGGTTGTCTTTGAGATACCATCTATTCTCAACAGTCTGCTCCGGAGGCCAGGTATACATCGATCGCCACCGATTCGATCCCATCACAAAAACATTGACAGGCTTAAAATCCCAATCACTACTTTTTCCTTTCATAGTAAGATCAAACCAATCTAAAAGCAAGGCATTATAATCCATTCCTGCTGCAGGGCCGAATTCCACTTCGCCAAAATTGGTCTTTCTTGTGGTAATGGATGTGTGATTCCAAGGGCCTAACACCAGCACGGAGTTTTCCTTCACATTCGCTGATACTTCTTCATTGTGGATTTTTTTAATTGCACGAGAAGCGCCTTCAACCCCATAGGCAGAATCATACCATCCACTTAACAGTAAAACAGGTACCACAAAATCAGAGAAGTCTTTTTCCATATTTGCAAAATCCCACCATTCAGAAAGATCGGGATGAGCGAGCCAGTCGAAAAATTCAGGGGCGTAGGGCTTCAAAACTGGAATCGTATTCAGTGGCCTGTGCTGATACCAGGTTTTGCGGTCACTGGTCGACCATTCATTAGCACCAATATCGCCATCCCAGGTACCTGATGCATCACCTGCCTTTTTACGTTTGTCCGGAAAAATAAGAGGAACAAACCAGTCTAACCAGGTCATGGAAAATGCGCCACCAGAATAAAAAAAATGATGACTGTTTATAGGAGTCATTGCCGGGGCTGCCGCTACAAGATGAGGTGGCTTTTTAGACATGGCCTGCCACTGTACAATACCCGGGTAAGAACCTCCGTATGTTCCAACCTTACCATTACAAAGAGGATGGTTGGCCACCCATTCGATCACATCATATCCATCCTGTTTTTCATTCTTGTACGCTTCGAAATCCCCTTCACTCCTATACCTTCCGCGCACATCCACGAGGAATACCAAATAACCCCTGTGCGCAGCTTTTCGGGGAAGTTCGGCATAGCCGTCATAGCTATCGATTCCGTATGGTGTGCGATAGACGATAGCGGGATACTTTCCGGTGTCTGACGGAGAATAAAGAATAGAGCCCAAATTTATGCCATCGCTAAGAGGTATTTGGATTTCTTTTCTTTCAATATTTAATACTTGCTGTGCATGAAGATTCAGGCCATCTCCCATAACGGCCAACGCTACAAGTAGTTTTAAACAAATCTGAATGACTTTGAATTTATTTCTAAAATATGGATGTTTTAGGAGAATGGTTTTAATGGCATTATTTGCAGTTATATTATTCATGAATTATGTTAAGGTTAAGGCATAGTTGAGTTTTTGATGCATTCAAGATAAAACTGCCTTGCTGACTCAATATCCTTAAGCACAATTTCTTTTTCCCGTTCATCCCTGTACCCCACATGGTTCATGGCTGCTTTTTTTAGCCTTTCAATCCAGATTAAAAAATAGGATGCTGCTTCTTTTGAAATCACATATTTTCCGTCCACCTCAAAATAAATAGGGTTGGTGCTCGCATATGGATAACTATCAAAAAGGTCCGGATCGGCCTTTTCACTCCATGCCCTTGCCAGCATCCAGCCTGCTCCATCAGCAGTAAATTTACCTTCAATATCTGCTGCTTTCTTAGTGCCCTTTAGTATATGCCTTTTTACCACTTTACCATTCCAGATAATATCTAAATAGTCAACTGCAACAGCACTTCTCACAAATGCACGGTATGATATTTTTTCACTTTTATTCTTCAGTTGAACAACTTCACCATACTCAACATCTCCTACTTTTAATCCTATTAGCGGGCCATTTGTAACATAACTTTTCCCCGCTTTAATCTGCTTCGCAATTTCTTTCTGATCAAATGCTCCGTCATTTTTTATAAATATCCTATTTAGGCCAACAGGTCCACGCAGGCTGGCATAATTTGCCATGGCATCCGTGCCCGCACCTGCAGGAATTCTCATCCCACAATTCAATAATTTATACCACACATCAGCTGAAGGTATATGGTCAGCAAAGCCAATCAATTCATAGTAATCAACGAGCCCGAGCGCCGCATTTAATGGTAAATCATTGGTAAGTGTTTCCGATTGTTCAGGATAAAGTTGTGAAGTCAGAAAAGGATGAACATAACCCACAAGCGCGTTTTGTGCCCTTGCCTGTTTGGCGATATTTACATTGTGCGGATAAAGACTTTGAAATGCCGTTTCCGGGTATGCCGAATAACTGGGGACCAGAAAATGATCATCAAGGTTAAGCAGACCAAGATGGCCCCAAAAACTTGTATGGAATTCCTGCGAATGAAAGAGCAGCACATCTTGGGTAGAAGCAGGATCCGATGACGTTGAAAAATATGTAATATCGGGAATACGTTGCTCTTTATTTACAATGAGGTTATACATAAAATTCAGGTTTTCAGCCTTGGCCTGTTGTACAAGTATTTCGGGTGTATTTCTATAATGGCCCGTATAATTCATATGCACATGCAAATCACCACTCTTCCAATTCCCGTATTCCAGAGGCATTTTCAGTTTGGAAAGCCTGATATTTATGGTGTCTGATGCCCCCTTCAGATGAACTATTCTTTGTTTACTTATCTCGTATTCAGGCCCTGAAGATGCGACAATATATAGGCTGTCATTCGGCGCATCAAGTGTAATTTTGCCCTGCGAATGAATATAATGGCTTTCAAATTTCTGCGTTGCAGGGTAAGATGAATCATCTGCATGAATCCAGCTATCACGGGGTGAATAAAATTTCCCTCTGCTGTCACAAATGCTTACTCTTGCCGGTTGCCGGGAACCATTCTCATCAAAGGTAATAATGGTAAGCGGCGACACTGGGTTTTTATATATCAATTTTGGGTTTTTTATCTGCTGCTCATTACCATTGTATGGATCAACGGTCCAAAGTGTCATATTGCCTGTGCGATTTGATATAAAGGCTATCCTGGATCCATCAGGAGAC
>Ga0316195_10001183_pt1 | contig 11452 bp, 11 predicted proteins | sample Phised1_MG_FD_204937 | JGI IMG/M metagenome (GOLD analysis project Ga0316195, IMG submission 204937) | Coastal sediment microbial communities from Maine, United States - Phippsburg sediment 1 | ecosystem: Environmental > Aquatic > Marine > Coastal > Sediment | place: USA: Maine | collected... | reverse complement strand
ACTCGATCTTGCCGCGATTCAGGACCGCGCTCGCCTGCTGCCGAAAATCCTGCTCTTTCGGGCGCAAATCTTCCGGCAGTTTGAACTGCACATCGAGATAGCGGTGATTTACGGCACGAATTTCCCAGGTCAGCGTACCGAGAGCGGTTTCTACGGACTCTCGCGCGAAGCCTGTCATACTGTGTAACATCAGCGTTTTTCTCCGGGGATGTGCAGCAATAGTGCTGCGTAGGTCACGTTTTTCACGGGGACGACATTCTAAGCTGTGGCCGCAAAGCGGTCCAACAAGTTAAGGCGACTTATCGCCACGAATCAAATCATGCAAATCGAATACGCCAAAGTTTCTGCCCTCGGTGATCGTAAAGACAATCAGGATCGCGCTGCGGTCGTGGTTTCTGACGACTCCGCTCTCATGCTGGTTTTCGACGGCATGGGTGGACACTCTGACGGTGCGCGTGCTGCCGAGACCGGTCTTAAGGTGGTCCAGGACCTGTTCATGGCGGCGAAGCAGCCGATATTCGACCCGCAGGGTTTTCTCTATATGGCGCTCGCGCGTGCGCACGATAAGGTTGTGCGACTTGGTCATGATGTTGCCGTCGACTTTCGGCCGCGCGCAACCTGTGCGGTTTGCCTGATCCAGGAAGGCGGTTCTTTTTGGGCGCATATCGGCGATAGCCGGATTTACCAGGTTCGAAATGGCGCTGTGCTGACACGCTCGCGCGATCACAGCCACGTTGAAGTGCTGATTCAGGAAGGCGCGATCAGCGAGGAGGAAGCGCAGGACCACCCGATGCGTAACTTCGTCGAGTGCTGCATTGGCGGTGACGCCCCGGTTCCCGATATGAGCATCACTGAGAAAAAGCCCCTGCAGCACGGCGACGTGTTGCTGGCCTGTTCGGACGGGCTCTGGTCGGGCCTCAGTGACGGAGATATGGCCCAGATCGGCGCCCCCGGCGAAAAGAACATCGTAGAGAATCTAAAATTGCTCAGTATCAAGGCGCTGGAAGTCAACGCGCCGTACAGTGACAACACGACGGGTACCGCGTTAAGGTGGCTTGGCCTGTAGACCGACGGTCCGGACGGGCAATCAAAAAGCCGTTTATTTCAGTCAGTATTGGAGAATCATCATGCGCCCGAGTGGTCGCGGTCCTGCAGCTATGCGCGAAGTTCGCTTCGTCCCCGATTTCACAAAACACGCAGAAGGCAGTGTTCTGGCCTGCTTCGGTGACACCCAGGTGCTGTGCACCGCAAGCATCGAAGAGCGTGTTCCCGGCTGGATGCGTGGCAAAGGCAGTGGCTGGGTAACCGGCGAGTATGGAATGTTGCCGCGCGCCACCCACACGCGTTCGGGTCGGGAAGCCTCGCGTGGCAAGCAAGGTGGTCGCACCGTCGAGATCCAGCGGCTCATCGGTCGCTCGCTGCGTGCGGTGACAAACATGAAGGCCCTCGGCGAGCGCTCCATCACCCTGGATTGCGACGTGCTTCAGGCGGATGGCGGAACGCGAACAACAGCGATCAGCGGCGCCTATGTCGCGCTGGCAATCGCAATGGAGCGGCTGGTGGCCAGGGGCAAGCTGAAGAAGAACCCTCTATACGGTCAGGTTGCTGCGGTTTCAGTTGGAATCTATAGCGGTACGCCCGTGCTTGATCTCGACTACGCAGAAGACTCGGATGCCGAAACCGATATGAACATCGTCATGAATGACGCCGGGCGGTTCATCGAAGTGCAGGGAACGGCGGAAGGCCACGCCTTCAGCGACGATGAGTTCAGCGCCATGCTGGGTCTTGCGCGCACGGGTATCGCCGAAATAATTATCGCGCAGAGCGAGGCAATCGCGACGGTAGTGTAGTGAGCATACGGCCACAGAAAATCGTCATGGCCAGCGGCAACGCGGGCAAGCTTCGGGAGATCGCCCGCCTGCTGGACGGCCTTGGAATTGAGGTGATCGCGCAGTCTGAGCTGGGTGTTTCCGACGCGGTCGAGTCGGGAGTCACGTTCGCGGAGAATTCATTGATCAAGGCGCGGCACGCGGCGTTTGCTACCGGCCTGCCGGCAATTGCTGATGACTCGGGCCTGGCCGTCGACGCGCTGGGTGGCGCGCCCGGCGTTTATTCCGCTCGCTATTCGGGCGAGGGTGCGACCGACGACGGCAACATCGACAAGCTGCTGAGGGAGCTCCGCGACGTCCCGGCAGGTTCGCGCGGGGCAGCGTTTCACTGTGTTGCTACCTTTGTCATGCCTGACGACAGCCCGCCCCTGGTGGCTGAAGGTCAGTGGCGCGGTTCGATACTCGACGCCCGCGAGGGTCAGGGGGGCTTTGGTTATGACCCTGTGTTTCTCGATCCGCAGAGTGGCCTGAGTTCGGCACAGCTAACACCGGATGAGAAAAACGCGCGCAGTCATCGCGGCGAGGCTCTGCAGAAGCTCGTTGCGTTGATCGATCAACGCTTCCCATGACGCCGCCGCCGCTAGCGCTCTATGTGCATTTGCCCTGGTGCGTAAGAAAGTGCCCGTACTGCGATTTCAATTCGCATCGCGCAGGGGACAATGTACCAAAGGAGCGCTATATCCATGCGCTGCTCGCCGATCTCGGCAGAGAGGCTGCCAATGCCGCTGGCCGCGAGCTGCACAGTATTTTCCTTGGCGGCGGTACGCCGAGCCTGTTCTCTCCGGGCGAGATCAATCGAGTTCTGCAGGCCGTGCGGCAAAACTTCAAGCTCGCAGCAAATGCCGAAATCACAATGGAAGCGAATCCGGGTACTGTTGAATGCGGATCTCCACGAGATTACCGGGAGGCCGGCATCACGCGTCTCTCCATCGGCGCACAGAGCTTCGACGACGATATGCTGACGGCGCTGGGGCGCATTCACAACGCTGCCGACATCCGTCGCGCGGTGCAGGACGTCAGGCAGGCGGGCTTCGACAATTTCAATATCGACCTGATGCACGGACTGCCGGGACAGACGGTCGAAATGGCGCTCGCCGATCTCGCCGCGGCAGTCGCTCTCCTGCCGACGCATATCTCCTGGTATCAGCTGACGCTTGAGCCCAATACGGTCTTCTATGCGCGCCCGCCGAAAAACCTGCCCGACGACGACCTCGCTTTCGACATTCAGGAAAGCGGCCAGGCATTGCTCCGCGAGCACGGCTTCGAGCAGTACGAGATATCGGCCTATGCCCGCGACGGACGTTATTGCCGGCACAACCTCAACTACTGGAATTTCGGCGATTATCTGGCGGTTGGCGCCGGTGCGCATGGCAAGCTGACAACCCCGGCTGGCGTGCATCGCTACCAAAAACCCGCAAACCCACTGCAATACATGCTGCAGCAAGAGATGTCTGCGGTTGACGTCGAGATGACGCCGTTGCCGGCCGAGGACCTGGTGTTCGAGTTCATGCTCAACGCGTTGCGCCTGAACGCCGGGTTTCAGGAGAAGGATTTCATTGCCAGGACAGGCCTGACGGCCGCAGACCTGGTGACGGCCAGCAAAACGGCCAGAGAAAAGGAACTGATAGAGCGCAATGGCGACGGAAGCTGGCAGCCCACAGATCTCGGCCGTCGTTTTTTGAACGATTTACAGTCCGAATTCATGCTCGATCGTGCTTGACTCATTCCAGACCGAGGGCACAGTCTGCGGGGTTTTCGGCGCTAAAACCGCGACGCGGACAGTTACGGGCGAAAGACTGCAGTTATTCAATTATGCACAAGAGAGCGGGTAACACTGTATTTTCAGTGTAAGAGGGGCCTGATCTCACTCTGATCATTGCAAAGTGCTCATAAGTCATTGTTTTTAATAAACTATCAAATATGGACACAAAATAGTCATTCTGACAACGATCTATGAAAAACCGCAGCTTAGGGCATTCACTCAATTTTCATCCACAACCTTATCCACAGGTTCTGTGGATAAAAAATAGGGGCTTGCGGCAATCGCGTCTTCCCTATATCCTACGCGCCCTTTTTATGTAGTAGCCCGCTCGGGAGAGCCAGAAGATGAAAGCCGATACACATCCCAATTACAACGACATCAGCGTCACCTGTAGTTGTGGCAACGAGTTCAAAACCCGTTCGACTCTCGGCGAGGACCTCCTTATTGAAGTGTGCTCCTCATGCCACCCGTTTTACACCGGCAAGCAGAAGAAAGTCGATAGTGGCGGCCGCGTGGACAAGTTCCGCAAAAAGTACGGCATGGGCTAGGATCCGGCGGCCTATTGCGGCCACCAGGCGTCCTCTATAATTACTTTCCACGACCCCGGTTTGCCGGGATCGCTGCTATGCTTGCACAGTTCGAAACAGGGAGAAGAGGAAGCCAATGAGCCAGGACGCATATCGCCTTACCAGCCCCGACGGAAAAGTAACGGAATTTCCCGCCAGGAAGGGAACCGTTGGTCCCGATGTCATCGATATTGCTCAGCTTTATCGAGAACAGGGCGTATTCACCTATGACCCCGGGTTTGTTGCCACGGGCAGTTGCGAGTCCGACATCACCTTCATCGATGGTGAAGAAGGCATTCTGATGTACCGGGGATACCCGGTTGAGCAGCTCGCGGCCCACTCGAGTTTCATCGAAGTCTCATACCTGCTGCTGCACGGTGAGCTGCCGACTGAGTCCGAGCTGGCGAAATTCGACAACACTATTCGCATGCACACCATGCTTAACGAAGGCATGCTGAGCTTCTTCAATGGCTTTCGCTACGACGCTCACCCGATGGCAATGCTGTCGGCCGTTGTCGGCTCCATGTCTGCGTACTATCACAAAGAAATGGACGCATCGAACCCGATGCATCGCGACATATTTTCGCATCGCATCCTGGCGAAACTGCCAACCATTGCTGCCGCAGCACACAAGCTGAATATCGGCCAGCCATTTATTTATCCGCGCAATGATCTCAACTACTGCGAAAATCTGCTGCACATGTTGTTTGCAGTGCCGGCGGAACCGTATGAGATTGATCCGGTTGCGGCGGAAGCCCTCGACCTGTTGTTTATCCTGCATGCCGATCATGAGCAGAACTGCTCAACCTCAACGGTGCGCATGGCGGGCAGCTCGGGTGCCAATCCTTACTCGGCGATCGCCGCCGGCATTTCCGCTCTCTGGGGTCCCGCACACGGCGGCGCCAACGAAGCGGTGCTGAACATGCTCGAAGAGATCGGCGATGTCAGCCAGATTGGCAAGTATGTGGAAAAGGCAAAAGACAAGAACGATCCGTTCCGCCTCATGGGCTTTGGACATCGCGTCTATAAGAACTTCGATCCGCGCGCCACGATTATCCGTGATATGTGCCACAAGGTTCTGAGCAAGCTTGATCGCAAGGACACGCCGTTGTTTGATCTGGCGCAGGCGCTGGAGGAAGTTGCGCTGAAGGATGAGTACTTCATCGAGAAGAACCTCTATCCCAATGTCGACTTCTACTCGGGCATCATCTATCGGGCGCTCGGCATACCGACTTCGATGTTCACGGTCATGTTCGCAATCGGTCGCTCAGTCGGCTGGACCGCACACTGGCGTGAAATGATTTCCGATCCGAAAGGCAAAATTGCGCGACCCCGTCAGCTTTACACGGGTCCTGCAGCCAGAGACTACGTCGACGTCGCCAAGCGCTAGACGTGCTGCAGTAATTCCTGCACAGCGTTGCTGTCTGCTCGAATCATGGGTTTGCCATCAATCGGGCTTAGTGGCGCCTGACGGATGCCATCTATCGGGAAAGCGGTTGCCTGTATCAATTCGTTTCGGTGATTAAACTCGAAGCCCGCATACATCTCGACCTGGCCGTGACGCGTTTTGAGTCTGCGTTCGTAACAGCGAAAATGTATGCCCATGTCGCCGATTTCCATCGCGATCATTTCCGGGCTGTCGGTAAATACGTGCAGATTAACGCTTGAGTTTTCGTCGGCGGTGCCGACAAGGACCGGGCCGACCAGTCTTGGTGAGAAGTTGCTCAGTAATTCCATTGCGGAAAGGGCGGCGGTTCGCATCAGGCGCAAGAGGTCGGCGTGTTCTTCGCCGTTGAATATCTGCAGGTGCTCTGCGACCGCCGCTTCAATTTCAGAGTTGCCTGGCAGTGAGCCGCGACCGATTACGCCGAGCCGTTCGGCGGCCTTTTGCTTCGCGGCACGATAGTCACGGACGCCTTGCGTCACGATGATGCGCGCTGCTTCCTGCGCGACGACCTGTCGTGCGCGTTCGGATTCACTTGTTCGTTTTCTTCCCATGGTCTCGCTGTGGGCCAGAATAGCTGTGCTAGAAAAGTGACTCGTCGCCCTCTTCTTCGCTTTCGATTTCTTCGTCAGGTTGCGGATCGATTCCGCCTGCGTTGTTAAACGGATCCACAATTTCCTCGAGCTGCTCGCAATTGGGTACCTGCCCTTCGCGGAACACCTCGAACATCACATTGCCCTGACCAACCCGCGCGGGGCAACCGGTTTCGCGATCAATGCGCACGGAAACGATGCCCTCCGGCATATCCATCTGATGCTCGGGCGCGCCCTTCAGCGCTATTCGTGCGAACTCGATCCAGATCGGCAATGCTGTGCGCGAGCCTTCTTCTCGTGGGCCGAGTGGCTGGTCATCGTCATAACCAACCCAGACAATGGCAGCTATGTCGGCATTAAAGCCTCCGAACCAGGCATCGCGGCGGTCGTTCGAGGTGCCGGTCTTGCCGGACAGGTCAGAGCGACCCAGTTCGCGCCGGGCCCTGATGCCCGTGCCGCGACGAACGACGTCGCGCATCATGTCCTGAATAAGAAATGCGTTTTGTGGGCTGATTGCCTGCGGCGCCAGATTGATGCCCTCGAAGAGTTCCGGTGCGTCCGTCGCGTCGGGTCTGTAGGACATAACGACATCGGCCATCTGCTCCAGCAGGGCTTCATTATCAACCGGCTCGTCCTCGGCGGGCAGGCCCTCAACACTGAAGGATGGTCCGCGCTCTCCGGGCACGCATTCGTCACAAACGATGGCAGGTTCAGCGCGGTACAGCGGCTCGCCGTCCGGGCCGAAGATCGAGTCGATGACGTAGGGCTTAACAGCGTGGCCGCCATTGGCGAGCATTGCATAGCCCTGTGCCATATCGAGCGGCGAGGCGTTGCCGCCACCGAGAGCCAGTGAGCCGTTCCTGATCAGGGTTGCGTCGCTGAACCCGAACTTTTCCAGGTGCCGCACAGCGTTGCCAATGCCGGTTTCGAACAACAGCAATCGAACAGAGACGAGGTTCATCGACCGAACGAGCGCCTCGCGCATGCGCGTCGGACCGTAGAATCGGCCGCTATAGTTGATCGGCCTCCAGATGGCTTCAAGTTCGGAAGAGCTGATCACGACCGGCGCATCAAGGATAACGGTCGCCGGCGTATTGCCGTGTTCAAGCGCAGCGGAGTAAATAAAGGGTTTGAACGCGGAGCCGGGCTGCCGGTATGCCTGTCGTGCGCGGTTGAACTTGCTGGTCGTGTAATCGAAGCCGCCGGTGAGTGCGGCTATCGCGCCGTCGTAGGGGTCGATTGCGACGACCGCCGACTGTGCCTCAGGCACCTGGGCCAGCGCCCAGCTCTTGTTGGCGGTTGGCATCACGTAAATAATGTCGCCAACGGCAAGTACTTCTGCCGCTGTTTCCGGGGCAGGCCCGGTGGTTTCGCGGTCGATAAAGGGCTTGGCCCAGCTGATACCCGACCAGGGAATCACCACCTCGCTGTAGTCACCGAACACGACTCTTGCCGTATTGTTCTCCGTGACCTCTCGGACCAGCGCGAGGGAGAGGCCGCCAGGCGCATAGCGGCGCAGCGCCTCGAAGACCTCAACCGGCCATTCTTCATAAGCCCGGCTGAACACCGCGTCGCTCAGCTCGACTTTTGCGTAAGGCCCGCGGTAACCGCGTCGTCGGGTGAACTCAAGCAGGCCGTTGCGCAGTGAATAGTTAGCCGCCTGCTGCATGCGCGAGTCCAGTGACGTCACAACCTGGTAGCCGCCCGTGTAAATATCCTCGCCATAGCGGCGCAACATGTCGGTGCGAACCATCTCGGCGACGAAGGGCGCATTCAGCTCAATAGCCGCGCCGTGCAGCTTTGATTCCAGTGGAAAATCCATGGACGCCTTGAAGGTTTCTTCGTCGATGAAGTCGAGCGCATGCATGCGGCGCAACACATAGCCGCGGCGAACCTTGGCATTCTCGGGTCCTGAAACCGGGTTATAGACTGACGGCGCCGGCAGCACGCCGGCAAGAGTCGCGGCCTCGGCCGCATTAATGTCGGCAAGATCCTTATTAAAGAATACCTGGGCGGCGGCAGCGACCCCGTATGCGCGCTGTCCGAAGAACATCTTGTTGAGGAACAGCGCCATAATCTGTTCTTTGGTGAATTCCTGCTCAATCTTGTAAGCAAGGAAGGCCTCAGTCAGTTTGCGCGCGACGGTCTGGTCCAGGTTCAGAAAGTAATCGCGAGCCAGCTGCTGGGTAATTGTGCTGCCGCCGCCGCCGGATGCATTGCCGGTCGAGGCGAGGCGCACAAATGCGCGCATAATGCCGCGGTAATCGATTCCGGGGTGCTCGAAGAAGCGTCGATCCTCCGCGGCCACAAAAGCCATGACGACGTGTTGCGGAATCTCCTCAAAGGTCACGGGAATGCGCCGCCGGGAACCGATCTCGCTGATAAGGTAGCCGTCGCGGCTGAAAATGCGCATCGGCACCTGCAGCGGAATGTCGCGGATGGTTTCAGCCTCGGGAAGGCTCGGTTGCACGTAATAATAAGCGCCAATGACGCCCGCTGTGGCCCCGACGGCCCCGATTGCGCCCATTCCAAGCAGCAGAATCACTGCGCGGACGACTCTTCGTCGTCTTATGTGACGTGGTTTAACTTTTTTTTCCATTGGATTATGCATAGTTACAGGCGTTTTCAGCCGAACATCCCTGTTTCTGCGGGCGTTTGCTAGACCGATTAGAGGTTAGTGTGATGGCCGGCTGGTGCAAGAAATGTGGCCTTTTAGGGGCAATGACTCGTGAATAAGCGTCAGGCGGCCGATGATAGACGGCAGAAGCTGAATGCTGCAATAACGGTTCTCATGATGGGCCGACGACTGGTTCACGGAAGTTCCTCTTTAGGCTCATTAACATAGGGATGTTCGGATCGTGAACAAAGTCACGTTTTATTTAACATTTTATTGATATATAGTTAAATCGCGTTGCTAAGGTCCGACCTAGTTTTGACTCGCAACTTACCGACTTAGAAGGAAAAAAACGTGCTTTTTGGCAAAAAATCACAGCCACTGCTGGGCCTCGATATAACGACGTCGTCGGTGAAGTTGATAGAGCTTTCCCAAAGCGGAAAGCGCTATCGCGTCGAGTCCTATTCAGCAGAGCCTACCCCCCCAAGTTCAGTGAATGAAAAAGCGATCGTCGATGCCAAGGCAGTCGGCGAAGCCATTCGCCGCGCTGTAAAGCGCGCTGGGGCCAAGGCCACGGACGTAGCCGTCGCGATAAGCGGCGATGCTGCGATTACTAAAATCATTCAAATGCCATCAAGCCTTTCAGAGAGAGACCTTGAGGGCCAGGTCGAGATTCAGGCTGACCAGTACATACCCTTCCCGATGGAAGAGGTCAGCTTCGACTATGAGGTGATAGGTCCGAATGAAAAGGACCCGGAGCTCATGGATGTCTTGCTTGTTGCGACACGTACGGAGAACGTTGAGCAGCGACAGTCTGCGGTTCAGGCCGCGGGACTCGACACGCAAATCGTCGATGTTGAGGCCTTCGCGCTGGAAAATGCCTGTCGCCTGCTGAGCCACCAGATTCCGGATAACGGTATCGGGCAATCGGTTGCCGTTGTCGACATTGGCGCGAGCAGCACGACATTCAGTGTGTTGCAGGATCTCAAGGTTGTTTATACGCGTGACTTTAACTTCGGCGGCCAGCAGCTGACCGAGGAAATCATGCGTACTTATGGGCTGTCTATGGAAGACGCCGGTCGTGCGAAGAAGCAGGGCGGTCTGCCAAGCAATTATCAGCCAGAAGTTCTTGAGCCCTTCATTGATGACATGACGCAACAGGTCAGTCGTTCGCTGCAGTTCTACCTGGCATCAGGTGGCGGCCGTGAGCAGCCTGACATGATTCTGGTGTGTGGCGGTTGCGCCAACATTCCGGGAATTGCCGATGTTATCTCGAGCCGAGTTGGCATCCCGACCGAGGTCGGCGATCCGCTGGGACAAATGAAGATTTCATCGAAAGCTAAAACTCAAGGCGTCAGCAAAGATGCAACAGCTTTACTTACCGCTTGCGGTCTCGCACTAAGGAGCTTTGACTAATGCCTAGTATTAATCTACTCCCATGGCGCGAGGCGGAACGCAAGAAGCGCCAACGAGACTTCGGAGTCGCGATGGGCGGTGCCGTGGTCTCAGCCATCGCTGTGGTCATGTTGGCAATGTTCGCATTCTCAAACATGATTTCGTCGCAGGAGGATCGCAACGAGCGCCTGACCGTCGAGATCGCCGAACTCGAAAAGAGCATTCAGGAAATCGACGGACTCGAGCGACAGAAAGAACGCTTGCTTGCTCGCATGGAAATCATTGAGCAACTGCAGAAGAGTCGCCCCGAGATCGTGCATCTGTTTGACGAGTTGGTTCGCCAGCTTCCGGAAGGCGTTTATCTCACCAGCATGAAACAGACCGGCTCCCGCGTAGAAATTCGCGGTGTTGCACAATCAAGTACGCGTGTGTCCGCGCTGATGCGACAGATTGACGCTTCAGAATGGTTAAGTGATCCCGAGGTAGAGCGTGTTGAAACCAAGCAGTCTGGAAATTCCAGGCAGTCTGAGTTCGTCGTTTACCTGAAGCAGAGCAAGGGCGGGACTGAAGCTGATCCGGAGGACGACGTATGAACATCGTTGAAGAACTCCAGAGCTTAGACGCGAACGATATCGGTCGCTGGCCTGCTGCATTTCGTGGAGCGGTAATCCTTATCGTCTTCCTCGGCGTGCTGGGACTTGGCATCTGGTTCACTATCGTAAAAGACAAGCGCCCGCAATTGCAGCGCGCGCAGGAAGTAGAGCAGGAATTGCGCCTAACGTTTGAGAACAAGCAACGTAAAGCAGCGAACTACGATGCCTATAAAGCACAGCTGACACAGATTGAGCAGTCATTCGGTACCATGCTGCGGCAACTGCCGGGTGAAACTGAAATACCGAGCCTGATTGTTGATATCTCGCAAACCGGACTTGCTGCCGGACTGCAGGAGAAGCTGTTTCAGCCACAGGCAGAAATCCCGCGCGACTTTTATGCTGAGAAACCAATCAATATTCGTCTTAACGGCGACTACCATGAGATCGGTAACTTCGTAAGCGGTATTGCGGCTTTGCCTCGTATTGTGACGCTTCACAACATCACGATCACACCGGAAACGGCAGGTAGCTTTGATGCACTGAGCATGGAAGTTACTGCTCAAACCTATCGCTACCTGGATGAGGCTGAATAATGC
>Ga0316195_10001182_pt1 | contig 11460 bp, 10 predicted proteins | sample Phised1_MG_FD_204937 | JGI IMG/M metagenome (GOLD analysis project Ga0316195, IMG submission 204937) | Coastal sediment microbial communities from Maine, United States - Phippsburg sediment 1 | ecosystem: Environmental > Aquatic > Marine > Coastal > Sediment | place: USA: Maine | collected... | reverse complement strand
GACCGGCAGCCTGCCAGCGAGGGCGCGTCATCAGCGCGCTGCGCCCCGGGTGCCCGCGGGCGGCTGGCGATGGTATCCTCCTCGTTCGACGCGGGCGCTGGTTACCCCGCTTCGCCGCTGGAGACGATACACTATGCCACTGGAATACCCCTTTGGACACGAACTGGGCACCGTACTGGAGAAACTGCTCGATCCGGCATTCATCCAGGCGCGCAGCCTGGCGCTGGGAGAAGAGCGCTGCCAGTGTACTGCGCAGCGCGAGCAGGATGCGGCCCGCATGACCACCGTGCGGGTCGTCGGGCTGGACCTGCCCAGGGTCGCGTTGAGGTTCTTCAGCGCCAGACAGACCATGCACATGGAGGAAACCTGGCGCCGTCAGGGCGAGGGCTGGTGCGGCAGCTACCACGTCGACATCCCCGAACAGCCCCTGACGATCGATGCCGAATTCACGCTCGAGCCGACGCCTGAGGGCTGCCTGTTCCGCATTGCACACACGGTGCACGTGACGATCCCGCTGGTGAGCAGGCCCGCGGAGGCATTCATCGCCAAGACGGTGGCCAGGGGTACCCGGGCGGAATGCGACTACCTGCGCGATCAGCTGGCGCGGGCGCCGGGCTGATCCGATGGTTCGGCGGGAGCGCCGGACGGCACCGTCCGGTCAGTCCCCGAAGTGCCGCTTGAGTGCCGTGAATATGGGCTCGACGTTGCGCCGGACCATATGGCGTCCGATGGGGGCGGCAATGACCCTGCCCATGCCGTCGACTTTGGCGGTAGAGGTCTGGGTCAGTATGATCAGCGCGGTGCGGTCGCCGTCCGGGAGCATCAGCATGACGACCTGAAGGTTGTCCAGGGTGTGACTGATGTAGTACTGCCGCTCGACGATCAGGGCGTAGTCGTCGCCGATGTCCTGCATGGCGTGTTTGATAACGAACAGCGGTCGCCCGCCCTGCGTGTCGCGGAACCAGGAGTGGGTGTGCTGGTAGCCATCGGGGCCGTTGCGCGGCCAGGCCTGGAGTGCCGCATAAAAGCGCGGAAAGTAGCGCTGTATGACCCGGTAGGAATCGGTGGCTGCCTTGAGGTTGAAGGCGGAGTCCGTTGCGCTGCCGCCCGGTCGCTGATACGGGGCGATTCCGGCAACGCCCCGTTCGATGTACTGCAGGTACCGCTCCCGCATGAGGCCGCGCAGCAGCTCACTGGCCAGGGCTGCGTCATCCTGCGGCTGCTGCCGCTGTCGCGCCTGGCGGACCAGCGCGTCCAGCTGCTCGATCTCGTTGGCGCTGTAGTTGAAATCGCCCGTCGCTCGCGGGTTCAGCAGAAAAGCGATGTCCTTCTGCTCGCTCCGCTTCAGCCGCACGGGTTCGAAGGCGGCGGCGACGGCCTGAGTGGACGATCCGTCGATGGTGGCGACCAGGCTGTCCGAGATGCGGGTATCGGTGGCCATCACGTGAACGAGATCGGCGATGGCTGCGGGGTAGCTCGACATCATGACGCCGGCGACTGCGCTGCTTTCCGGCTCGCTGCCTGGCGCGCTCAGCCAGACGATCTTGCCGGCGCCGATGGCAGAGCGGTAGCGCGTGAGATCGGCGGCGTTCAGGATGTCGTCGATCGAGGGAACATCGCTGCCGGCGGCGAAGGCGACGGGTGAGAGAAAGGCGATGAGCAGCGCCAGGCGGCGGCAAGTGCTTGTCATGGTTCAATGTCTCCAACGGTCGCGCGAGCAAGGGGCCGCAGCGTTCAATGCACAATATCCGGCAAGGAAGGCCGCCGGCAAGCCGCGGTCTGCCACGCCCCCCAGGGCGGGCGGCCTGCGCCGGCGCATCGCGCACCGGCCGCAATCAGCCGCGAGTGCGCAGACTGCCTGCCGGGCTGCCCGCTAGCGGCCGGCCCGACGGATCAGCACGCGGGCTCCCAGCAGTCCCAGCGCTGCGGTTCCGGCCATCAGGGCCAGCGGTTTCCCGAGGTCCAGCAGGTTCTCCCCGCGGCGGAAGATCCCCTCGTAGGCTTCCAGCGCCCAGGTGTTGGGGGTAAACCACCCTGCGCCCTGCAGTTCATTGGGCATCAGAAAGCGCGGCACCATGCTGCCGCCGATGGCCGACAGCAGCAGCACGGCGATGTGGCCGAGCGTCTGTGCTTGCTGGCGGGTGCCGCAGGCGCTGACGAAGAGCAGGGCCAGGCCGGCAGAACAGGATGCCGCCGCCAGCGTCACTGCCGCCCACGGCGCCCAGTGGCCCGGCAGATCGACGCCGAACACGGCCCAGGCCACGGTGTAGATGACCGCTACCTGGACGAATCCCTGCAGCACGAGAAAGCTGAATTTGCCCTCGATCATCGCGCCGACCCCACCGGGCCCCATGCTGAGCCGGTCGAACAGGCCGCACTGCTTTTCGTCCAGCACGGTCAGCGCGCCGTTGAGGCTGGCCAGCAGCAGAAACAGCATGGCTACGGCGCCCGCGTAATAGCTCACGCTGGCGGGGGCTGCGCCGGGCTCGGAAGTCGAGCGCAGCTGGAACAGTGCAGCCGGCGGCAGCGGGCTTGGCGGGGTGCTGTCCCAGCGCTGCAGGCCGAGTTCGAGTGCGGTGCGCTGACCGTCGGTAAACGGCACCAGCGCCTGGTCGATGACGGCGGCGACCATGCGAATGCGGGCCCCGGGCAGCGCCTCCATCCACGCGGTCTGCACAGCGCCAGCCACGATGGTGGCGGCAATGCTCCGCAGCGGGTCGAACACGATCTCGACCGGTGCCTCGTCCGCCGCACCCAAAGCGGAAAATGCGGTCTGATTGTCGCGCAGCCTGACAGCGGCGTCGACCTGGCCGCTTCTGACCAGGTTGAGGAGTTCCTCGGCGCTGCCCGCGCTGGCATCGACTGTCGTCACGGCGGCGATCTCCGGGCGCGCTGTGAGCGCCGCGGCCAGCTTGCCGGATTCGACGGTCTGGCGCTGGTCCAGCAGCGCCAGCCGCACGCTGAGATCGCCCCCGGCTGCCGCGGAGAAGATCAGGGCGAAAATCACGAAAACGACACCCGGCAGCAGGAAAGCCATGGCCAGGGCGCCTTTGTCCCGCCACAGGTCCAGCGCCATCACGCGGAAATAGGCCGCCCTCACGCGGCCGCTCCGGGTCGGCTGACAACGTTCATCAGGGCGTCGAGGCTGGGGTCTCTGACCCTCACTTCCCTGATCAGCGCATCGAACGCCAGCAGCGCGTGCACCAGGTGATCGACCTGTCGCTGCCGGTTGTCGATCAGGCCCGTCCATTGGTGCCCGGAGCCGACCGCCGCCAGCCCCGATGATCTGAGCATGTGCTGGCAGGCGGCGAGGCGGCTGTCACCCGCCGCGCGGGCCGCCAGCGTGATGTTCACCTCGCGCTTGTCCTGGAAGAAGCCGGCGATCACGCGGCCGGTGGGGCCGGCGGCGCGGATGCGGCCGCCCACCAGAATGGCCAGCTGATCGGCCAGCTCGTCGGCATCTTCCAGCTCGTGGGTCGTCAACAGGATCGCCAGACCGCGCGCTTGCAGATTGCGGAGTATGCGCTTGAGCTGCCGCCGCGCGGCACTGTCCACCCCGGCCGTGGGTTCATCGAGCACCAGCAGCGTGGGGTGGTGCACCAGACCGAGCGCCACATTCAGCAGTCGCTGCTGGCCGCCGGACAGCGCTCCGGCGAGCTTGCGGCGCTTGTCCTCGAGGCCCACCAGCGGCAGCACCTCGTCTACCCGCCCGCTCACATCGCGTCGGCGGACGCCCAGAATGCGGCTGATGTTGCGCAGGTTTTCCTCTACCGTGAGTCGCGGATACAGGGTGATGGTCTGGGGTACCCAGCCGATGTGCCTGCGCACCGCGTGGTTGCGCCATGGGCGCTGGCCGTTGAGGCTGATCTGCCCGCTGAGCGGCCTCCTGGAACCGGTGATCAGGCTGACGAGTGTGGATTTTCCCGCCCCGTTGGGGCCCAGCAGCGCCATGATCTGTCCCTCCGCGAGTTCGAGGGACACACCCTGCAGCGCGACGTGAGCGCCGTAGCGATAGTGGACGTCGGCGAGGCTCAGCACGGCGATCTCCTGGCGGCCCGGGCATCCCGCTGCTGCGGGTGGCGGGGCCGAAAAAGTTGTAGTTGCGGGATATACGCAGCCGCGCTGGCATTGGACGGCGCGGCCACCGCCCGGGGGTGAGCCAGGGTCGGGGCGGTGCCTGTCAGATGCCCCCCAGGCACAGGTATTTGATCTCCAGATAGTCGTCGAGGCCGTACTTCGACCCCTCCCGGCCGTGGCCGGATTCCTTGATGCCGCCGAAGGGCGCCACCGGCGTCGAGACCAGGCCCTCGTTGACGCCGATGATGCCGTACTCCAGGGCTTCGCCGACGCGCCAGACGCGTCCGATATCCCTGCTGTAAAAGTAGGCGGCCAGGCCGTACGGCGTGTCGTTGGCCAGCGCCAGCGCCTCGGCCTCGGTACGGAACCGGTACAGGGGCGCCACCGGGCCGAAGATCTCCTCCCGGAACACCCGCATCCGGGGGGTGGCGTCGGCGAGCACCGTGGGCGCGAGAAAATTGCCCTGGAGGCCGGCCGTGCCGCTGCCGCCGGTGAGGACGCGGGCGCCCTGGGCGATGGCATCGTCGATCAGGCTGCGCACCTTCTGCGTGGCCGCGGCGTCGATCAGTGGACCCACCTGTACGCCCTCGTCGACGCCATTGCCGACGCGCAGTGTCCGCGAGGCCTGACAGAATTTCTCGGCAAAGGCGTCGTAGACCGCGTCCTGCACCAGCAGGCGGTTGGCGCAGACGCAGGTCTGGCCGGCGTTGCGGTATTTGGACACCATCGCGCCGGCGACCGCGGCGTCGAGGTCGGCGTCATCGAAGACGATGAAGGGAGCGTTGCCGCCGAGCTCCATCGAGGTGCGCTTGACCGTGCCGGCACAGCGCGCCAGCAGGGTCTTGCCGACGGCTGTGGAGCCGGTAAAGGTGAGCTTGCGCACCAGGGGATTGGCGGTCAGCTCCTCGCCGATGGCCTGCGTGTCGCCGCTGACCATGTTGATGGTGCCGGGCGGGAAGCCCGCCCGCTCGGCCAGCACCGCCAGCGCAAAGGCCGACAGCGGGGTGGCGCTGGCCGGCTTGCACACCACGGTGCAGCCGGCCGCCAGAGCGGCGCCGAGTTTGCGCCCGAGCATGGCGCTCGGAAAATTCCAGGGCGTGATGCAGGCGACGACGCCGATGGCCTGTTTGATCACCAGGATGCGCTGGTCGGGCCGCGGCGCGGGGATGGTGTCGCCGTAGACGCGCCGGGCCTCCTCGGCGAACCACTCGATGAAGCCCGCGCTGTAGGCGATCTCAGCGCGGGCCTCGGCCAGGGGCTTGCCCTGCTCCGCCGTGAGGATGCGTGCCAGATCGTCCTGGTGCGCCATCATCAGCTGGTAGAGCCGGCGCAGCAGCTCGGCGCGCTCGGCGGCGGTCCGGCCGCGCCAGGCGGGCAGTGCGCGCTGCGCCGCGTCGATCGCGCGCTGCGTCTCCGCGGCGCCGCAGCGCGGCACGGAGGCCAGCAGCGCACCGGTGGCCGGGTTGACGACCGGCGCCGTGGCGCCGTCGCGGGCGTCGATCCACTCGCCGTCGATGGGTGCGCGCCGGGCCAGCAGGCCGGGGTCCTGCAGTGAAAGCGTCATGGCGGCGGTCTCCCGATGGCGGTTGGGCGGGCGTCTGCTTCAGCCGGGGCTGCGGCGCGTGCGGGCCAGCCAGACCTCCAGCCCCTGGGCATTGAGATCGATATCCATGGCCAGCCAGTCCAGGGCGGCGTCACCCTGCAGGCCCCACTCCTGCTGCCGGGCGCGCTCGCACACCCAGTCCGACAGGCTCCGCTTGATGGCGTCGATGCGCGCCTGGCCGCTGCCGGGTGCGGCCAGGGCGATGGCCACGTGAGCGTCGATGGTCTCCTTGAGGTCGCGGGTGAGGCGCGGGATGTCCCGGATCTGGCTGTAATGGGTCAGATAGATGGCCTCCGGCTTGAATGACGCCAGCCGGTCGATGGAGCGGTGCAGGGCGACCGGATCGAAATGCACGGGCGTGGTCGTGGCGAACATGAACTGGCGTCCCTGGTGGTCGAACTGGCGGTAGGACAGGCCGAAGGTGTCGCCGGTGAAGATGTGCCCGGTCTTGCGGTCGACGATGCAGATGTGGTGCAGGGCGTGCCCGGGTGTTTGCAGCAGCAGCAGCTCCCGCTGCCCGAGGCTCAGCACGGCCTCGTCGGCCGCCTCGAGCACCCGTTCGGCGGGCACCGGCAGGATGGTGCCATAGAGCCGCTCGGTCTGTTCCTCGCCGTACACCGCCCTGGTGCCGGCCACCAGCCTGGACGGGTCGACCATGTGCTGGCTGCCGCGCGGGTGCACCACCAGGCGCGCCTTGGGCAGCCTGGCCATCAGCTCGCCGGCGCCGCCGGCGTGGTCGAGGTGGATGTGGGTGAGAATGACGTAGGCTACCTGTTCGGGGGCCAGCCCGTACGCCGCCAGCGCCGCCATGACGGCGGGGGCGGAATGGCTGACGCCGGTGTCGATGATGGCGGCGGTGTCGCCCTCGATGATGAGGTGAATGGCATCGACCAGGGGCTTCACGTAGTCGGCGTCGATGGCGATGATGTCGTTATGGTAATCCGTGATGTTCTGCATGGTTTGCTTGCGCCTCTCGTGGCCAATAGTGCCCTGGAAGCCCCAATCCTAGCGGATTTGCCCCGGCGGGGCACGTTTCGCCGAGCGCTTCACGGGGTCCCGGCGCGCGCTTGCCGGCCATCCGCGGCGCTGCGCGCTCTTATCAACGCCCGGCCGTTGTGGCATAGTTGCGCCCCTTTTTTTCGTGGCAAGGGGCGGCCCGTGCCAGCGCTCCGGCGCAGCGCCCCGTCTACTCAGGAGTTCGACTATGAGCCAGTACCGTGCACCCCTGCGGGACATGCAATTTGTGATCAAGGAGTTGCTCGGCGTAGAGGACCACTACGCCCGCCTGAGCGGCTGTGAGGAGGTCGGCGAGGATCTGCTCGAGGCCATCAGCCAGAGCGGGGCCAAATTTGCCGAGCAGGTGCTGGCGCCGATCAACGGCTCCGGCGACAGCCAGGGTTGCCGCTTCGACAACGGCCAGGTGACGACGCCCGACGGCTTTGCCGAGGCCTTCCGCGAATTCGGCGCCGGCGGCTGGCAGGGATTGCGCATCCCGGTGGCCGATGGCGGGCAGGGCCTGCCGCCGTCGGCAGGCATTGCCGTGAGCGAGATGTTTGGCGCCGCCAACTACGCCTGGAGCATGTATCCCGGGCTGGCCCAGGCGCCGATCACCTGCATCAGGGCGGGTGGCACCGAGCAGCAGAAGCAGACCTGGCTGCCGCGGCTGATCAGCGGCGAGTGGGCCGGCACCATGTGCCTGACCGAGTCGCACTGCGGTTCCGACGTCGGCCTCGTGCGCACCAAGGCCATCGCCAACGGCGACGGCAGCTACCGCATCAGCGGCACCAAGATTTTCATCTCCGGTGGCGAGCACGACATGACCCCCAACATCATCCACGCCGTGCTGGCGCGGCTCGAGGGCGCACCGGCCGGCACCAAGGGCATCTCGCTGTTCATCGTGCCCAAGGTGCTGCTCAATGCGGATGGCTCGCTGGGCGAGCGCAACGCGGTGCACTGCGGATCCATCGAGAAGAAGATGGGCATCAAGGGCTCGGCGACCTGCGTCATGAATTTCGATGGCGCCACCGGCTATCTGCTGGGCGAGGAAAATCGCGGCCTGGAGGTGATGTTCAAGATCATGAACGCCGCCCGCATCGGCACGGCGCTTCAGGGGGTGTCGCTCGGGGATGCATCGTTCCAGGGTGCGCTGGCCTATGCGCAGGAGCGTCTGCAGATGCGCGCCCTGTCCGGCCCCAAGAATCCCGACGGCCCGGCCGACCCCATCATCGTGCACCCGGACGTGCGCCGCATGCTGATGACGCAGAAGGCCCTGACCGAGGGCTCGCGCGCCTTCCTGTACTGGCTGTCGCGGCTGACTGACCTGGCCGAGTACGGTAGCGCCGAGGATGCCAAGGTGGCGGACGACCTGATGTCGGTGCTGACCCCCATCGCCAAGGCCTTCTGTACCGAGACCGGTTTTGAGGTGACGAGCCTCGGTGTGCAGGTCTATGGTGGCCACGGCTACATCCACGAGCACGGCATGGAGCAGCTGATGCGCGACATGCGCATCGCCATGATCTACGAGGGCACCACGGGCATTCAGTCGCTGGACCTGCTCGGCCGCAAGGTGATGGGCAGCGGCGGCGAGCTGCTGCGCAATTTCACCAAGCTGGTGCACAAGTTCTGCAAGGCCCATGCCGATGACGAAGCCATGGCGGGCTTCATCGCGCCGCTGCAGGCGGCCAACGCCCAGTGGGGTGATCTCACCATGCAGATCGGCACCCGGGCGATGCAGAATCCCGACGAGGTGGGCGCGGCCAGCGTGGATTTCACCATGTTCTCGGGCTACGTGGTGCTGGCCTATCTGTGGGCGCAGATGGCGCAGGTCGCCCAGCGCAAGCTGGCTGAAGGCGCTGCCGACAAGGCGTTCTACGAAGCCAAGCTGGTGACGGCGCGCTATTACTTCGAGCGCATCCTGCCGCGCACCAGCGGCCACGCCGCCGGTGCGCTGGCCGGCGCGGACTCGGTCATGGCGCTCGATGCCGGGCACTTTGCCTTCTGAGCCCGGCCGCCGGGGACGGGCCCCAGCGCTCGTTGCCGGCGCTCACACGACGGATTTCAGCGCGGCGAATTTCAGCTCGTCGGCGACGTGCTCGGCGGAATTGGATATTTCGCACAGGGCGGTCAGCAGCTGCGTGATGTGGATGCGTGAACTCAGCGGCAGCCGTGAGGAGAAGATCCACTGGGTCAGCGCCACCTGGCGCCGGTCGATTTCGCTCTCGAGCTTGCCGACCCGGGCCGCGTGGGCGTCGAGATCCTCGATTGCGCCCTGCGGTTTGTAGTAGCACGACAGCGCCTTGAGCAATTCGTCGTAGCATTCCAGGTTCAGCGCCAGAATCGCCCGGAATTCCTCGTGGTACTCCTGGGGGATCATCGGTGACTGGTCGGCCAGAAAGCGGGCGATGTCCTCGCCCTCGCCGGCCACGTGATCGACGGCCTCGATGAGTCGATACACGTCAGAGCGGATCGTCGGCAGGAAGGCGCCCGCTTGCAGTACTTCACAGGCCTCGCGCTTGAGGGCGTCCGCGCGGGACTCGAGTTTGCCCACCCGCCTGACGTGTTCGCTGAAGTCCGGCCCGGGTCCCGCCAGGTAGTCCTGCAGCGTGTCGCGGGTGGCCTGCAGGCAGCGCGCCACGGTGGCGGCGTGTTCCAGGGCCAGCTTTCTGACCGTCTTTTCCTTTTTGAAGATCAACATGGCGCGTTACCCGTCGTTGTGTTGCCGCGGTGCCGATGGCCCCGGCCTCGCTAGCCTGATGGCAGCAGTTTGAACAGGCCGGCGGCCAGCGCAGCCGCTCCCAGGGGCGTGAGCACCCAGCCCAGAACAATATTGCGCAGGCTGCGCGCGCTGACCGCCGCCATGCCCTTGGTCAGGCCCACGCCAACCACGCCGCCCACGATGGCCTGCGAGGTCGATACCGGGATGCCGGCAACGGAAAAGGCGTGCACGCCGACGGCGGCGCCGAGCTGTGCGGCCAGGGCGCCGCTGTGGTCCAGGGGCGTGATGCTCTTGCCCACGGTGTCAGTCACCCGGGCGCCGAAGGTCATGGCCCCTGCCGCCATGGCGAATCCGCCCAGCATCGCAAGCCCGACGCCGTGCTCCGGAAACCTGCCCAGCAGGGGGCCAATGGCATTGCCCACGTCATTGGCGCCCAGTGAGAACGACACGTACGCAGCCGACACGACCACCCCGGCGGCGGTCGCCCGGTGCCAGGTCATGGACCTGGCGCCGCGCCCCAGCCGGATGAGCAGCAGGTAGATACAGCAGGACAGCAGCATGGTGAGAGCCGGGCTGATGATCCAGGCCAGAAAGATTTTCGCCAGCACGCCCAGCTTGAAGTAGGCGGGCTGCAGGCCGACGATGCCGATGCCGGTGCCGGCCACGCCGCCGACGATGGCCTGGGAGGTCGACACCGGCACCCTGAAGAACGTGGCGAGGGTGACGAACAGCCCGGCGCAGATCAGCGCGACGAAGACGGCGCGGTCGGGCACGCGGCCCTCGGGAAAGAAGGCCGCCAGTTCGGGGCCGGGCGGCTGCCCGTGTTGGGCCTGGTAGGTGGCGGCGTCAGTGATCACGATGCCCTTGCCGACGGTCTCCATTACCTGTTGACCCTGCAGCGCGCCGCCGAGGATCACGAAGACGGCCATGAGCACGACGGCTTTGCGATAGGGTATAATCTGCGCCCCCACGGTCGTGCCGATGCAGTTGGCGGCGTCGTTGGCGCCGATGTTCCAGCCGACGTAGAAGCCGGTCAGCAACAGCAGCGGTGCGGTCAGTATCTCCATGGGTGGCGGGCGCTCTGGTATGCTGGAGCTCGGGCAGGTTCCGACTCGTGCCGAATGCTATCGCAGCCAGTTTGCCAAGGCCCCGCGAGGGTGACAACCCGTTTGTGCTGGGTTACTTTGCCCCTGTGGGGACCACAGATGTCGGAGGTGGTATGGATTGTTCCCTGAGTGCCGACGAGGAGCGGCGCTTTGCGGCCTGGCTGCATTCGCCGAGCGTATTCGGGCCGGATCGCAATGAACTCATCCTCGCCTGGAAGATCTCGCGGCGGTGCGGGACCGTACCTTCCCGAACCCTGCGTGCGCTGCGCGGAGTCGAGGGCGTCGATCCGGAACTCAGGGCGCGCCTCGAGCGCTTTGTCGAGCAGGAGCCGGGCCTGACCTTCGTCCAGGAGCCGCCCGTGCGCCGGGTTGCGCTGGCGCAGCGGGCCGAGGGCTCGGGGTAGAGCAGGTCCGGGATTGCACTTTTTGACGCGAGAACGCTTATGGGAGTGACATCGGAGCGAGCTTTGCGGCACACCCCGCTGCACGCGCTGCATCTGGCAGCGGGTGCGCGGATGGTGCCGTTCGCCGGTTACAGCATGCCGGTGCAATACCGCGACGGCATCGTCAAGGAGCACCTGCATACGCGGCATGAGGCCGGGCTGTTCGATGTCTCCCACATGGGCCAGCTGCGCCTGCGCGGCCCGGGCATCGCGGCGGCGCTGGAGCGGCTGCTGCCGCTGGACCTGCTGGACCTGCCCGTCAACCGGCAGCTCTACGGTCTGCTGACCAATGAGCAGGGCGGCATACGCGACGACCTCATCGTCTGCCGCTGGGGTGAAGACGATTTCTTCGTGGTGGTCAACGCCGCCTGCAAGGCCGATGATACCGCTTATCTGCGCGAGCATCTGGTCGGTTTCGAGGTCGAGGAGATGACACAGCAGGCGCTGCTGGCCCTGCAGGGGCCGCGGGCGGTGAAGGTGCTGTCGACGCTCGCGCCGGCGCTGGCCGATCTGGTG
>Ga0316195_10001181_pt1 | contig 11462 bp, 10 predicted proteins | sample Phised1_MG_FD_204937 | JGI IMG/M metagenome (GOLD analysis project Ga0316195, IMG submission 204937) | Coastal sediment microbial communities from Maine, United States - Phippsburg sediment 1 | ecosystem: Environmental > Aquatic > Marine > Coastal > Sediment | place: USA: Maine | collected... | reverse complement strand
GGGTTATTGAACCCACATATCGAGTGGCGGCAAAGGGACGATCAAACAATCCGAAAGAGGTATTCGAAATGAAACAACTTGCCAAGGCATTCATCACGGCGCTCGCGATGCTCCTCATTGGCAGCTTGACTGCGTCGGCAGTCGATTTGACCGACGAGCAGATCGACAACATCGTCAAGCGGTCCTACCAGTACGTCGCCATGTACAACGTCAACAACAAGTTCGCAATGAAGAATGGCGGATGGAACACCGTGGATGCGGACACGCGACTCAAGGACCACACCATGCGCGAGATCGCGCGTCCGAACAACGACACGCTCTACATCTCGGCGCTCCTCGACCTGAGGAAGGATCCGGTGATCCTGGAGATGCCTGCCTTTGACTCGGACTACGTTTCGCTGATGGTCACGGGCTACGACCACCACGTCAACATTCCCATGGCGACCCGCCTCGGCGACTTCGGAAAGCTGGAAAAAATCCTGTTCTATACCGAGCGAACCGAGGGCTACGACGGCGCGGCTGTGGAGGGGGTTGACCAGGTGTTCGAAGCCACCGGCGACTTCATCTCCGCGGTGCTGCGGATCATGCCCCATGCCAACGACCAGGGACGATTCAATCGCATCGTCAAGCAGATGGAGCAGGTGGGCATCGAGACCCTGTCCGAGTTCCGCGGGAAACCCGCGAAGCCGATCGATGACATCGAGTTCCCCGCCGTCGGTCAGCGGGATGCGGATATCTTCGGCGACAACCTGCTGGAAGTGATGCAATTTGTGTTCAATCACACCACCTTCCATGCGGACGACGAGCTCGACCAGGCGCTGCTGGCCGCCTACGAGCCGCTGGGGGTTGTACCGGGCCAGCCCTACGACGCCGCCAAAGTGGCGACGATCGACGGAGCGAAATTCCGCGACGTCTCCGAGCGGATCTTCGCCGAGGAGATGGCCAGGACAACCGACGAGGCATTCGTCATGGAGCAAACGGTTGGCAAGTTCGAACCCAAGGGTGAGACGCCCCTGGAGCTGTTGCTGTTCCAGTCCGTCCTTGGCCCGATTGGCATGCCGGCTGGCGAGGCAGTCTATTTCTCGGTCAACGCCGTGGATGGCAAACCGCTCAACGCGATGAACGACTACATGATCCGCATGACCGCGGACGAGCTTCCGCCCACTGACGTGTTCTGGTCACTCACGCTCTACGACTTTCAGAACGGGTTCTTCATTCCCAATGACCGGAAGAAGTACAGCGTGGGCGAAAATGCCGGCATGCAGCTCGACGAGGACGGCGGCATCGCGGTCTACGTCGCGGCCGAGCAACCAGAGGGCGTGCCCGAGGAAAACTGGCTGCCGATCAATCGCAAGGATGAAGACATTGATGTGACCCTGCGCATCTACGTGCCGGATCTCGAGGCGCTCGGGAACTGGAGCGTGCCGACGGCTGAAAGACTCTAGGATTTCGGCTCGGGTAAGCATCACCACTGGAGAAATCCCATGAAGCTGCAGCACCTCGTAACCCCAGCCCTGATGGTGCTGGCAGGTCGCTGGACGCCTCCTTGCATCGAGCAGGCCGATGATTCCTGAGCGTCCAGCCTTTTTTTGGCACCCCTTGTGCCTGCCGCCTGGACAGCTCACCGAAGATCGTTAATTACTCACTGGTAGCGGTTTGGAACCAGAAAAGACGAGGTTAAAGAAATGATTAGAATCCTATGCGTAATTCTTGCCAGCGGGTTGGTCTTGAGTCTGCCCGCAGATGCGGCGAGCAAAAAGACCAAGAACGCTGCGGCTGTGGGTGCGGGCGCAGGCCTGGTCACCGGGGGCGTCAGCGGAGCAGCCAAGGGCGCTGTCATTGGAGGTGGGGCAGGCGCATATGCCAACGCCGACAAGGGCGACAAGGCCAAGAAGAAGGCCAAACAGGGTGCAGCGATCGGCGCCGGTGTCGGCCTGGTGACGGACGGCGTTAGCGGAGCGGCCAAGGGCGCTGTTTACGGCGGCGCCACGGGCGCGATGTATGGAGAGCACAAGGACAAGAAAAACTAGAGTCGTTGATAGCGGTTCTCGTATCCAAAACGAGCGCCTGCTGATCAAGCAGATATCTTGCCCCTAGGGTCAGCAGCCGCAGAACACATTGGTTAAGGAGAAATTACAGATGTTATTCGGAACAAAAAACGGGAGTTCGAGGGCGTGGTTGGCGACGATCGTTTTCTTGCTGAGCACGCACGTACTGACTGTCTATGGTGAGGAGGAGAAGACGATTGATGCGTACATCGGCGATGCAGCCCCTTACCTGCACCACAGCTGCGAATCGGCGTGGGATGCCAGCGGGCAAAACGCTGAAGAATATGTCGCGATCATCAATCGCTTCGTGGCGATCATTTTCATCAATCATGATTTTGATATCCAACGGCTTGCCGATGCGCCGGAAGCGGACCAGGAGCAGCTCAAGGTGCTTTTCTACGACGAGATAGGTGAGCGTTGTGCGGCAGATTCGCAGAAACTGCTCGTGAGCGTCGTGGAAAACTCGCTCGTACATGCATTCGACGTGATGAAGGGCAGAAGCGGCTAGGCGCTCATCAGGTCGCATACACTTCGCGGGTCGCGATGACGCTGCTACTCTGGAGCGCACCCATCCGTCACAGAATTCATATATCTCTCGATTGCATAAAGGAGTCTCAACAATGAAACGCATCACGCTTACACTCGTCGCAACCCTGGCAGCATTGTTCGGCACGGCGACTTACGCCGCCGCTACCGTGCAGGAATGCCAGGAAACCATGGGCAAATTCAAACAGCTGGGCAATGTGTCCGAGTTGCTGGCCCAATCCTACGGCTACGCGGTTCTGCCGACCATCGGCAAAGGCGGCATGGGCATCGGCGGCGCCGGCGGCACCGGTTGCGTGTTCGCCGGCGGCAAACACACCGGCAACGTTTCCATGGGCCAGGTGACCGTGGGCTGGCAGCTCGGCGGACAGGCCTACAGCCAGCTCGTCCTGTTCAAGACTGCCGATATCTACAAGGAGTTCACGCAAGGAAACTTCGAGTTCGGCGCGGACGCCACGGCGGTGGCGCTGACCTACGGCGCCGCTGCGGGCGCCTCCACCGAGGGTGCATCGGCAACCGCGGGAGACACCAAGGGCAAGGGCGCCTGGAAACGAGGGATGGCAGTGTTTACCCTGGTCAAGGGCGGACTGATGTACGAAGCCTCGATCGGCGGGCAGAAATACAATTTCAAGCCGCTGGTGGACTGACCACAAATCGCAACAGGGTCAGAGCCAGGTGCCAGAGTGGGCTGACGGGTTTTGGCGTGTTTGACTGAGTGCTGGAAACCCCACCGATTTGGTGGGGTTTCTTTTTGCCAACGAGCATTTCCTGCAAGCATCCGGTTGAGGTTGCTGCAGACAAACGCATCGCGTAGCCACAGCATGAACGAACCCTCCATTCCATTCACGACCGGTGTCCTGAGCGCTGTCCGCACGTTTGGTGCTGGCATGGGATGGCTGCGGCCTGCGATACTCACCGGCCATGAGCCCGGCACATGCCTGCAAAATAACCGTCATGCTGGTCATGCTGCTGTTCTTTTTCTCCGGTGCAGTGGCATTGACCTACCAGGTCGTCTGGGGACGCATGATGATGCACATCTTCGGTTCCACGGCCCTGGCCGTGGGCACCGTGCTGGCCGGGTTCATGTCGGGTCTGGCTGCGGGTGGCTGGCTCGGCGGCAGACTCGCTGACAGAGTCCCGAATGGCCTCCGGCTTTACGCCTGGCTGGAACTGGGCATCGCTGTGGCCGCCCTGCTGGCGCAGTTACTGCTGCACCGGATGGAGACCCTGTACCCCGCTCTTTACGCACTAATGGGCGCATCCCCCCTGGTGGCCGCGGCGGGGCGATTCATCCTCGTGTTCGTGCTGGTGCTGGCGCCCACCGCGCTGATGGGCGCCACACTGCCGGTGCTGACACGCTTCATGGTCAGTCGGCCTGGCACGCTCGGCAGCCGGTTGAGCAGCCTGTATGCAGTCAATACTTTGGGTGCCGTCTGCGGGGCTCTGGTGACGGGTTTCTACCTGATCGGACGCTACGGAATGCATATGCCCATTTACGCAGCCGTGGCCGGCAACGCACTGATCGGAACGATCGCGCTGGCAGCTTCCTTGCGCCATTCCCTGCCCGCGCCAGTCTCCGCGCCGATACCCAGTCAACATAGCCTGGCCGGAAGCGCTCATGCCGACCCCCACATTGTGCGCCTGATCGTCCTTGGGCTCGGCGTTTCCGGCTTCACCTCCTTCGCCTACGAGATCTACTGGACACGCTCGCTGGTGTTCATACTGGGTAACTCGACTTACGCCATGACCACGATGCTCTGCGCCTTCCTGAGCGGAATTGCGCTTGGCGGGTTCGGGGTGCGTTTCCTGCTGCACGGAGTCCGCAACCGGGTCGCCCTGTTCGGATGGATACAGATTCTACTGGGTATATCTTCAGCCGTGGCCCTGCCCACCCTGTTCAGCGTCGTGGAACCCCGTGCTGTCGGGCAGCTCCTGGTGGATGCTTCAGCGCAGCCCTTGCCCCTGCTTCTGTCGGGCTTCTCCATGGCCTTCGGGCTCATGCTGATCCCCGCCGTGCTGATCGGCATGACGTTTCCGCTGGCGGGGGAGATCGCCGCGCCTGAACCACGCAGGACGGGAACCGTGGTCGGCCGCGTCTACGCCATCAACACCCTGGGCAATGTGCTGGGCGCGCTGCTGCCGGCTGTCGTGCTGCTGGGTTGGCTGGGGATTCAGCGCGGCATCCTCGCTATGGCTTCGCTCAATATCGTGCTGGGTGCCATCGTGCTGGCGGCGAAACCCCTGCAGCAGCACTGGCGCAGCGGCTCGCAGTTCGTCCTGCCAGTTGCGCTGATCGCGGCGCTGGCCCTGGCAAGCCGGGTGCCGGTCGATTTCCAATTTCCTTCCGAGAGCGAGCTCGGTCATCACCGAACCCTGTTTTACCGCGAAGGGCCCCTGGCAACGACCAAGGTGTTTGACGATCCGCTGACCCATGAAAAGTTCATGAGCGTGGACGGCATCATCATCGGAGGTACCGGCAACACCGAGTTCAAGCAACTGTTGCTGGCGCACTTGCCGAAGCTGCTGCTGGACGACGTGTCCACCGAACTGTCCGTCGGCGTGGGGTCGGGCATGTTGGCGGGGGAAAGCTTGCTGCACGCGCGCGTGCGGCAGATCACGGGCGTAGAAATCGAGCCCGGCGTCATCGCCGGGGCCGCCTGGTTTCACCAGGAAAACCACGCTGTTCTGCAGAATCCGCGCCTGCGGATCGTGGCGGATGACATCGGCAATTTCCTGCGCACGACATCCGATCGGTACCAAGTCATCTCCGCCGATGAGAAAACTGCCGACGAATACGCATCGAACGGCTTCTCCTATTCACGCGATTATTACGAACTTCTGCTCAGCCACCTGGCGGCGGACGGCCTGGTGGCGCAATGGGTACCGACCACGCTGCCGCCGAGCCAATACCGCATGATTCTGAAAACTTTTGCCGATGTGTTTCCGCATGTTCAGTTGTGGCACTTCCTGCCGGCCTGGAAGCGGGGCCCGTTCAACACCATCCTGATCGGTTCGCATCGAGCCATTCCCATTGAGCCGCTGCGGATCGAGGAGCGTATCCACTCGGAACGGGCAGCGTTCGCCAGCCTGGAGCGTTATGGCGTCACCTCGGCCGAGGCCCTGTTGCCGCACTTCATCGCCAGCGACGAACTGCTGCGCCAGGCCGTCGAGGACGCCGAGATCAACAGCCTGGATCACCCCCGCTACGAGTTCTACCGGCCCTGGGACTATGCGCGCGATCGGGCGGAAAAGGTTATCGCGAACTACGACCTGCTGATGGAACTCAAGCGCCAGGCTTTTCCGGGATACCTTGCGGCGCTCACCGGGCTGGTTCCGGACATGGCTCGGCTGCGGCAAAGCCTGGCCGCCGAGTTCCGCTATCTCATCGGGTTCCGGAAGTTCCTCACCGGCATGCCGCTGGAAGAGAACTACCGCATCTTTGACGCAGCCCTGGCCACGGCGCCCTGGAACGACAGCCTGCGCGCGCGAATTTACGTACAGTACAGTTACCTGGCTTCGACACGCCGCGACCCCGCGGAGCGGGCCATCCTGATGCAACGCGCCGAGGCTCTTTACCCCGATCAGGACAGGTGAGCCGGGCGGAACGAGCCAACTCTTTTTCCCACAGGTCATCAGGCAGCCTGCCTTCACAAATGCGGGCCACGCACCGCTGATCTGTAGCTCACTCGGAAACTATTCTCCTTGCATCCCCTGGGGTCGGACCAGCCTATCATGTTGAAATACCGTAATCATACCTGCCATGCGAGGGCTTCTATCGGCTTAGAAAGCCCATCTCGATACTAAAAGTGCAGCGCTAAGCTAAACAGAGTCCCGGATCAGGTGGGTAGCCTCCGTTTCTCGCTCTATCGATCGGTGAAATGCGGTGTTTAACTATGGAAAAATGCCCTGACGCGCTGTCGGGATCTTACTTTTCAACGTGTTGAATAGGTCCGACCCAGATCAACCTCGCCGGTCACGTTGGAACCTCAGATCAGTCAACGGCAGCAAGCTCAGAAGTTCATAGCTGAATGGTGCCCAGGTAGTCGCTGGAGTGCGCTCTCCGCAGCGCCCGGGACAACAGGATAAGCGCGATGCCGGTCAGCAACAGGTCCAGTCCTACCAGCACACCGATCGCCCAGGCGCCGGACAGCGGCCACTGGCTCCACAGCAGGTAGACAAAGAGCAGCGATAGCAATCCGCTGAACAACAGCCATGACCAGCCACGAATGCCGCGAAAGCGCATCGCATTGAATAATTTCCACAGGCCGTTTACCACAAAGAAGATCATCAACAGCGCGGTCAGGAAACCCGAACCCAACTCGGGGTTGAACCAGACCAACACGCCGACGGCCGCCACGATGGCCCCAAGAATGGCGGAGACTGCCCTGTGGGTGGGAGTCCCGGAACGCAGGGATTGCAGCAACTGGACCACCCCGGTTACCACCAGCACCAGGGCCACCAGCTTGACGACCGCTCCGCCGACCGCGGCGGGTGACAACAGCAGCAAGACACCGAATACGCTCAGCGCGATCCCGATCAACATCAGCGTGTTACTCGCTGGCAGAGCCCGTTTGGTCATGGCCTGATCCTCCCAACTCGATCCGCCTGTGTGGACGTACAACCAGTATAATGCATGCTCGACCCGCATGAGAAAACGCATTCCATCTGAATGAAAACATTCCTTTTTTTCTGCATTTTGGTGATGCTGATCGCGGTTTCCATGACCCGGCCCGCCTTGGCGTGGGGACCGCTCGGTCACTCCGCAATCGGCAACGCGGCCGTGGCGGAACTGGGCCCGGCACCGCGCGCACAAGTGATGGAAATCCTGCAGGCGGACTCCGCCGAGACACTTGCCGCCGCGGTCGACGAAGCCTGTTTCTGGCCGGACACGGTGCGCGATTCGCCCGATTGGTCCTGGAGCAGGCCGATGCATTACGTGAACATTCCCCGCTCCAGCACCCGCTACGATCGCCAGCGCGACTGCCCGGACAGTCTGTGTGTCACTGAGGGGATTCTCAAGTACGCCACTGAACTGGCCAGGCCCGGCCTGGAGCGCGAGCGCCGATGGCAGGCCTTCGCCTTGCTTTGCCACCTGGTCGGCGACCTGCACCAACCGCTGCACGCCGGTTTTCGCGACGACCGGGGTGGTAACCGGATCGAAGTCGAGTATCGCGGGGAACGCATCAACCTGCATCGGTTCTGGGACAGTGTGCTGGTCAATGAGCGGCTGGCGGGTACATCCAGCGGAATGATCCCCCTCGGCCGGCCTAGCGGGGATGCAACACCCGACAACTGGGCTCCTGCCGACGTTGTCGCCTGGACCGAAGAGTCACACGCCCTGGCCGCTGCGCGGGCCTACCCGCCCACACCGGTGATCGACGATGCCTTCGCCGACGCCAGTTGGGCACTCGTTCAGCAGCAGTGGCGGACGGCAGCCGCGCGGCTGGCGCTGATCCTCAACACGGTGCTGATCGACAAGGCTGGGCCGCTGCACTGAAGCGGTTCAGAGATCCCGGGCGATGCGGAATCCGATGCGCGCCCCGCCGTACTCGGGCTTCGCCGAAACCCGGTAAGCAGCACGCGACTGGACGGGCGAACTGGCCCAGTTGCCGCCGCGCACCACCCGCAGTTTGCAACCCGGATTGACCCAGGCCGACCCGTCGGTCGGGGCACGCAGATAGTTTTCGTGCCAGCAATCCATCACCCATTCCCCGACGTTGCCGCCGATGTCGTACAGGCTGTAAGGGTTGGGCTCGAACGTGGCCACCGGCGCCGGCCCCCAGTAGCGGTCGGAATAGCCTTCGAAGTAGGTGGACCACTGGCGCTGGCTGCGCGAGACGTCTTTTTCACCGGTCAGGTTCTCCACCGTCTGGTTCGGCGATCCGTCACCCCACCAATAGCGCGTCGAACGTCCTCCGCGCAGCGCGTATTCGAACTCCGCTTCGCTCGGCAGGCGGTAAGCTTTGCCGGTACCGTTCGCGAGCCAGCGCGTGTAGGCGTATGCGTCGTTCCAGGAAACATGGACGACGGGGTCGTTGTCCTGAGCATCACGGCCCTCGTAGTCCATCTCCCAGGTCACGTCGTCGGTTTGCGCCAGGCGTCCGGAACGGTGATCGTAAATCTTCGAATAGCCGAGTTTCTCGGCATCCGTCTTGTACCCGGACCGTTCCACAAATTCACGAAATTGCGCCACCGTGACCTCGGTGCGGCCGATCGCAAACCCGCGACGGAACGTGACGCGGTGCTCCGGACCCTCGTGCTCCTGGCTGTCCTCATCGAACGCCGAGGAGCCCATCACGAAACTGCCGGCGCTCACGATCACCGAATCGGGGGTCCAGAGCGCCCGGTTCATGAAATGGTCGCGGACCATTTGGCCCGGTTTGAACCCCCCGTAAACCCGGGCTTCCTCCAGGCGCCGCCGCAACTGGTTCACGGTCGTGTCCATGTCGCCCAGGGCAATCAACTCGATCAACATGCGCTCGGCCTGCTCGAATTCGCCGGCGTCCATCGCCTGAACCGCCGCGATCTCCAACTCGCCGGCGTGTTCGAGCCGGATGTCGCGGATGGCCTGGCTTGCCTCGTCGATCCTCGCCTGGTCCTCGCGCACCAGGGCGGCATCCTCGAGGATGCGAACAGCGGATTCGAAATCCATGTCGCGGGCGAATTCCTCGGCCCTGGCGATCATAGTTTCCTGCACCCGCAGCAGGCCGGCAGCAGCCGCTGCATTCTGTGAATCCAGGTCCTGTACCTTGCGGTAGTGGAACCAGGCGCAGTTGTCCGGCGGTTGATCGATGCGACCCTCGCGTTCGGCCTTGGCGGCCGCCGCCAGGTGCTGCTCGATGGCCATTTCGCGCTTGAAAGCCTCGGCGGCCTGTTTGGCCTCGGGGGTCTCTTCCAGAACCGGGGGGACTTCCCGGTCAGGAACGGTCAGGTCCAGTTCGTACTCGTTCTCGACGGCGGCCTCACCGACCTCCTGGATCCCCTGCCGTTGCTGCGCCTGCATTTCATCCTGTGCATCAGCATTCGCCGCCAGCATGATCGTAAATGCCAGAATTAGAATGCATACACAGTCCCTTGCCTGTAGCATTTGCAATTCAGAACCCCGTGTGAGGCGGTGGTGCAGAGAATTCTCCAAAATTCGAGTGTCGGAAACAACCATTAATCAAGCCATCGAAGCCGCGAAGCATCCTAACCTGCTGGAAACCCCGGCACAACTGGAGGCCGCCGAGCGCGCCTGGTTGCTTGCCGATGTGCTTGGCATCGATACGGAATTCGTGCGCGAACGGACTTACCGTGCCGATCTCGGGCTGGTCCAGGTGTCGGATGGTCGGAGCGCCTGGCTTTGGGACCCCCTGCGCTTCGACAGCCACGCAGCGATCACGCGCCTGCTCGAAAATACGGACATAACGAAAATCCTGCACAGCGGATCGGAAGACCTCGAGGTGATGCGACACACCCTTGGTGCCATCCCCGAACCACTGGTCGATACGCAGATCGCCTGCGCCATGCTGGGCCAACCTCTGCAGTTGTCGTTTCAGGGCGCTGCCAAGTGGTTGTTCGACGTGGAAATCGACAAAGAGCACACCCGCTCCAACTGGCTCAAGCGACCTTTGCAACCGGGCCAACTGCATTACGCCGCCATGGACGTGGTGCTGTTGCCCCTGATACTGGACGAACTCAGACCCCGCCTGGAGGCCGCCGGGCGCTGGTCCTGGCTGCAGGAAGACGTCGCGCGCATGCAGCGCAACAGCGAATTGAGCGTTGATGCCGACGAGGCCTGGCTGCGCATCGCCGGGGCCAGCCGCCTCGATGATACCAGCCTGAGGGCCTTGCGCAGCCTGGCGCGCTGGCGGGAGCAAACCGCCGAGGCGCGCAACCGCGCCCGGGGCTTCGTGGTTTCCGACGCAGGCTTGCTGGAACTTGCCCGGCTGCGCCCCAACACCGCCGCCGACCTGCGCACCATAGAACAGCTGCATCCCAATGCCGTGGCGCGCCATGAACGCGATCTGCTGCAAATGATCGGCGCCGCTGCCGCCGATCGTTCACCCCTCCAGCGCATAGAATCGTTGAGTGACGCCCAGCGGCGTCTGCTCAACCAGATGCGCCAGCTTGTGCAGGCTCGCGCCAAGGAACTGGAGATCGATCCAGCCTTGCTGGCCTCCCGCCGGGAACTCGAGAAACTGGTGCGCGCCGGCACCGACCCCGACGCGATACCGGAACGCTTCCTGGGCTGGCGCCGGCAGGTCATCACCGATGAACTGCTGGCGATAATGGGCTAGAATCGGCGTCCTGCAACACGGCCCCGGTAGCTCAGCGGATAGAGCAACCGCCTCCTAAGCGGTAGGTCGCAGGTTCGACTCCTGCCCGGGGCGCCACGTCTATCGGGCGCCATTCCCAAAACCCTATAGGGGCGGCTTCAGCCGCGATATTGCCTGGGGCGTTCAAAAAACCAATCGCGGCTGCATCCGCTCCTACGCTTCTTCGAAATAATAGAACCCCACCCCGGCCGTCAGCAGGTCGCCGCCATACTGTTCGCGCTCCCACGGCGCGATACGTTCCAGCGCATCGGTTTCGCACTGCTCCAGCATGGCGCGCATGCCGGCTCTGAATTCCTCGCACCGGCCCGGGTCCAGGCGAAATGTCCATGCCTGGCGCTGGAACCACTTTTCGGCCTGACCGGCAGTCACGTTGTGCTCGATCGTTGAAATCAGGTTCGAAATGGCCGAGAAAGCCGCATTGATGATGTTGGGCTCATCGTGCGACAGGTAGGGCGAGTAGTGATCGACCAGCAGCCTCAGGGTGCGCTGCTCGCGATTCTGTTCAACGCTGCGCGTGTCGACCAGCCGCTGGATAATGGACTGGGTGGTCATT
>Ga0316195_10001179_pt1 | contig 11479 bp, 9 predicted proteins | sample Phised1_MG_FD_204937 | JGI IMG/M metagenome (GOLD analysis project Ga0316195, IMG submission 204937) | Coastal sediment microbial communities from Maine, United States - Phippsburg sediment 1 | ecosystem: Environmental > Aquatic > Marine > Coastal > Sediment | place: USA: Maine | collected... | reverse complement strand
ATTTTCAAAAGGTCAAGAAACTTTGATGACCTTCATGTCTCCGGATTATCAGAAACCCATTAAGATCAAGGGTGAAATTGTTCGGATCCACCCGGATGGTGTGGGTGTAGCGTTCAAAATAGAAAGTCAGGCGCTGAGTACGGCGTTAAAAAGCTTAATAAATATGATCCAGAGCGACTAGGAAGCCGTTGCTAACGTTTCTGCTTTATCTTTCCATTCTTCCGCTTTAAAATCCCCTAAAAAATCAATCATTTTTTATGGATTTATTAAATGGGTCCCCGCGCAATTGGTGTGATATGGCTTGTGATGACGGTTGGGGCATGATAAAAGACAGACAGTGCCCAAAAAGACCGTTCATCCGCAGAGGTGATTTTTCGTGGTAAATTACGATAAAGGGGGTTCTATATCGTGACGGATATCTTCATCTGGGCCCGTTTCGTTTTGCTGGCCGCCAGTGCACTGCTGCTGATCTGGGCCCTCATAAAGTTGAAATCGAACGGGAGTTCCGGTGTGGAACAGGCAATTCGAGAAGAGCTGCGTTTCGGTCGTGAAGAATCGGCTCAAGCAGCGAGGAATCTCAGGGAGGAAGTCTCTGCAGGTCAGAAGTTTTCGATGGATACGTTGGTAAAGACCATCGGTGAAATGCGTCGGTCACAAAGTGATCAACTGGGATCCATCGCCCAGCGAATCCAGGAACTGACGGCGTCGAATACGTCGGGGCTCGAGACCCTTCGAAGCACCATCGATGCACAATTAAAGCACCTTCAGGAGAGCAATGAAAAAAAACTCGATCAGATGCGGGAGACCGTTGATGAAAAATTGCAAAGTACCCTCGAAAAGCGGCTCGGCGAATCCTTCAAGCTTGTCAGCGAGCGCCTTGAGGCTGTTCAGCATGGGCTGGGTGAGATGCAAAATCTTGCCACAGGGGTGGGTGATCTAAAACGGATGCTCACGAATGTGAAAGCGCGTGGAACGTGGGGCGAAGTCCAGCTCAGTGCCCTTTTGGAGCAAGTCTTGACACCGGATCAATACGGGAAAAATGTGAATATCAAAAACGGGTCCCAAGAGAGTGTCGAATACGCCATCCGTCTTCCCGGGAGTGACGATGATCCTGAATCTTGTGTTTGGATGCCCATCGACTCAAAGTTTCCCCAGGAAGACTACTTGAGACTGGCGGAGTCCGCGGATGCTGCCGACGCAGAGGGCGTGCAGAAAGCGACTGCAGCCCTCATCCGTTCCATACACAATTCAGCCAAAGAGATCCGCGATAAGTATATCGACCCGCCAAAAACCACCGATTTTGCAATCATGTTTCTTCCAACCGAAGGCCTTTACGCAGAGGTCCTTCGGCAACCGGGCCAGGTAGAGAAGATTCAGCAGGATTACCGAGTTGTGATTGCCGGACCCACGACCCTGTCGGCAATTTTGAACAGTCTGCGGGTCGGTTTTCGTACATTGGCCATAGAGAAGCGGTCCAGTGAGGTTTGGAAGGTTCTGGCAGCTGTAAAGACGGAATTTGGAAGATTCGGGGATGTCCTGGGCAAGGTAAAGCGGCAGTTGAAAACGGCCTCAAGTACGATAACCCAGACCGAGGTGCGAACCCGAGCCATGGCGCGTAAGTTGCGTGCGGTGGAAGAACTCCCGGCAGAAGCAACAACTGAAGTCCTTGAATTGCCCGACTCTGGAATCGACGATACCCCAATGGAGTGAATTCACGCAATCGGGTTTTTATCTTCGGTTATAAAATCAAGGGGATAAGGATTTGTGAATTATAATTGCCAAGGGGACAACGATGCTTAAGATAAACAACAGTCCTTCATATGAAGTCCAGGCTTCGTACCGACTCGCTCCTTTTTTGCGCACATTTACGTATTTAGAAAGAAAACCCAGTCCCATGACCAGCCAGAACGTCAGCAGCGCTGCAACAATTGTCGGTGTGTTCATCGCTTAAATTGTCCCCGTCTTTTTCCCATTGAAGATGTTGTATTTCGGGCCGCCATTTTAACCCGAAATTCTCATGCAGAACATCCAACACAAAAGATCAGATATCGCTCACAAAATACTTTCTACGAGTTTGTCAATTTCAAATGAACAATAATATAGAATTGAAGTGTTTTCAAGGACTTTATGGACAGATCATTTAATTGGACATCCCATAAAGAAAGATTCCGGTGGTGGTGCATAAAGTTCAACTCCATGTTGAAATTTGTCCGGAAACCATGTTATCCTAAACTGGATAAGCCGTGAGAACTGCCTCTAAAAAAACATTCTTATCTGCCAAACATGTCCGGTTTAAAGAAGGTAAAGAATGATATCGTCGAGTCTGTCTTTGTCTTATTTTTTTCGTGTTCCGCCTGAAAAACAAAACATTGAAATGATCGAAAGTTTTGTTGAAGACGAAACTGAAGCGGACGTATTGGACCCCGAAGCGTATGTCCGCTGCCGTCAATGCCTTAATATCATAACGCATCCTGCTGAGCGCATCACCATCCAGGGGTCGCACCAGCATACCTTTGCCAATCCCCATGGAATTGTTTCTGAGATTGGGTGTTTTAGAACTGTCAAAGGGTGCGGTTATGTCGGTCCTTCTTCGGATGAGTTTAGCTGGTTTGCAGGCTATCGCTGGCGAATTGCCGTTTGCTTCCGGTGTTTGATTCATCTCGGATGGCTTTTCGATTCGCCGGAAGCGGACAGTTTTCACGGGTTGATCCTCGATCGCATCCTCATCCGGTAGATTCCCGCGGGTTTAGCCTTCATCGGGATCATTTTAATCATATGAGGCTGAAATGATGGGTGCCATTGCCGGAGAATTTCGGGTTAAGTTCTGCTCAAATGGCCCAGGGTTCCGGTAACGGCATTCACGGCGTCGTCGATACTCATGTCTTGGGTATTGATGATAACGTCATAATTCAGGGGATCTTGGATGTCCTCGTTGAAGTATTTTTTAATAAATGCCTTGCGATCCGATTCCGTTTTCAAAATCCTGGATCTGGCTTCGGCAGCGGTCACCCCGAACGCCCGGGATACATTCCGGATTCGCGTTTCCAGGGGGGAAATCACTCGGACGCCGAGCCTTTTTTCAGGCGGCAGAACAAAATTGGCGCCTCTCCCGACGATAACGGCCCAGCCATGTTTACCGATGGTACCGATGATCTTCATGAGGTGCTGGAGATACCGGTCCGGCCACAGATGCCGTTTGTCTACCAGGGATGATATCCACTCTTCGAGAACGGACGCACCTTTTTCATCGAGGGTTTCCAGAAGCCGGACGCTGACGTGGGCACTTTCAGCCATTTTGTGGATGAATTCCTGATAAAACAGATCGAATTCGAGCTGTTTGGAAAGACGTTCGGCCAATATGTTTCCACCACTTCCAGGTTCTCTGGAGATGGTAATCACAGAAATGCGTTCATCGGCTTTTTTTTCTTCCGTTCGTATAATCTGCCATCTTCGCACCTGTTCTTCTATGATTTGTTCGATGGACCGCGTTTTAGGTTTCATGTTCCCTCCTTTCTAGCCGCACACCCATCATACATCATTATGATACCTGTCCCCCAACAACAGTGTCAAGAAAAGAAAAAGACCGCAAATCCGGGCGAGTTCCCTTTGACATGAGGACGGCTTTATCTTATATTGATCAAAATGATCTCACTATTCTTCATGAGAAAATCGGGCTAAAGAAAGGAGGGTTGTGCCATGAGAGTAGAAATAAATAAGATTTTTTGTGCCACCGATATTTCAGACTTTTCCAATCATGCTGTCTCTTGGGGTATTGCTCTGGCCCGAGAGTTCGGAGCCAAGCTTTATGTCTGCCACGTGGTCGACTTTCCCACCAGCATCACATACGGAGATGGGCCCATATTTTTTATGGATCAGCAGGACCTGGCCATTGGTAACGCGTATAAGCAACTTAAACAGTTAATCGGCGAGGCTCAGATTGAATGGGAGCCTCTGGTTACCATCGGTCATGCCGCCGATGAAATATCCCGTCTGGCGGAGGAAAAAAGTGCGGATCTGGCCATTTCAGCCACGCACGGCAGATCCGGTCTCAAACGACTGGTTCTCGGTTCTGTCACCGAACGTCTCATGCGCACGCTTCACTGTCCCTTGCTGATCGTTCGCGGTCCGGAGCATAATTTAAACATTCTTTCGGATCAAACGATACACTTCCCAAAAATTCTGGTGGGTTGTGATTTTTCTGAGGATTCTATTCTGGCATTTCAACACGGACTCAGCCTGGCTCAGGAGTTTCAATCCGAACTGCACCTGGTCCACGTGAAAGAGCCGTCTGTATATGTGGACTGGCTCAAGACGCCTGTGGAATATGAAAAAGATCTTGAAGATGAGCTGCAGATCGTGATAAAAAACAGACTTAAAAAAATGGTTCCCCAAGAAGCCCGTAACTGGTGCATCCCGCAAACCGCGCTTTTGGAGGGTCAGCCACATGAGGAACTGATCCGCTATGCTAAGGCAAATGAAGTCGCTTTGATTGTTCTGGGTGTGCGGGGGCAAGGTCTTGTGGAGAAACTGTTTGTGGGATCCACGACGGATCGGGTCGCACGTCAGACGCCGTGTCCGGTTCTCTCGGTGTGTCCGAAAGGTTAGCACACATTTTTCTTCTCCGGAGGTATTATGATAAAATTACCGCTGATCCAGAAGCCCCTTCCCGGCCCAAAAGCACGCAAACTGATCGATCAGGATCGCACTTACGTCTCTCCTTCCTATACGCGTTATTATCCTCTGGTGGTTGAAAAAGCCAAGGGCCTTTGGGTTCACGACGTGGACGGCAATATATTTCTGGATTTTACCGCCGGCATCGCTGTTTGCGCCACGGGGCATTGTCATCCCCGGGTGGTCAAGGCTGTCAAAGAGCAGGCCGACCGCCTGCTGCACATGTCCGGGACCGATTTTTACTACAGAGCCCAGATTGCCCTTGCAAAAAAGCTTTCGAGCCTTACTCCGGGAAAGGGCGGGAAAAAGGTTTATTTTGGGAATTCAGGCGCAGAAGCGGTTGAGGCCGCATTCAAACTGGCCCGATGGCATACGCAGCGTGAATTGAATCTGGCCTTTTACGGGGCTTTTCATGGCCGGACAATGGGGGCACTGTCCCTTACGGCCAGCAAGACCATCCAGAAAAAACATTACAACCCGTTGGTTCCGGGAATCACGCATATCCCCTTTGCCTATTGCTATCGGTGCCCCTATAATCTCCGATATCCCGGGTGCGAACTGGGATGTGTCCAATGGGTTGAAGATACCCTTTTCCGAACAACCATACCCCCCGAAGAGGTTGCCGCCATTTTCGTGGAACCGATCCAGGGAGAAGGGGGGTATATCGTGCCGCCGCCTGAATTTCATAAGAAAATGAATGATTTAGCGAAAAAATACGGCATCCTTTATGTGGCCGACGAAGTTCAGTCGGGCATGGGGCGTACGGGAAAAATGTTCGCAATGGAACATTTTGGCGTCGATCCGGACATCATCGCTCTGGCCAAGGGGATCGCTTCGGGCATGCCTTTGGGGGCATTGATCGCAGGGACTGAGATTATGGATTGGGAAGCCGGCTCTCATGCGTCCACCTTCGGCGGCAATCCTGTTTCATGCCGGGCGGCGCTGGCGACCATTGAACTGCTTGAAGAAGGACTTATGAAAAATGCTGCCGATCAGGGGGACTATCTTATGGCCGGACTCCGGGAACTGCAGCTATCGTATGAATGCATGGGCGATGTCCGGGGCAAAGGGCTGATGGTGGGGGTGGAGTTGGTCAGAGACCGTGAAACCAAAGAACCTGCCAGAACGTGGCGGAACGAAATTATTCAAAACGCTTTTCACAAAGGGCTGCTGCTATTAGGGTGCGGTGAAAACACCATCCGATTTTCTCCCCCCCTGACGGTAACTGCCGGAGAGATCGATACCTGCCTGTCCATTTTCGATAATGCTGTAAGGGAGATAGCGGGATGAGGGTTATTCGGATGTCGAATCGGAAGCAGCTTCCGCCCGTTGGTAGAAGGAAAGGTCCCAGGCCCCTGTTTCCGGGGCGTGGCGAAGAATGTAAACAGCATTGTCATCTCCATGAACCTTGAAGTATCGGTGGTTGGGCGACAACCATCGATCCTGAACGTCCTTGACCTCTATTTTTCTTTTTCCCATAAAGATTCTCCGGGGGGTTTCTTCTCCCCGATACCCGGCATAGCATTCCACTCTAATTTCCATCCTGTGCCCCCAATGGCCCCAAAGCTTTGAGTTAAACGTAATTTGTCAACTTATGTCTTTCTTTCAAGACAGTAAAGCTATTTTTTTCCATGGAACAATTTTTTTAATACCCCGTCCGTTTGTGGGCGTAGGGCGGAGATCCGGTTTTCAGGGAGCGGCGGGGAGCTTCATCCCGATATTTTGAAAAATTTCTGTTGCATAACGGCCTAACGATGCATAAACAGCAGGGGGCGTATTGAAAAAATCATGAAAAATCGACCTGTTGTTTAAACAGCGTCTGGGTCGACGCATCAATTTTGCACCGGAGTTCATTTGTGTCCCGACAATCAACCATTTCGACTCCGGCCCGGGACAGTTCCGGGCTGGTCTGGAAAGTCTGCGCAGTAACGTTCTGCCGACTGGCCCTCAATTCTGCACGGCGGTTTGTCTATCCCTTTGCGCCGGCGCTGAGCCGTGGGATGGGGGTGCCGCTGACCGCCATTACGTCGGTCATTGCAGTCAACCAGTCCACGGCGCTGCTCGGCATGTTTTTTGGCCCGATTGCCGACCATTTTGGGTATCGTTTGATGATGCTGGCCGGACTGGGTATGCTGGTGGCAGGAATGTTCGCTGGGGGGGTTTTCCCGTTCTACGGTGTTGTTCTGGTGTCGCTGTTTATCGCCGGTCTCGGAAAAAGTGTTTTTGACCCGGCGGTACAGGCGTATATCAGTGAACGGGTTCCCTTTCACCGGAGGGGCTTGATCATCGGCCTGCTCGAGTTCAGCTGGGCCGGCAGTACTCTGGTGGGAATTCCGCTGATCGGGATTCTCATGGAGTATGTGGGCTGGCGCGCCCCCTTTTTCGCCATGGGCGGCGTCGGGGTGATCGGTATTTTCGCGTTGAGCATTCTGATACCCAAAGAGGCTAAAGGGCGGGTCAAGCATCAAACGGCGTCGGGTGTATGGAATTCCTGGCGACGGTTGGGGCAGGAACGCAGTGCAATGGGGGCCATTGCCTTTTGTTTTTTTATCAGCGCAGCCAATGATAATCTTTTCGTGGTCTACGGTGCATGGCTGGAAACGTCTTTCGATCTGAGCCTCGTGGCGCTGGGTCTGGGTACCGGCATCATCGGGGCTGCGGAGTTGGCAGGGGAGAGCTTGACCGCGGCTGTTTCCGACCGCCTGGGGCTGAAACGGTCCATAATCCTGGGGCTCTGCCTGTGTATGGTCAGTTATATGGTTTTACCTCTGCTGGGTGAGACTCTTCCCCGGGCGCTGGGCGGGTTGTTTTTGATTTTTATCACCTATGAATTTACCATTGTCTCGGCCTTGTCACTCTGTACGGAACTGCTTCCCGGATCCCGGGCGACAATGCTTTCGGCCTTTCTTGCGGCGGCCGGCACCGGGCGGGTGGTCGGCGCGCTGACCGGCGGGGTGGTCTGGTTAACCGGCGGGATCCTTTTGACCGCCGTTGTTTCTGCCGGTGTCAGCGGTTTGGGCCTTGTGTCCTTGATCTGGGGATTGCGGGGGTGGTGCAGCGGGATGGATGAACCGGAGAATTAACTTGATTACATTGGAATTTCTTTTTTTTGAGGGGAAAAGTATGTTATTAGTGTAACGGCCGTTATGAAAAATCTGTATACACAAAACCTGAATGACGCTCTGAGAAAATTGAGGGGCGATATTCCACGGATAGTGGACTTGCTGGGACTCGACCGCGGCAAGGAGACGGACACATGGGCCCATATTATCGACCACAAGCTGCTGGTCCGGCTCTCACAGGATTTTCCCATAATGGCCACCATCTGCGGCGGTGGCTCTTCAGGAAAGTCGACGCTGTTCAACTCCATTGTGGGTGACCGGCTTTCACCGGTGGGCGGCAGCGCGGGGCTCAATCGCCGCGTTCTCGTGTCCGCCCACGGAGACATCCTCCGCCGGCCGGAGATTCTTCCCGCCCTGTTTGAACCCTTCGGGCATCGGCCCGCCCGACTTGAAAACCCGCAGGACCTCACCCTGTCGGGTCCTCCGCTCTATGTATTAAACGATGCGGTTCCCAGGAATCTGGTTCTCATGGACACACCGGACTTTGATACCGGTGCCAAAGGCGTATACATCAACCGGGATGTTACCCGGCAAGCTCTGGAAGCATCCGATATCATGGCATATATTTTTACCAATTCCAACTACAACAATCGCGATAACACCGATTTCATCGCCCAGATGCTCACCGGCATCGGCATTCGGAAATGCTTTTTGATTTATCGTGTTTATCCCAGCTTTTCGGACGAAGAGGTCCGAGCGCACGCAATGACCGTTGCCGGCAACTTATACGGCGCCGACGCCCCTCGTTATGTGCTGGGTATTTATCGTACGGATGAGGATAATGCCGTGGCGGCCGGCCAAAAATTCATGACGTTGCGGTCCATCGATGAAAAAAATCCGTCGTTTATGGAGGCCCTTACAGCCGTCGATTCCGGCACCATAAGACTCGAATTGCTGTCCTCTATTTTGGAAGATGTGCTGATCCAGGCCGTCGAAATCCTTGAACACGCAAAAATATCCAACCATGAACTGCGCCTTTATCTCGATACGCTGCAGACCGCCCAGAGTCATTGTGTTCAGGAGGCGCTGCGGCATTTTCCCATGGATCGGGTCATGAAACGGTTTGTGGAGATATGGATGGAAACGGACCCCCCCTATGTCAGGGCCATGCGCAAAACGGGAAGCCTTATCGAACGCCCGTTTAAAATACTGGTGGGCACGGCAAAAAAGGTCAAACAGATTTTTTCCGACACTGAAAAAACAGCACCGCCCGCTGATTTTGTCGACCGGGTGGAAGAAGATCTTCTCAACGCCGTAAACAGCATCCATTCCACGGCGGTCCATTCAGACATATCCGTCGACGCGCCCATGAAGGATCCGGTCACCCGGCGAATGCTCGAAACCTTTGAACAGATCAGAGCCGGGGGAGCGCTGAAAGACACCGAAAGACCGTATACAAAGCCCGGCGAAGAAAAAGGGATCCTGACCTTTTTTGTCTCCGCCCATCCGGTTGTGTTTTCCGAACAGGAAAAATTACGGAGCATGGATTGGAAATCGGTGCTCGAGTCCATTCTTTCACGCCGGGATGTGATTGTGGAGCTGTCCCATGGAATCGAAATGACGCTAAAAAATCTGGCCGGCGATTACCGAAGGAAAATGGGCATGTGGACCAAGATTCGGCAGATGTTCGCTGCATTTTTGAATGTGGTTCCGGCCACCGCGGCGGTTACGTATATCATTTCAACCGGAGATCCCGTGGGGGCCGTGGGAATCAAGGTCAAGTTGACCGGCCTGTTCGGGCTGCATGATCTGTATGCACTGGTTGCGATACCCGCCACCACGGGGCTTAAAAAAGCCGATCAGAAACAGCTTGAAGAGATGCTCGGCCCCATTGTACAAACGTGGTTGAACGACAAGCTCAAAGCGGTACAGGATCTTTTCGAACAGGAGGTCACCGGCGGAATCATACGGGCTGCAACAGATACGCTGGACGCCTCAAACCCGCTGATCCATGGGATCGAAACCCGCATCGAGACGTGCGAAAAAGCGATGGTATCATGATGATTTCAAACCCAAAAACAGGATCAATCAAGGCCCTCGGCAGGATCGAGGGCTTCAAAAATGAGGTTCACCTGCTTCACCAAGCCATTGACCGGGCGCCCCTATGGCAGCCGGCGGCAGGACTGAAAAAGCAGTGCAGCGAAGTCCTCCGCATGATGGGCGATCTCGAACAACGGTTCGAGCGCAAGCTCATGGTGACCCTCATCGGTCCGTGCGGATCCGGCAAGTCGACACTGCTGAATGCACTGGCTGAAGTCGACGGTCTGTCCAAAGTGGGGCATCATCGGCCCACCACCCGGAACGTCGTTGTTTTGAGCCAGGCTAAGAAAGACGCCGACCCATTGAGTGAACAACTCGGCAGGGAGAATGTCGTGTTTCGATCCAGTCACGCCGCAAAAACCCTGGAGCATGTATTGCTGATCGACACACCGGATACAGACAGCAGTGAGCAGGAAACGCACATCCCGGTGGTGCAAAAAGCCATTGCGCTTTCAGACATACTCATCTGTGTTTTTGATTCTGAAAATCCCAAAAGAAGGGATCACATCGATTTTCTGGCATCTTATGTCCGCCTGTTTGGCGGGGATTCTCTGGTGGTGGTGATCAACAAGTGCGACCGTCAGGATGAAGGCGAACTCAAAGAAAAAATCATACCGGAGTTCAAAACGTTTATCCATGCCGCCTGGGAAAGACCGGTTCAAACCGTTTTGTGCATTTCCGCCCGCCGGCATTTGCGCAATCCCGAGTGGGACTCCGCGGTGCGTCCGAAGCACGACTTCGATCAATTTAAGGACCTACGGCAGATGATTTTCGGCACCTTCAATCGTCCTGGATACGTGGTGGACCGGCGGATCGAAAATGCCCGAAGTTTGCGAGATTATGTCTTTCAAGAGACAAAAACTGAAGTCGAAAAAGATGTCAAGGGGCTGGAAGACGCAAGAACGCGCATTCAGTCCGCTGAAAAAAAGGCATTGGCGGATGCGCTTTTTGCAATCAAAGACAACAACGCCGGTCAGTTTTTCGGTATAAATGTCCTGTTGTATCAAAAACTTGCACAACGTTGGCTGGGTCCGGTGGGATGGCTCATCGCCCTATGGGCGCGCATTCTGATTTTTGGCACCGGTATTGTGGCCATGTTGAGATTCGGAAACCCGATTCGTCAACTAACGGGTATGGTTTCTTCTTTGCTGCATTTTAAAGAATCCCGGGCGGCGGTGGCCGAGACCGGCAAAAGCAATGGCGTAGATGCCGCCATGCACAGTTACAGGATGACCATTTTGCAGGAGTGGCCGGATGTTGCCGAATCCCTGGTTAAAGCCCGGTTCAACCCATCGGTGCGTCATATGAAAAATGCGCTTTCCGACCATAACACATTGGACGGGGACCTGACCGCCCTCTGGAACCGTTGCCTGGACAATACCCTGGAAAAGACTTCCAAGACCCTTAGCGGGTTTATATTCCAGATGGTTTTCAACCTGCCGGTGATCGCTATACTCGGTCATGTGGGCTGGACCACCGCACGGGATTACTTTGCCGGGCATTATCTGTCTTCCGATTTTTTTCTGCACGCATTTCTGACCATCGGCATCGTACTGTTTTTAAGTTTCTTTGTCTTTCAGGGATGTGCTCGTTTGTTTGCCGGATCCGGAAGAATTGTGGGCAAAACCTTTTCTGAAATAAAACAA
>Ga0316195_10001178_pt1 | contig 11482 bp, 10 predicted proteins | sample Phised1_MG_FD_204937 | JGI IMG/M metagenome (GOLD analysis project Ga0316195, IMG submission 204937) | Coastal sediment microbial communities from Maine, United States - Phippsburg sediment 1 | ecosystem: Environmental > Aquatic > Marine > Coastal > Sediment | place: USA: Maine | collected... | reverse complement strand
CGCGCCGATCGTAAAAATGTCCGTATCGCCAGCGAACTCCAGGCTCAGTCCGGCGGACAGCTGGTCAGTAAAGTAATAGTCTCCCGCCAACTCGAGGTAGGTATCGCTGTTGTCCAGGTTGATGTGATTTACCGAACCGCGGACCTCGAATTTCGGCGCTATGAACCCGCGCGTGCCCGCAGAGATAGCGAAGCCCGTGTCAGAGTTGCTGCCGCCGGTGGTATCGACTTCCGACCTGACGAGGCGCAGTGTGCCGAACAGATCGAAATCTTTGGCGTAATTCCACACGTAACCGCCACCCAGCTCGAGTAGCGTAGTGTCGACGTTGTTGTTGTAGTCGAGTGCAGTGATTGCACCAACCAGAAGCCACGGGCCCTGCAGCTGGTAGGACCCGCCCAGTCGAAATCCGTCACCGCCGTTACTGTCAACGTCGACAAATCGAAGCTCGGCGTAGTTGTAACTTAAACCGCTTTTCGGCGCCTGCGTGGTGGTTTGTGCCGAAGCTGTTCCAAAAACCAACAACGCCGAAAAAGCCAGTACTGTGTTCTTCATGATTTGCATTTCTTTTCCTTGCTCAAGCTCTAGTGTTTAAAGGTGCCCAAGTCGCGCACGGCGCCGATCCTAACGCCGCGCTCCGTGTAGGGCCTAATATCAAATGCTTACAAAGGGTCAATATTGCCGTGTCATCCCCATATGCTTGATTTACTTGATGTTTCTCCCAGCAACCGATTGTCTCCATTTGGAGTCACTTGCTGGATTCGAGCAGAGTTTCGCGCACCCTTTGCCACTCACGGCCGGCACGAGCGTTATTTTCGACAAGGCCCGCGCGAGCCGATTCCGGTCGTGCCGCTGCTGACGGCCCGGGCTATGGCGTGTTTTTGATTACGCTGTTTCTGAGTTCGCCCCGGGAAATCGATACGGCCCGAATTCCCGAATTCCCGTCTTCCTGTCGATGCTCGGCAGCGAATCAGCTGTTGGCCTGCACCCAGCGCACGATGTCGGCAGCGCCCATGGCGCCGGGCTGGCGCGCGACTTCGCGTCCCGATTTGAAGACGACGAGTGTCGGAATACTGCGGATCTGGTAACGGGCCGCCGTTGCCTGGTGCTCTTCCGTATTCAACTTCGCCAGCCGTACGGCTGGTTCCAGCTGGGCAGCCGCCTGTTCGAACGCTGGCGCCATCATCTTGCAGGGCCCGCACCAAGGCGCCCAGAAATCGACGACGACAGGAACGTCACTGCGGCTGACGTGGGCCTGGAAGTTCGCGTCGGTGAATTCTACCGGGTGGCCGGCAAACAGCGCTGCGCGGCATTTGCCACAGCTGGGGCTTTCCGCAAGACGTGCATGCGGTATCCGGTTTACCGCTGCGCAGTGAGGACAGACAACGTGTATCGATTGAGTCATTTCTGGATTTGAGCTGGACATTATCAATCTGAATGTTGGGGCGCATCAGGCAAACTCAAGTGGTGCCGTTAACCTGGGACAGGACGGCCAAGCAGCGCTGGCAACAGAGACGAGACGGCATACAGTCTGAATGGCAGTTGGGTGCAGCAAGAAACGCTGGCGTAACTTTCGGGTAGATATTTACCAGGGCGGCATTGGCGGGCTGCCCTCGCCCTTCGCTAACGATCTACGTATATAGCGCTGTTCCGGTGCCTTGCCCGAACCGCCCGCTCGGCAGACTTACAACAACTCCGGTCCCAAACCTCGTCGCAACTAACAACATGTCGTGCGTAAATCAGGCCGCCACGTCACGATAGAACTTCCTATCCGTCGTTAGCGCACCAATTTCTGCATCAATGCCTGAAATCGGGGCTTGTCTCGAAGGCTTGCGAGATCTTCGTCATTGCTCATCCAGGTCGCGCTAACTGTGCCGTGTTCGATTGCCCGCTCGAGATAATCAAGCGCTTTGTCGGTTTCACCGATTGTCGCCAGGTTGCAGGCAACGTTATACAGGACGATGGAATCCGTCGGGTCTATTTCCAGCGCGCGCTCGAGCCAGCGTATTGCCCGCTTGGTATCGCCGATCAGGATCAACGAACCCGCGCCAAGATGCAGGGCGCGCGCATCGTCCGGATTCCACTCAAGGTGTTTCTCGACGATGGCCACGGCTTCTTTCGCTTCTGCAATGGCCTGATTCACACGGCCTAGTCCCCTCAATACCTGCACGCGCAGCAATCGGGCCTGGTATTCGGCTGGATTTACCTCGGTTGCTTTCGCAAACAGTGCGGCTGCTTTTTCGATATCGCCCTCGTGAAACCGCGCCCGACCGTAATAGTAGTAGGCCTCGTACAACGAAGGGTTCAGCTCAATCGCCTTTTCGAACTCCGCATCCGCCTCGGCATATTCCTCGCAAACGAGGTAAGCCATGCCGCGAGACGCATGCGCAACCGCCGAGTCCGGGCTCAGATCCAGGGCCTTCTGGCTGGCCTTCACCGCCTCTGCACGATAGCTCTCCTGCGGATCGGCATACATGATCAGGAACGAGAAACAGTCTGCATAGCCTGCCCAGGCCGGTGCGAATTCGGGATCAATTTCGATCGCCTGATGAAACATCCGCAGGGCGAAATCGATATCTTTCTTGCGAAAGCGATTGAAAAAATGCCGCCCGCGAAGATAGTAATCGTAGGCGACTACATCCTGGCTCGAACGGGTCTTGATGGCCGATTGATCCTGCGGGCTCAACGTTTCCATCAGCGACGCGGCGATGTTCCGGGCGATCTCATCCTGAATGGCGAAGATGTCCTTCAGCTCTTCGTCAAAGCTCTTCGACCAGAGGTCATAGCCATCGGCAACGCTGACCAGCTGGGCGGTGACGCGGATGCGATTCTCGGACTTTCGAACGCTGCCTTCCAGGACCGTGCCAACGCCGAGGCGTTTACCAATATCTCGTATGTCGCCAGAGGCATTTCTGAACTGGAACGACGATGTGCGGGAAACGACATGCAGTTTCTCCAGTTTCGTCAAGGCATTGAGAATCTCCTCCGCCACACCCTCACAAAAATGCTCCTGGTCCTTCTCGGGACTCATATCAATAAAGGGCAGGACTGCAATGGAGGGCGGTTCAGTTGATGCAGAAGCTGGCCGGCTAGCACGTGTGAACCCCTTGAGACCGATGTCAAAGTACCAGGCGATGACCATGGTCACGGGAAAACCGAGAATCGCCAGTATGACCAGAACCGTCATTGCCGAGTCCGGAAAATGCAGTGGTTCGAATGTAACTTCACCGACTTGCAGCAGTAGCCAGGCCGCGACCCCATACGCTGCGGCAGCGCCATACACTTTGCGGCGCTTAAGCTCGTTTAGAAAATCGGTTATGGTCAAGACGCCCCTTTTTCATTCAGAGAGGCCAGAGAAGACCGATTATAACTCAGTCCCTATTCCAGGAGGACTAGCACACGGAACTGATTCATTCAGGCAGCAGCGCGGTAGGAGTGGTCAACCTGATGTTTGGCCTCTGACTCTCGTGACAGCGTTTACTCTGTGCATCGAAGAGACTATCGCCGGGACAACCCCCTAACATGCTCATCCCGGGACACAGATTTTCGAGTTGGAATTTGCGGGCATCACAAAAACGGCGCCTAGAGCCTGGGCAGCTCCCACTGCATCCGCAAAGATCATTCAGTACCGGACATCGGCTGACGCGCCATCCGGCGCTACCGTTCAGCCTGATAGTTGCCAATCCACCGGTGACGGTCGTCTTTCGCCCACGCGGACCGCCCGCTCGGCAGATCGACAACGATTCCGGTCCCAAGCCTCGTCGCAACTAACAACGTTTCGTGCGTGCATCGGGCTGCTATGTCACGATAGAAATGCCTATCCTCCATTGCCCTATGCACTTTCAAAGGATTGTGCCGCCGATCTCCGCCCATCACGACAGCAATAGCGGTCCCGTTATGGATCGCAATTGGCACTTCAGAAAACGAGCGCCCAAGCGAAGTGCGCTTTTCTGAATTAAGCTGATATCCTGCCGGTCCGCCCGATCGGGCGCCAGTGGAATTCTGTAACAAGTCGTATCTAAAACGGAGCGAGACAAACTGGAAAAGATTTCTGTCATGGAGACCAAACCACGCCGGGTGAAACACCGTTGAGCTACCGACTCGTATTCGGTGCCAGTGGTTACATCGGCAGTCACCTTGCGCCATACCTGGCATCTCAGGGTGTGCCTGTGCGCGCAACGTCGCGCAACGTCGACGTCATCGAAGGCCGCGGCTGGCAGGAGATTGAGCTGGCCGAGGCGGATGCTCTGAAACCTGAGTCCATGGACTGCATCTTTGAAGATGTCGACATCGCCTACTACCTCGTGCACTCGATGGCGGCTGGCAGGCACTTCCCCGAGCTGGACGCAATCGCCGCGCGCAATTTTGCGGATGCGGCTGCACGAAAAGGCGTCAAGCGCATTGTGTACCTGGGAGGACTGGCTCCTGAATCACCGAAATCGATGCATCTTCGCTCGCGCCAGGAAACCGGCGACATCCTGCGCGCCGGTAGCGTTCCAGTAACAGAGATTCGCGCAGGAATGATTATCGGACCCGGTTCGGCAGCCTGGGAAGTGATCCGCGATCTCGTCAACCACCTGCCCGTCATGATTACGCCGCGCTGGGTGTTCTCGCGATCGACGCCTATAGCACTCAGCAACCTGTTGCGCTACCTCGCCGCGGCACCAATGCTCGAGCAGACTGCCGGTGAAATCTATGACGTCGGCGGTGCCGACAATCTGACGTACGAAGAAATCATGCGGCAATATGCGGATCTCGTTGGCAAGCGCACGCGCATCATACCGGTCCGCGTCCTGACGCCACGCCTGTCGTCGTATTGGTTGCGACTCGTAACGTCGGTGCCGACGAATATTGCTCGAGCACTGATCGACGGACTTTCGCAGGACGTGATCGCCGATGATGATCGGCTGCACAGTCTCGTACCGCAGCGATTGCTCAGCTTTCGGGAAGCGGCCGTCGAGGCGCTGGATGCTGATCGTAAACACGCCTTACCTGCCCGCTGGGTCGAAGGTGCAATCGCCTGTCGTGAATTTAGACCGGAGTACGGTTTCTATTCCAAGCAGGCAGGCGCCAGTGCTCACAGCAGCGCGACTGCCGACGCACTGTGGCGAGTGGTCTGCCGCATCGGACAGAATAGCGACTTCTTTTACGCCGGCTGGCTCTGGTGGTTGAGAAGAAGCCTGGACTGGATCCTCGGCGGGCCGAGCTTCCGCCGCAAGCGTCGTCACCCTGACGAACTCCGCGTGGGCGACACTGTTGATGCGTGGCGAGTGATCGCCATGCAGCCCGGCAAACAGCTAACGATGCTGTTGGAGATGAAGGCACCGGGCGCCGGCGTTCTTGAGTTCGATATCGACGACGGCGACAAGGGCCGGCGGATACTAACGGTTACCGCGTACTTTCATCCGGCTGGCGTGTGGGGAATCCTTTACTGGCTCGCATTGCTGCCGTTTCACGCATTCATATTTCGTGGCATGACGCGCGAGATTACAGAGCGCGCGGAGATGGAGTCGACTCGAAACGATTAGATACAAACAAGTACAGAGCTGAAACCACAAGAATTCATTCTGGCTGTAGTGTGCTCCTGAAGTTTTCGATCCCCCAAAACTCTAGGAGTACAAGATGAATCGTATGGCAAAGAGAGCCTCATCCGTCACGATCGCAGCATTGATCGTAACCGGGTTTATGTCGTCGTTATCCGCCATTGCTGGCGATACCGGAATCAGCGAAAAGCCGGGTGACATCGTTGACGTTGCCGTTGCTGCGGGCCAGTTTAATACCCTCGCCGCCGCGCTCGAGGCAGCTGATCTTGTCGGCACGCTCAAAGGTGAAGGCCCCTTCACAGTATTTGCACCAACTGATGCAGCGTTCGCAGCACTGCCCGCCGGCACGGTGGAGTCGCTGTTGAAGCCTGAGAATCGCGATCAGCTTGTCTCGATTCTGACGTATCACGTCGTATCCGGCAGGGTAAATGCCGCAGACGTCGTCAACCTGGAAGCAGCGGATACGGTGAATGGCCAGCCGATTTCAATTCGCGTCACGGACGGCAACGTGCGTATTAACAACGCAACCGTGATTGCCGCTGATGTCGAAGCCAGCAACGGTGTGATCCACGTTATCGACACCGTCATTCTCCCCAACTAGACGGATGTCAGCCTCGCGGCGGCCAAAACAGTGGCCGCCGCATATTTTTATAGATACAGGGACAGATACAGGGACAGTGACCCTAATTGCGCCGAATTAGGGTCACTGTCCCTGTAATTAGGAATGGCCATCGAGCATGCCAAGCCGTGGCCGTGGACGTATAATGTCACGGTGATACAGCTTCTCCGCACCGTAGCTACCGAACTTCCAGTAACCTTGGGCGCAAGGTTTGTGCCCGGCAAATCGATCGCATCTGGCATATCTGCGATATTAGTGTCGCGTGTGCTTGACCCTGCCAACAGTGGCGGTTTCTACGCGCGGGACGACAGGTCGAGACTGATGTTCCTTTCCACTATTTCTCCGGGAGTGCGACGTGAAATCCCTGGTTACCTTGATGACGGCCTGGCTGTTGCTGCTACCGGTGATGGCGATGGCTATTGAAGAGCCCGAATTCGAAGTTGTCGAACGACGCGAGGACTACGAAATCAGACGCTATGACCCCTACATCGTCGCCGAGGTGACGGTTAGCGGGTCATTCAAGGATGCGGGCAGCGCGGCTTTCCGCATCCTTGCCGACTACATATTCGGCGCCAATACCAGTGGCACCAAAATGGAGATGACGGCGCCGGTCGAATCACAGGCTATCGATTCAGGCACGCGCATGGAAATGACAGCGCCGGTATTGTCCGTTCCCGAGAACGAGAAGGACGATAGCTACCGCTATTCGTTCGTCATAGAACGCCGCTACGATCTCGAGTCGGTACCGAAACCACTGGACGAGCGCGTCAACCTTCGCCAGGTGAACCAGGACACTGTTGCCGTGCGCAGATTTTCAGGCACCTGGAGCCAATCGAACTACGAACAAAATCGCGACAAGCTGATGCTGGCGCTCCGCCGCGATGGCCTGGAGCCCGTTGGTCAACCGTACTTCGCCCGATACAACGCGCCATTTGTGCCGTGGTTCCTGCGTCGAAATGAAGTCATCGTCGAATTGGCGACGGGCCTGGGCAACGGAGGTCGACACGATTAGGCGCGGGCGTCCGGAATGATTTAGCTCAGGCTTGATGCCATCCCGCCGTTAATCCTTACCCGGCCACCCTTCAGGGGCGCGTATTCTCCTTAGCCCGAGTTACTGGATTACCAAGCGGAGCCATCGTAACGCCATCGACGACAATCGCGTTCTCGACCTGGCCACGAAATCGGTGGCCGGCGCCATGCCCGTGTGTATCAACGACCTAGATATAGGACAGTGATCTCAACTGCAGCGGAGTTAGGGGCAATTTCGCGATGTCTGCCGTCACTTTATCTGTCTCGGACTGAGGGGCACTGTCCGCGGATCTTGCGCATGCTGTGATACAGATGCCACCAGCGCGCTGCCCCGCGGTTGCTCAATGCGCTAACATCTGTGATCGATGCCCTCCACCAGACACCCACTGCGAAGAAGAAGAGAACCGTCCGAGTATCGTTGGGCAGACTACGATGACGATGCGTTACTGAATCTCCGCTTCAGCAGCCTCCGGCTTCGGCTGCGGGATAGCATGGTTTGGCCCGAGGTCGAACAACTGCACAACGAGCTGGAACGCCGGGGGTTGAGGTTTCGACCGCATGTCTGGCTTTCGACCGAGTGGTTCTCCCCGGACGGTATTCCTGGCTTCGCCATTCCGTTCTACCTCGCGCATCCGCGGTTACGCCAGCTCGAACGCAGTGTCATGGGCGAGGTCGAAGGCGGCAACAGGAAGTGGCGCATGCGCATCTTGCGCCACGAAACCGGACATGCCATCGACAACGCCTACGCGCTGCGGCGACGTGCTGACTGGCGGCAGGTTTTCGGCCGTGCTGCCGCGCCTTATCCGGACGATTATTCGCCCAGGCCCAACAGTCGTCGTTATGTACTGCACCTCGGGCACTGGTATGCACAAAGTCATCCAACCGAGGATTTCGCGGAAACCTTTGCTGTCTGGATGCAACCCAAAGCTCGCTGGCAGCGCGACTACGCCGACTGGCCGGCACATCGAAAACTCGAATTCGTTGACGAGGTCATGGAAGAGATTGCACCGCGCGTACCTAAGCATCGCAACCGGTCTGTTATCGAACCGCTGGCGAAGGTCGACCAGACACTCGGCGAACATTATCAGCTGAAGAAAGAACGGTATGGCGGTATGGAGAGCCGATACGACCGGTGGATGGCGAGAGTTTTTGTCCCGCGTGCCCGACGGCCTCGCGCAATCGCAGCCAGTCGTTTCGTGCGCGAAATCGAACCGCAGCTCAGGCGTCTCCTGGAGAGGCGCGCAAGGCTGCACCCATACTTCGTGGACCACGCTATTCGTACCGTGACCCAGCGTTCCCGGCAGCTCGACCTCGTATTGCGCGGACCGCGGCGCGAAGCCAAGCGTCCGGTCGTCCGCCTGCATGAACGGATCGTACTCGATGTCCTGAGGCGAAACAGGGAGAACTACGCGCTATGAAACGCTATCGCATCCTGCTTATGACACATGAGCAGCTCGTACCACCCCCGAGTATCGAAGGCCTGACGGAAAAGCAGATCGATGTTTTTCGCACTGAGTATGGCGTCTACTCGACGCTATACAACCTTGGACACAACGTTCGTGTACTCGGCGTAGGCGATCGATTGTCAGACGCGCGCGAATTGATAAGGGACTGGAAGCCACATGTCGTTTTCAACCTGCTCGAGGAGTTTTCAGGTATTCCCAGTTACGACCAGCACGTGGTCGCCTACCTCGAAATGATCCGCCAACGCTACACCGGCTGCAATCCGCGCGGCATGATGCTGTCGCGTGACAAGGTTCTTACGAAACAGGTGCTGGCCTGGCATCGCGTTGCCACGCCGGCGTTTCACTTGTTTCCTTTCGGCAAGCGCTTCATAGAGCCGAGAAAATTGAAATTTCCGCTATTCGTAAAGTCAGCCACCGAAGACGCTTCCCTCGGTATCGCACAGGCCTCGATCGTCGAAGATATGTCGAAACTCCGTGAGCGCGTGACTTTCATCCACGAACAGGTACAAAGCGATGCCCTGGTCGAGGAATACATCGATGGCCGCGAGTTGTACGTCGGTGTGCTTGGCAACATGCGACTGACGACATTGCCTGTCTGGGAAATGAATTTCGGCACGCTGGCCGAAGGGCAATCCGGAATCGCCACACGCAAAGTTAAGTGGGATCGAAATTATCAGCAGAAGCACGGCATAACGACGGGGGTGGCACAGCGCCTGACCGTCGCCGAAATCGACCGATTGAACAAGCTCGCCAAGAGAATCTACCGAGCCCTGCACATCAGCGGCTACGCGCGGCTGGATCTGCGCATGCGCGAGGACGGCAGCGTGTTTCTGCTGGAGGCGAACGCAAATCCTGATCTGACCGACGGCGAGGACTTTGCTGAATCCGCTTTAGCGGCAGGAATTGACTACGATGCGCTCATCTCGCGCATCGTTAATCTCGGCATTTCCTACATGCCCGAATGGCGCATGTTCGAGTGACCGAACAGGGGCCAAAGTCGTCTTTCGCGGGATAATCGGGCAAGCGGTTACTCCGTTGGTGCAACTCCGCCGGCATTCACGACGCCGGATGAGATAGCGGAGATGGTCGAGGCTCCGAAGCGACCGGCCGAATATCGAGCGTTACCGCCACCTGAAGGCGGACGGTACCCGCCGAATGTCAATTCATACGGCCAGCCCTACCGCGTTCCCTGTTCCACTTTCGCTTTAATCTTTCGATATCCTGCGTGCGGTCCTGATTGACTTAGATCAATGACGTCCAATCCATCCAGACCCAATGTCTCGACCTGTGCCTGTTTTTGCAGGAGCACCGTATCGGGATCAGCCTTCACGCTCTTCCTGAACAGTGCAGCCTTCGTCTTGCCGTGCCGGTAATGAATGACGCCCATATGCTTGAGGCTTTCTTTGGCCGCCTCCGCTGCATTCGAGTATCGAAGAAAGTGGCCAATTACTGATGTTTCTTCGACCTTCAGTCCAAATCGTTGCTTGAAATACAGGGAGCCATCTGAAAGAAACGCGCGTGACCAGCCCATATGAACGTCGCGAAACCCATTTTTCGACAGGTGATCGAAACTGCAGAGGTAAATTGCAGTACCAACGCCGCGGCGCATGAGATCTTTGTCATTACGCAAAATCCCCTGCGAGAACAACCGTGGACGACCGTCCTCATAAAAAAATAAAGCTCCCACCAACAGCCTCTCTCCCCATGTAGATCATGACGAGTTCGCCCCTGTCCTCGCTGACTCTTGACATCATTTCCTCTTTCGACATCAAGAATGCTGACTCTCTATGCTTCTGGTGCATATGGGGGCCATACATTTCGTCGTAGAAGTAATCAAGGTCGCCGGTATCGGTAGGTACCTTGTAACTTATGTCGTTCTTCACCATTAGGTTTCTGTCCCGCTTTCTGGACCTTGAAGTATCTTCTATTGTTTTTTGCTGGGCCAGGTCAGCAATGCCTGAGAGCCATTCAGGCACAAAGAGACCCGACGGAAACAGGCCGAAATCAACGAGAATTTTATGGCTTCGAAACAATTCCAGGTCCCAGCATAATCCCTGCCGGGCACGACCAAGTTCGAAAATGCTATATGAACCGAAAAACTCTTCTTTCGGCAGCTCAGAGAATGCTATCGTTTTGAAATAATGAAAGAATGGTTGCGTCCCTGCATAAAGGACACGCAGTGGCCCACCGCTGTGCGCCGTCAGCGCTAGTTGGACCAATCAAGCTGTTTGAATAAGAGAGACATTTGACTCATCGTTACCTGCAAGAGGAACGATGATGACGAAGAAGAAAGACAGCGCCGAGAAGGCGATACGAGACATCCGCCGAGCGACCCGCCGACGGTATTCAGCTGAAGAAAAGATCCGGATAGTACTGGAAGGCCTTCGAGGCGAATCTAGCGTTGCAGAGCTGTGCCGCAAGGAGGGCATCAACCAGAACCTGTACTACCGCTGGTCGAAGGAATTTCTGGAAGCTGGCAAGAAACGTCTGGCCGGCGATACAGCACGTGAGGCCAGCAGCGACGAGGTTAAAGAATTGCGCAGCGAGTCAGCCCAGCTGAAAGAAGCCCTGGCCGAGACTTTGCTCGAGAATCGCCTACTCAAAAAAAGCACCTACGTCGCTGGGGGCGACGATACATGAGGTACTCAGCGTCCGAGAAACGCGAGATCATCGATCTGGTTGAGAACTCAGCGCTACCGGTCAGACGGACTCTGGATCAGCTGGGCATCCCGAGGTCGACCTTCTACAGCTGGTACGAACGCTATCGTGATGGCGGCGACGAGGCCCTGGTGGATGGTCAGCCGAACAGCACACGAGTCTGGAACCGG
>Ga0316195_10001177_pt1 | contig 11491 bp, 13 predicted proteins | sample Phised1_MG_FD_204937 | JGI IMG/M metagenome (GOLD analysis project Ga0316195, IMG submission 204937) | Coastal sediment microbial communities from Maine, United States - Phippsburg sediment 1 | ecosystem: Environmental > Aquatic > Marine > Coastal > Sediment | place: USA: Maine | collected... | reverse complement strand
TGCGCATCATTCGCTCGGTCGTCAGCTGCACGCCGAGCTGCGCGTCGATCACGACCAGGGCGGTGTCGGCCGAAGCGAGCGCCGCGACAGATTGCCCCGCGAAGTCGGGCATGCCCGGCGTGTCGGCGATGTAAATGCGGCGGCCTTCCCATTCGAAGTTGACCAGGGCGCTCTGAAGCGAGTGGCCATACTGCTTCTCCAGCGGGTCGAAGTCGCAGACCGTGCTGCCTTTCTCGATGCTGCCCTGCGTTTCGATGACGCCCGCGCTCGCGAGCAGAGTCTCTACCAGGCTGGTCTTGCCGCACCCGGTGTGCCCGACCACCGCGATATTTCGCACGGCGGCTACGCTCGTTGAATCCATCCCTCTCTCCGTCGGTCCGATGTTTTCGGCATTATCGCCCGAGTGGGGAATTTCCCGTCCCGCGGGGACGGGCACGCGGCGGCGGTTCCGCACGGTTGTCTGGTGACGCGCAATTAGCACTGGACAACGCGCAGCAAAGCGCGTATCGTTCCGCCTGCAGTCGATTCAAGCAGTGTACCTAGCGGTTCTCCCGCGCTGTCTGTTCCAGGCGCGCTTCGGTCGTTCCAAAGTTACGTTTCTTGTCCGCTTGCACCCGCGCGGATCTATTCCCGCGCACATTAAATCCTTCAAGGAACGTGATATGAGCGATACGAAAACTGGTGTTGTCAAGTGGTTCAACGAATCCAAGGGCTTCGGCTTCATCACCCCCGATGGTGGTGGTGACGATCTGTTTGCGCACTTCTCCGAGATCCAGGGCAATGGCTTCAAGACCCTGGCCGAGCAGCAGCGCGTGCAGTTCGAAGTGCGCCGCGGCCCCAAAGGCCTGCAGGCGGCGGCGATTCGCCCCATCTGATCGGGCGGCTAGCCAGCCGATCCGGCCGTGGTCTTAGACCGCGGCCGTGAAACGAAAACCGCGGCCTAGTGCCGCGGTTTTTTCATTGTCGGCGACGGCGTGCTAGTGCCTGTGGCCATGTTCACGCCATTGGGCACGAACCCGGTACACCGGTGCCGCGCCCCGGTAGGCGTAGGGGCGGGGGCCGACCCAACCCGGCGCGCCGCGATACACGACCTGCGGCGCTGCATAGACGGGCACCGGATAGGCCCGCACAGGCGGGTAATACCCCTGCGTGGCAACGACGACCGACGGCTGATAGATCGGCGCGCTCGGGTACACGGCCACCGGACGGTAGACGGGCGCGGGCGCGATGAACGGCCCGGGGATCCCGACGTATGCACCCAGCGAACCGCCCGATCCGACGGTCACCGACCATGCGACGTCCTGCGCTCTGGCGGGCGCCGCCGCGAGCGCGGCGGCTGCGAGCAGGACTGCGACGACGGTTGATCTGAGCATGATGGAACCTCCGTGATAATGCTGCCTTGAGGTCGGTCGTTTCCGGTGATCCGGTCGACGCCTCGCAGCGACAACCCCATGCTAGCGCCGGCCGAATCCGTGCGCTCCTGGTCTTACAAACCGTTACCGCGCTTACCGTTCAGTGAAAACCCTCGCCCCACCGGCGCCCGAGAGCAGCGATGCGGCGCGCCTCGCGGTACTGCTGCTCGCGGGCGTCGTCGCGGCGCTGAACATCGGCAAGCTGCCGCCGGCGCTGCCGGCGCTTCAGCAGTCCTTCGGCATGACGCTGGTGCAGGCGAGCTTCCTGGTATCGGTGTTCCAGGCTGCCGGCATGGGCTTCGGTCTCTTCGGTGGCGTGCTGGCCGATCGATTCGGAGCGCGGCGGGTCATGGGTTGCGGGCTGGGACTGCTCGCACTGGCCAGCGTGGCGGGGGCGCTTTCGGCCGACGCCGGCACGCTGCTCGCGATGCGCGCGATCGAAAGCGCGGGCTTCATCCTGACGGTGCTGCCGGGGCCGGCGCTGATCCGCAGGGTGGTGCCGTTCGGAAGCCTGGGCGTGGCGCTCGGGTATTGGGGGAGCTACATGCCGACCGGCATGTCGCTGGCGCTGGTCGCGACGCCCTGGCTGATGGCCGCGGGCGGATGGCAGCTCGCCTGGTGGTGCAGCGCGAGCGCGGCGCTCGCGACGCTCGTGCTGCTGCGGCGAGTGGTCGCGCCGGACCCGCCGCACGGCGCCGAGCCTGTGCGCGTGCTCGCGCTGGCGCGCGACACGCTCCGCGCGCCCGGGCCCTGGCTGCTGGCGGCCTGCTTCGGGCTCTATGCGGGGCAGTTCATCGCGGTCTTCGGGTTCCTGCCGACCGCCTACCAGTCGGCAGGGATCGCCCCGACCACCGCAGGCCTGCTTACCGCGTTCGGCGTCGCGGCCAACATGTCGGGAAACATCGTGTCCGGGCTCCTGCTGCACCGGGGCGCCACGCGCACTGCGGTGCTCGCCGGCGCATCGCTGGTGATGGGTGTCGCGACGGTGATTGCGTTCGACGTCGAGTTCGCGTTCGGGTGGCGCTACGCGGCGGTGCTGCTCTTCTCGGCCGTAGGCGGGCTGATCCCGGGGACGCTGTTCACCACCGCTCCGCGCTTTGCCCCGTACGCCGGCGCGGTCTCCACCACCACCGGGTTGATGCAGCAGGGTTCCGCGATCGGCCAGTTCATTTCACCGCCGCTGGTGGCGGCGGTTGCGAGCAGCGCCGGCGGTTGGCATCACACCTGGTGGGTGACCAGTGCCTTCGCCCTGGTCAACATCGTCGTCGCGGTGCTGATCGGCAGGCGCGATCGTCGGCTGGTCGCGCGCTGACGGGCGGCATCGCCGCCGGCATCACTCGAGCAGCTTGCGGGCGCGGTCGCGGTCGTCGTCGGCGGTGACCGGCGCTTCGGCGCGACGCGCGCGACTTCGCCGCTGCACCAGCAGCCAGGCGGCCACGCCGACGAGCAGCAGCGCGAACGGGCCGAACCACAGCATCACCGTATTGCGCTGCACCGGGGGCTTGTAGAGGACGAAGTCGCCGTATCGCGCGACCAGGTAGGCCTTGATCTCGTCGTCGGTCTTGCCCTTTTCGATCTGCTCCTCGACCTCGCGCCTCAGGTCGGTGGCGAGTTCGGCCTGGGAGTCGGCGAGTGTCTGGTTCTGGCAGACCAGGCAGCGCAACTGCAGTGAGAGCGCCCTCAGACGCTCGGCGTAGCGCTCGGAGGCACCGGGCGCGGCATTCGTTGCGGCCGCCGGCGCCGGCGCCGGCGCCGGGGCGGCCGACTGCGCTTGCGCCGCGCCGGCAGAACAGATCGAGACCACGCCGACCGCCAGCACCGCGGCGAGCAGGTTCCGCATCCGTGAACCGACGCGCAGGCCGAATTGCTTGGAAACGCTCATGTCACTGTGCCTGCAACTTCTTGATCAGCGGGACCAGCCGTTCGTCGATCGCCTTGCGGGTCAACGGGCCGGTGTGCTTGTCGCGAACCACACCGGCCTTGTCGATCACGAAGGTCTCGGGCGCGCCGTAGACGCCCCAGTCGATCGCCGCCCGGCCGTCGCGGTCCATCACGTTGATCTTGTACGGGTCGCCCAGACGATCGAGCCAGGCCTTGGAAGCCTTCGGATCGTCCTTCCATGCGAAGCCGACGATCGGCACCGAACCCTGGCGCGAGAAGACCTCGAGCAAGGGGTGCTCGACCCGGCAGCCGGCACACCACGAACCCCAGACGTTCAGCACCCAGACCTGGCCCCGCATCTGCTCGGTCGTCCATCGCTGCGACGGGTCGTCCAGCCTCGGCAGCGATACCGCCGGGGCCGGCTTGTCGATCAGCGGCGACGGGATGTTGCGCGGGTCGTTGTCCAGCCCCTTGAGCAGGAACCACGCGATGCCCGCGAACAGGGCCAGCGGAATCAGGAATTTCAGCGCGCGCATGATGTCGATCTGCCCCCGGCTAGGCGACGGACTGGGCGCCGGCGGAGCCGGCTTCCCGAGCAGCGACACGGGACGCCCGGCGGTAGCGCCGGTCGCCAGCCGCGAGCGCACCGCCCGCCGCCATCAGCACGCAGCCGAGCCAGATCCACTTGACGAAGGGCTTGACGTGGGTGCGCACGGCCCACGCGTTGTTGCCGAGCGGCTCGCCCATCGACAGGTAGACGTCGCGGCGCAGGCCGTGGTCGATCGCCGCCTCGGTCATCGCCTGGCGCGTCGCGCGGTAGGTGCGCTTCTCCGGGTGCAGCGTGGTGAGCTTCTTGCCGTCGCGGCTGACCGTGAATTCGCCGCGCACCGCGTCGTAGTTCGGACCCCGGACGTCGCTGAGTCCGTCGAAGCGGATCTGGTAGCCGCCGACTTCCACCGTCTGCCCGACCTCCATGCGACCGTCGTGCTCGATCTCGAAGCTCTTGACCATCGTCACGCCGAACACGAACACCGCGATGCCGATGTGCGCGACGTGCATGCCCCAGATCGACGAGGGCAGCAGCCGCGCGCGGCGCAGCGCGATCCGTCCGTCGGCGCCACGCAGGCTCTCCACGATGATCGTGACCGCCGACGCCAGGATCCACAGGGTGAAGCCGAGGCTCAGGCTGGTCAGCGGCCTCAGGCTGCCCATGGTCAGCGGCAGGAGCAGCGCGCCGATGACCGCCACCGCGAACGCCCACTTCAGGCGATGCACCATCGGCGGCAACTCGGCCTTGCGCCATCGCGCGATCGGTCCCACGCCCATCAGGAACAGCGCCGGCGCCATCAGCGGGTAGAACACGGAATCGAAGTAGGGCGGTCCGACCGAGATCTTGCCCATGTCGAGGGTGTCGAGCACGAGCGGATACAGGGTGCCCAGCAGCACCGCCGCCATCGCGACGACGAGCAGGATGTTGTTGGCCAGCAGCATGGACTCGCGCGACACCGCGGAAAACCCCGGCCCCACGCCGATGGTCGGCGCACGCCACGCGAACAGCGTCAACGTGCCGCCGATCACGACCGCGAGAAACGCGAGAATGAACACGCCGCGCGCGGGGTCGGTGGCGAAGGCGTGCACCGAGGTCAGCACGCCCGAGCGCACGAGGAAGGTGCCGAGCAGGCTCAGGCTGAAGGCCAGGATCGCCAGCAGCACCGTCCAGCTGCGGAACGCGCCGCGCTTCTCGGTGACCGCGAGCGAGTGGATCAGCGCGGTGCCCACGAGCCAGGGCATGAACGAGGCGTTCTCGACCGGGTCCCAGAACCACCAGCCGCCCCAGCCGAGTTCGTAGTAGGCCCAGAACGACCCGAGGGCGATGCCCAGCGTCAGGAAGCACCATGCGACCGTGGTCCACGGGCGGGCCCAGCGCGCCCAGGCCGCGTCGAAGCGGCCCTCGAGCAGGCCGGCGACGGCGAACGCGAAAGCGACCGCGAATCCGACGTAGCCCATGTAGAGCAGCGGCGGATGGAACACCATGCCCGGGTCCTGCAGCAGCGGATTGAGGTCGCGTCCGTCTGCGGCGGCGGGCAGGAGCCGCGCGAACGGATTCGAGGTGAACAGCAGGAACAGCAGGAATCCGAAGGCGATGAGCGACAGCGTGCCCAGGATCCGGGCACGCAGCGTCACCGGCAACGAGCCCGACAGGACGGCCACCGCCGCGCTCCAGCCGGTGAGCATCAGCACCCACAGCAGCATCGAGCCTTCGTGCGAGCCCCAGGTCGCCGCGATCCGGTAGGCGTCGGGCAGCTCGAGGTTCGAATTGTTGGCGACCAGCGCGACCGAAAAGTCGTTGGTCGCGAACGCGGTGATCAGGCAGCCGAAGGCGAAGGCCACCAGGGCGAACTGGCCGACCGACGCGGGCGCACCCACCGCCATCAGCCGCGTGTCCCTGCGAAACGCCACGTACAGGGACATCAGCGCCGAGAAGAGCGTCAACGGCAGCGCAAGGATCAGCGCGAAGTGTCCGAGTTCAACGATCATCTGGAGATCCTCACTTGCTGACCGACTTCTGTGCTTTGTCGACGAACTGCTCCGGGGCGCCCACCGTGTGGCCGGCCCGCTTGAGCGCTTCCGCGGCTTCGGGCGGCATGTAGTTCTCGTCGTGCTTGGCCAGCACCTCGCTGGCGCGGAACGAGCCGTCGGTTTGCACCGAGCCCTGCGCGACGATGCCGCGCCCCTCCTTGAACAGGTCGGGGAGGATGCCCTTGTAGGACACCATGATCGTCTTCGCGCCGTCGGTCACGCGGAAGGTGACCATCGTGCCGTCGCCCTCGCGCTTGAGACTGTCCGGCTCGACCAGGCCGCCGACGCGGAAGTTCTTGCCCATGGGCGCTTCGCCATCCGCAATCTGCGTGGGCGTAAAGAAGAACACGAGGTTGCTGCGGAATGCGTTGAGCACCAGGGTGGTGGCGACGCCGAGCGCGACGACACCCACCAGGATCCAGATCATTCTTCTGTAGCGGGGCTTCACGCCTGTTCCTCCTCCATCACTTCGATTGCGTATTCTCGGGCGCGTGCGCGACTGCGGGCCAGCGCCACCAGTTCGACCACGATCGCGATCGCGAGCATGCCGTAAGAGCTCCAGACGTAAAATCCGTAGCCGCCCATCGCGAACCATTCGCTCATTTCGCGCTCTCCTTGGCGACCTGCTGCGCCCAGTCGGCATGCGCCTCGCGCATCAGGATGATCGAGCGCACCCGGGAAAGGCTTACCGCGATGGTATAGAACCAGGCGGCGAACGCCAGGATCAACATCGACGCGAGCATGGCCTGCGCCATCTTCGGCGACGAGGTCATCGACACGCTCGCCCCCTGGTGCAAGGTGTTCCACCACTTGACGGAAAAATAGATGATCGGCACGTTGATGGCGCCCACCAGCGCCAACAGGGCGCTGGCGCGGTCGGCCCGGCGCGGATCGTCGATCGCGGCACGCAGCGCGATGTACCCGAGGTACAGGAACAGCAGGATCAGCGTCGACGTGAGGCGCGCGTCCCAGACCCAGTAGGCGCCCCAGGTCGGGCGGCCCCAGAAGGCGCCGGTCCACAGGGAGACGAACGCGAACATCGCGCCCGTGGGTGCCAGGGCCTGCGCCATCATCGCGGCCAGCCGAGTGTTCCAGATCAGCGAGACCGCGCACCATCCCGCCATCACCAGGTAGGCGAACATGGCCATCCAGGCCGCCGGCACGTGAATGTAGATGATGCGATAGGCCTCGCCCTGCTGGTAGTCGGTGGGGGCGACGAAGAAGCCGATGTAAAGGCCGATCACCGTGAGTATGGCCGCGGCGGTCCCGAACCACGGGATCATGCGTCCGGCGAGCGGATAGAAATTGGCCGGAGCCGAATATTTGAACCAGTGTATGCCTGCCATGGTCTACTCGTACGCGATTCTAACCGCCGCCGCTGTTGCGAACGGCCCCAGCACCGAAGTGAGGATCAGCCCGGCGCCCAGCAGCGACAGGTGCGCTTCCGCGCCCAGTCCGGAGGCCGTCGCTTCGGCGGCGCCGGCCCCGAAGATCAGCACAGGCACCGCCAGCGGCAGGACCAGCAGCGCAAGCAGCGCACTGCCCGATCGGGTGCCGACGGTCAGTGCCGCCCCGATCGCGCCCAGCCACGACAGCGTGGGTGTGCCGAGCAGCAGCGCGATCGTGAGCACCCCGATGGCCGGCGGCTGCATGCCGAACTGAACGCCGGCCACCGGCGCGAGCAGGACCAGTGGCAGTCCGTTCGTCAGCCAGTGCGCGAAAACCTTACCGGCGACGAGCGCCGGGAGCGCCGCCGGTGCGATCACCAGCTGCTCGAGGGTCCCGTCGGCGTGATCGAGGGCAAACAGCCGCGGCAGCGCCAGCAGCGTGGCAAGCAGGGCGGCGACCCAGGCGATGCCCGCGGCGATGCGCTCGAGCAGCTTGGGGTCGGGGCTGACCCCGAGCGGAAACAGCGAGATCACCAGCACGAAGAACACGACGATCAGGGCGAGTTCCGACTTCGAGCGCAATGCGAGCACGAGATCACGCGAGCAGGCCCAGGCGATCGCCCGGGTGGCACTCATCGGATCGAGCGCGCGAGAATCAGGCACAGGTCTCGGGCACCCGGGGCGATCCGACGGATTTCGCGTCTTCGCCCAGGCGAAGATGCATCGCGGGCATCGCCGTCGGGAATTCCAGGTGGGTCGCGACCACCGCGCAGCCGCCCTCGCCGAGATAGCTGTCGAGCAGGCCGGCGAACAGGCGTTGTCCATCGGTGTCGAGGGCGGTGGTCGGCTCGTCCAGAAGCCAGAGCGGCCGGCGCACCAGCACCAGGCGGGCGAGCCCGAGGCGCCGCCGCTGCCCGGCCGAGAGCCGCGCGAACGCGAGCCTGCGCTGGCGGGTGAGCCCTACCCGGTCGAGCGCCGACGCGATCGCCGATGCCCCGCCAGCGGGATGCCCGGGGCCCAGATCGAGGGCCGCCTGCATCGCCAGATTTTCGCTCGCGGTGAGCTGGTCCTTCCAGCCGAACGCGTGTCCCTGGTAGACGATGCTCGCGTGCCAGTGCGGATCGGACGCGTTCCTGGGCTCGCCGCGCCATCGGACGGTTCCGGCGGTCGGCGTGACGAGCCCTGCGATCAGGCGCAGCAGCGTCGACTTCCCCGACCCGTTGGTGCCGGTCAGCATCAGCCACTGTCCCGTGTCCACCGCGAATTCGAGCCCGGAGAACAGCGTTCGGTAGCCCATCGTGCAGGCGAGATCCGATGCCTGCAGGAGCGCTCTCGTCATGGCACCTGCCGGTCGATGCGCACGGCCAGGCCGCGCGCCCCCGGTTTGACCTGCGCACTCGTGCCGAACGGATCGCCGCTCTGGCGGCCAGCGGTGCCGCTGCGGCTGATGCGCGCCTCGATGACCACCGAGCCGGCCTGCGACAGCAGGCGCGACGGATTCATCGCCTGCGCGTCGCTGAGTTCGAAGCTGATCGGCCAGCGCTCGACGGTGAGCCGTTGCGCCGCGATCGGTACCGGAGATCCGTCGGTGCCGCGCGCCAGGACGAACATCGTCGCCCCGACGGGCACTTGCGCCTTCAAGGACGGGTCGATGTCGATGGTTCCGGCGATCGACGTGGCGGCGGCGGCGGCGCCAGGCGACGCCGATGCGGCCGCGGGGGGCTGCTGGGGCGCGCTGGCCTGCGGCCGCGGGGCGCCCGCGGGCGCGCCGTTGAGCTCCGTTTCGATCCTCGCGATCAGGTCGTCCATGTGCTGGGCCTCGCGCGATCCCGGCTGCATGCTGGCGGCGAGCTGCTTCATGTAGCGCAGTGCCACTTCGCGATTGCCGAGGCGATACTGCGCGGCGCCCATCAGTGCGACCGACTTGGTGTCGTTCGGGTCGAGCGCCAGGGCGCGCTCGAGCAGTTGCAGCGGCTTGCCGGCGAAGCTGCCGCCCTGGGCCAGCATGACCTCTTCGGCCTGCTCGGCGAGCAGCCACGCCTCTTGCGGCAACAGGGCGCTCGCCCGCTCGAAGGAGGTCGCGGCGGCTGCGTGATCTCCCTCCTGCCGCTGGGCCTGTCCCAGCATGGCCCAGGCTTCCGCGTCGTCCGGGGACTTCTTCACGCGATCGCGCAGCTCCCCGATCGACTGGGCCAGGCGCTGCGGAGTGATCTCCCCGCGCAGCGCTGCACGATCCAGCCCGACGACCAACGGGGTCCCGAGGAGGTTGTAGACGGTCAGTGCGGCGATCGGCACCGCCAGCGCAGTCGCCAGCCCGAGCAGCACGGCCTGCGTCCGACCGAGCCGCCGCGGGGTCGAGACTGCCGCGCCCTCGTCGGATGCCGGCAGCTGGACCGCCGCATCCTCGATGAGCTCGTCCAGTGCGCGGCGGGCCTCCTCGTCGGTGAGGCGTCCCGAATCACGCTCGGTTTCGATCTCGGTGCGACGGTCGCGATAGACCGCGATCCTGCGCGCGTCGTCAGTCGGCACTGCAGCCGAGGAGCGGCGGCGCCCACCGATCAGCAGGGGCAGGGCGATAGAAGCGGTTGCGGCGCACGCCATCGCGCCGACTGCAAGCCAGAACCAGACCATTGAGGAACGCCGGAGGTTGTCTGCAAATCTTTGATTTTGCAGGATTGTCTCACACCGCCCGCGCAAGCCTCCTGCGACGGTACGAATACCACGCCGACCAGCCCCAGACACCCATCGTGAAGATCGCGAGACCGCCTGCAATGGGCCGTTCGACGAACGCGAGCCAGTCGCCTTCGGCCTTGATCATCGATCGGACGAAGTGCTCCTCGAGCATCGTTCCGAGCAGCATTCCCAGGATCGCCGGAGCGACCGGGAAGCCGTGCTCTTCGAGGAACCAGCCGAGCAGGCCGAATCCGATCAGCAGCAGGACGTCGAATTGCGCGTTGTTGATCGCGAACGCGCCGACCGCGCAGAACACCAGGATGATCGGCATCAGCACCGTGCGCGGCACCCGCAGGATGCTGGCGGCGGCCTTGATGCAGAGCCAGCCGAGCGGGATCATCAGCAGGTTGGCGACCACGAACACCATGAAGACCGCGTAGATGTTCTCGGGGTTGTTGATGAAGATCGTCGGCCCCGGATTCATGTTCTTCATGTAGAGCACGCCGATCACGATCGCGGTGATCGAATCGCCGGGGATTCCGAACACCAGCGCGGGAATCCAGGCGCCGGCCAGAGCGCTGTTGTTCGCCGCGCCGGCTTCGACCAGCCCCTCCGGGTGCCCGGTGCCCCATTTTTCCGGCTCCTTGGACAGCTTGCGGCTCAGTGCGAACGACATCCATGCGGCGATGTCGGCGCCTGCGCCCGGCAACGCGCCCACGACGGTGCCCAGCACGCTGCCGCGCAGCGTCTGCACCTTGTACTTCTTCATCATCGACCACATGCCGCCGAACACCGAACCGACCTGGCGCTTGAATTCGCCCAGTTCGGAGGGAAGCACCGCGAACCGCAGGATCTCGGAAACCGCGAACAGTCCGATCATCGCCGGGATCAGCGACATGCCCGCCAGCAGGTCGGTGGAGCCGAAGGTGAAGCGCGGATGCGCTGACGGGTTTTCCAGTCCGACGCTTCCCAGCAGCAGGCCCAGGAACAGGGTGACCACACCCTTCAGCGGGCGATCGCTGGTGATGAAGACCGCGCAGGTCAGGCCGAGAAGCACCAGCCAGAAGTATTCGTAGGAGCTGAAGTTCAGCGCGACCTCGGCGAGCGCCGGCGCCGCGAGGATCAGGACCGCGGTGCCGAACAGCCCGCCGATCGCGGAAAACACGAGGCCCACGCCGAGCGCGACCTCGGCCTTGCCGTTGCGGGTCATCGCGTACGACTCGTCGACGTAGGCCGCCGAAGCCGGCGTTCCGGGGATGCGGACCAGCGCCCCGGGGATGTCTCCCGCGAAGATCGCCATCGCGGTCGCGGTGACCATCGCGGCCACGGCCGGCACCGGCGGGAGGAAGAACGTGATCGGCACCAGCAGCGCGGTGGCCATCGTCGCGGTGAGCCCCGGGACCGCGCCGACGAACAGTCCGAACAGTGCCGCGAACACCATCGCGAGCAGCACCTGCGGCGATGCGACCATCTGAAGCGCTAGGAGGACTGCGTCCATGGGCGTTCGATTCCTTGCGGAGCGCCGCGGCGCTCACTTGGCTTGGCGCTGCGGGACGG
>Ga0316195_10001175_pt1 | contig 11500 bp, 6 predicted proteins | sample Phised1_MG_FD_204937 | JGI IMG/M metagenome (GOLD analysis project Ga0316195, IMG submission 204937) | Coastal sediment microbial communities from Maine, United States - Phippsburg sediment 1 | ecosystem: Environmental > Aquatic > Marine > Coastal > Sediment | place: USA: Maine | collected... | reverse complement strand
ACCGCCGCGAGGCCGTCGATCGTGAACGTCTGGCCGAGCACGGCCGCATCCTGCAGGATCGACCGGTCCGGGGCCGGCAGACGGTCCAGCCGGGCCGCCACCAGGGCCTGCAGCGTCGGGGGGACATCCAGCGCACCGACGTCCTCGGGGCGCAGCGCGCTCCCGGTGGGGATGACCAGCCCCTTCTCATGCGCGAGCCGACCGGTCGCGACGAGCATCCGCAGCGTCTCCACGACGTAGAGCGGGATGCCGTCGGCGCGGGCAACGATCGGGGAGACGATCGACTCGGAGAGGTCCGGGGCGATCCCGTGGAGCATCTCGCGCATCGCGGCGTCACTGAGGGGATCGAGACGCATCGAGATCGCCCCGCGACGGTCGGTGCCCCAGCCCGAGCGGCGCTCGAGCAGCTCGGGCCGGGAAAGGGTCAGCACGAAGATGGGACTCGTCCGGGCCCAGTCGAGCAGGTGCTCCAGGAAGTCGAGCAGGCCATCGTCGGACCACTGCAGGTCCTCGACCACGAACGCGACTGTGCCGTGCTCGGCCAACCGCTCGAAGAAGGTCCGCCAGGCGGCATACAGCTCGGTCCGCCCACCCGAGGGCGTCTCGCCGATTCCGAACAGGACCAGGACCCGAGGCTCGATCCACGCCCGCTCGGCCGGATCCTGGATGTGCTGCTCCAGCATCGCGGCGACCGAGCGCCGGGTCGTCTCCTCATCGTCGCCCTCGGCCAGGCCGGCACGCCGTCGCAGCATCTCGCCCAGCGCCCAGAACGTCACGCCCTCGCCATAGGACGGTGATCTCCCGCGGTGCCACCAGACCTGCTCGACGACACCGTCCAGGTACTTCTCCAGCTCCCACGCCAGCCGGCTCTTGCCGATACCGGCCTGGCCCACCAGCGACACGAGCCGGGCTCGACGCTCCCGGCCTGTGGCGTGGAACTGCTCCTTGAGGAACCGGAGCTCGTCGGCGCGTCCCACGAAGGGCGGTTCGATGGCGTCGGGCCGGCGCGCGCCGCCGAGCTCTCCGACGACGCTCATCGCCTGCCACGCGGCTACGGGTGCCGCCTTGCCCTTGAGCTCCCGGTCGCCGGCCGAGACGAAGGCGATCGCGGGCTCGGCGGCGATCCGGGTCGCCTCCCCCACCAGGACCCCGCCCGGGGGTGCGGCGGACTGCAGCCTGGCTGCCGTGTTCACCATGTCGCCGGTGACCATGCCCTGACCCTCGGCGCCCATGGCCACTGCCGCCTCGCCGGTCAGGACGCCGGCCCGCAGCTGCAGGTCCACATCGAACTCCCGGCCGACCGCGGGCACCATGTCGACGAGGTCCAACGCCGCACGCACGGCGCGCTCCGCGTCGTCCTCGTGGGCGACGGGCGCCCCCCACAGGGCCATGACGGCATCGCCGATGAACTTCTCGACCGCACCGCCGTAGCGGGCGATGATCTCCCGCGCCCGGTCGAAGTAGCGGCTCTGCAGCTCCTGGACGGTCTCGGGGTCGCGGGTCGCCGACAGCGACGTGAAGCCGACAAGGTCGGCGAACAGGACGGTGACGACCCGTCGCTGGGTCCCGCCCTGGACAGAGTCGAGTGCGACTCCCCCTGCCTCATCGTCAGCCGGAGCAGTCGAGGGGGAGGCCGCACCCAGAGGGCTGCCGCAGGTGCCGCAGAACTTCGCAGCGGGCGGGTTGGCCGCACCGCATGACGGGCAACCGCCGAGTGTGGCCCCGCACTCAAGGCAGAAGCGACCATCGGCCGGGTTCTCGGACTTGCACCGGGGGCAGGTCATGGTGCGGGCGAGCGTACCGAAATAGTCCAGCGCACGCCCAGTTGGCGCTGCGCCACCGAATGCCCGCCCGTCACCGGACATCCATCACGTCGCAATTTCAGCTAACCGCTTTCAGTGGAGGTGCCGGGAATCGAACCCGGGTCCATCGGTGTCTCTCGGGGTCTTCTCCGGGCGCAGTCACGCTGTTGTGGTCTTGACCTCCGCGCTTCGTGTGACACTGCGCGGTAACACGGTCCAGCAACTGTTAGTTGTTCCGTCCCACCCCGTTACCGGGTGAGTTGGTGAGTCTCCTTGATGACGCCAGATTCGGGGCGGAGACGCCCCCGGTCTGACGGACGCGTATTGCTCAGGCCGCGAGGGCCACGGAGCTGGCGTCAGTGCGAGTGTTGTTCGCAATTGTTTTTTGGCAGGTCGTTCTCGAGATAACTGCCATCCTCGGCCCGCTTCTCCCGTCGATCACATCCGACGTCGAAACCTGTCACCCCCCTGTTGAGTTGTCACCGGCAAGCCGGCAACTCAAGGGTAACCGCAGGAAGCGGCACTGTCACCCGCCGACAGGGGGCTCGGTCGGGCTCCCCTAGCCCTGGGGCGAACCGCCACGCTTGATGTGGCGGCCCATCTCCTTGGCGATGTCGCGCTGGGCGTCACGCTCGGCCAGCGTCTGGCGCTTGTCGTAGGCCTTCTTGCCCCTGGCCAGGGCGATCTCGACCTTGGCGTACCCGTCCTTGAAGTACAGCGACAGCGGCACCAGCGTGTAGCCGCTCTCCTTGAGCTTGCGCTCCAGTCGCTCGAGCTCAGCGCGCTTGAGCAGGAGCTTGCGAACACGTCGCGGCGCGTGGTTGGTCCAGGTGCCCTGGGCGTACTCGGGGATGTGCAGCCCGTGCAGGTAGAGCTCACCGTCGCGGAACTGGGCGAAGCCGTCAACCAGGCTGGCCCGCCCTGCCCGCAGCGACTTCACCTCGGTACCCACCAGGACGATTCCCGCCTCGTAGGTGGCGTCGATGTGGTAGTCGTGTCGGGCCTTCTTGTTCTGGGCGACCAGTTGGCGCCCCTTCTCACGCGGCATCAGCAGCGAACCGGTTCCTTCTTCGCGCCGAACCAGCCCAGCGGGTTGTACGGGACGCCGCCCACATGGATCTCGAAGTGCAGGTGCGGGCCGGTCGAGTAGCCGGTGCTGCCGACGTACCCGATGACCTGGCCCTTCTTCACCTTCTGGCCCTCAGCAGCCCCGAAGCGGGACTGGTGGGCGTACATCGAGAAGATGCCGTTGCCGTGCGAGATGAGCGTGTGGTTGCCGTAGGGCCCACCCGTGGCGTTGATGACCACGATGCCTGCAGCCGTCGAGCGGATCGCGGTGCCGGTGGGCACGCCCATGTCCACGCCCGTGTGACACGACCGGTACCCGTAGACAGGGTGGATCCGGGGCCCGACGCCCTGCCCGACCCGAGCACCCTCGATCGGCCAGAGGAACCCGTCGGTACCGGTCGGGACGTAGCCCAGCTTCCCACCGGATGCCAGCCTGGCCGCCTCGGCAGCGGCCTGCTTGGCCAGCAGTGCGGCGATGCGCTGCTGCTCAGCCTGAACCGACTTGTACTGCTTGAGCACCTTGGCACGCTCGGCCGAGGCGATGTCCAGCGCCGTTGCCTTCTGGGCCACGAGCAGGTCGACCTTCAGCTTGGCGGCCGCCGCGCGGTCACGAGCGATGTTGGCCTCGGCCAGGGCGATCGCCGCCTTCTGCCGCTTCTCGTCGATCTGCTGGCGCAGCACCTCGAGGCGCGCTTCCTTGAGCGCAAGCTCAGCCCGGATCTCGGCCATCTGGGACAGGGTCTGGTTGTTGACCCTCGACACGGCATCGATGGCCGCAGCTCGGTCGGCAAGCTCCGTGGGTGAATCAGCGGTGACCAGCAGGTCGAAGTCGGCGAACGCGCCGTTCTGATAGACCTCCCGCGCGAGGTTGCCCACCCGGCTCTGCAGGTCCTGGATCTGGAACTCCACCTCGGCACGCTCCTGCTCAGCCCGGATGGCGGCAGCAGTGGCCTGCTCCAACTCGGCCTGAGCAGCCCGGTCGGCCTCCTGGGCCAACTCCGCTTCCACTCGCGCGTTGGTGAGCTCCTGGCGTGCAGCAGGGAGCAGGGTGCGAACCTGCTGGAGGTCCGCGATCGCGGCCTGCACCCGCGCATTGGCTGCCTGCAGGTCATCACCGGCGGCCGCCACGGCGGAGTCGATCTTGTCCTTGTCCTGCTCAGTGTCGGCGGTTGCCGGGCCGAGGGCGACCAGGCCAAGTGTCAGGGCAAGCGACAAGCCGGCAGCCACTGCCCGCGCTGACCGCATCTGCCCGCCCCTCATGCCTCAGAAACCCACGTGTGTGAGTGCGACTTCCAGCGTACCGCTCCATCACGGTATGTCCATGTCATCGGCTTCGTTCGGCCGAATCCTGAGCGGGGATCCCCCGGCTCAGACGCGCAGGAAGCGACGCAGCGTGACCAGAGCTGCCACGGACGCGAGCGTGACCCCGGTGAGGAACACGATGATCGACACCTGTGCCCAGACATCCCATCCCACGAAGCTCGTGAACTGGAAGCTGGGGGTCAGCACCCCGTCGACCAGGATCGCCTTGAGCATGGCAAGCAGCCCGATTGCGACCAGGGCCCCGACAGTGGCCGCCAGTGCCGCCTCGAGGAGGAAGGGCAGCTGGATGTAGAAGTTCGACGCACCGACCAGCCGCATGATCCCGGTCTCGCGCCGGCGACTGAACGCGGCCACACGGATCGTGTTGGCCACGAGGAGCACCGTCGCGAGCAGCATCATCCCGGCGATCACCAGCGCCCCGGTCTGGAACCCGTTGAGGATCGCGAACAGCGTGTCCAGCACCCGGCGCTGGTCGTTCACCGAGTCGATGCCGGGGCGGCCGATGAAGGCACTTGCCACCACGTCGTACTTCGTCGGGTCCGACAGCTTCACGCGGAACGACTCAGGCATCTGGTCCGGTGTGATGTTGGACAGGATCGGGGCGTCCTTGAACTGCTCGGAGAAGCGTTCGAAGGCCTCCGCGGACGACTCGTAGTAGACCTCCTCGACCAGCGGCTGCAGCGACTCGAGGTCCGCGCGGACCTCCTCGCGCTGGGCCTGGGTGACCGGCCCCTCCGCACACGAGATCACCTCAGAGGTGGATCCACACAGGTAGATCGACACCTGGACCTTGTCGTACCAGTAGTCCTTCATCAGGTCGACCTGCGAGCGCACCATCAGGCCCGCGCCGAAGAGGGCCAGTGACACGGCGACCGTGATGACCACAGCGATGGTCATGGTCAGGTTTCGACGGATCCCGGTGAAGACCTCACCCATCACGAACCTCAGGCGCATGCCGGCCGCCTCATCGTGACACCCCGTACACGCCGCGGGACTGGTCCCGCACGACGTGCCCGTTCTCGAGCTCGATCACACGCTTGCGCATCTGGTCCACGACGGCCGCGTCGTGGGTGGCCATGACGACGGTGGTACCGGTTCGGTTGATCCGGTCGAGGAGCCGCATGATGCCCACGCTCGTGGCTGGGTCGAGGTTGCCGGTCGGCTCGTCGGCGATCAGGATCATCGGCCGGTTCACGAACGCCCGGGCAACCGCCACACGCTGCTGCTCACCACCGGAGAGCTCGTCGGGGTACCGATCCTCCTTGCCCGCCAGCCCCACGAGGTCGATGACCTCCGGCACCACCTTGCGGATGTGTGCACTGGGGCGGCCGATGACCTGCAGCGCGAACGCCACATTCTGGTAGACCGTCTTGTTGGGCAGCAGCCGGAAGTCCTGGAACACCGCACCGATCTGGCGGCGCAGGTGTGGCACCTTCCAGTGCGGCATCCGGCCGAGGTCCTTGCCGGCGACGAAGACACTGCCGGACGTCGGCCGGTCCTCACGCAGCACGAGGCGCAGGAACGTGGACTTGCCCGAGCCGGAGGCGCCGACGAGGAAGGCGAACTCCCCCTTGGTGACCTCCAGGCTCACGTCGTCCAGGGCCGGGCGCTGCTGCGTGGGGTAGTGCTTGGTGACGTTCGCGAAACGGATCACGCGACACTCCCCGAGGACGATTGGCTGGAGGCTGCGGCAGTCAGCCGCGCACTTCGGAAGTGTACGGGCGCGATCACCGCTCCTGGCGCAGGCCACGGCCGCGTCGGGACGGCAGGCGTCGCAGGGCGGCACCGGCCAGCCGACCCGCGCCCGTGCCGGCGGAATCCTCCCGCGCGGGCGTGCTCCCCGGTCCGGAACGCGGTGCGGCACCTTCCCCCTCCCCGGCCACGCCGGCCTCCGCCAGCGCCCGGGCAACCGCCGCATCGACCGCCTCGGCCATGGTCGCCTCGAGCTCGTCGGCTGCTTGCTTCTGCGCCCCCCGGATCGCGCCCAGCACGCTGGCCACAGCAGCGTCGATCGGTACGGACCCGGGATGCGAGCTCGGATCCCCGTCCAGCGCCGTGACCTGCTCGCCGAGGATGTCGAGATCCCCGTGGACCACCACACCGAGGCCCGAGACGGCACGGGCCATCTCACGGCCGCGCTCGGCCACCCGATCCAGGGCGTCCTGCCCCGTGACCAGCGGGGGCTCCTCGGGTTCCGGGACCCGGTCCTCGACCATCGCCGCAGCTGCGCCGACCCGGATGGTGTGCTGGTAGGTGGGCCAGTCCCACTGTGTGGTGGCCGCGTTCAGCGCCCTGAGCAGCTCCGTCTCCGCCGCTGTCATCGAGCGGTTGGAGTCCGCGGCACCGGGGTCGACGACGCCCTCCGGGATGCCCAGGAGCTCCTCGAACGTGCGCAGCAGGAACCCTCGGTCGTTCGGATCGAGGCAGACCAGGTGCACGCGCTGGGGACCGACGAGCGAGGCCCACCTGCCCACGATCGCCGGGTAGTCGTTGCGCAACCAGAAACCCGAGCGCCGGGCGCCGGGCTCCAGCTCGGCCACCATCTGCTCCACCCACTGGTCGTAGGCGATGGTCCACCCCGACTTCAGGTACTGCTGCCAGGACGAGCTGAGCAGCTGGGCGACCGGGCGCAGCGTGAACACGACGTGCACGCGATCGGCACCGAGGTCGGCGACCATGCGGGCCGCCGCGTCGTCCGGGGTCAGCGCGAAGTTCTCACTCGAGATCAGGACCCGGCCAGGATGGCGACGCGCTGCGCGGGCCAGACGGTTCCAGGCCCGGGGATCCGGGTCCTGCCCATCCTCTCGGCCCACGCCCCACGTCCGGTTGGTCATCGCCATCGCCGCGGGGTGGTGCGACCGCCGCTTGCCCGGATACAGCACCCCGTGCTCGATCAGTCTGGGCCGGCCGTCGGCGAACATCGACTGCAGCGCGGTCGTGCCGGTCTTGTGGAAGCCCAGGTGCAGCAGGATCGCGTCCGCAGGCAGTGGGGTCGCCGGGGTCATGGCAGGACAGAACCCTGCCGGCGCCATCGGATCCCGGACTCGATGAAGTCATCGATCTCCCCGTCGAGGACCCCGCTCGTGTTGCCGGTCTCGTACTCGGTGCGCAGGTCCTTGACCATCTGGTACGGGTGCAGCACGTAGGAGCGCATCTGGTTGCCCCACGAACCGGACGTGTCGGTCTTCAGCGCGTCCATCGCGGCGCGCTCCTCGATCCGGCGCCGCTCCAGCAGGCGGGCCTGGAGGACGCGCAGCGCAGCCGCACGGTTCTGGATCTGGGACTTCTCGTTCTGGCACGACACGACGATGCCGGTCGGGATGTGGGTGATCCGCACAGCTGAGTCCGTGGTGTTCACGCTCTGGCCGCCGGGACCCGAGGACCGGAACACGTCAATGCGCATCTCGTTCTCCGGGATGTCCACGTGATCGGTCTGCTCCGTGACGGGCAGCACCTCGACCGCCGCGAACGAGGTCTGGCGCCGGCCCTGGTTGTCGAAGGGGGAGATCCGCACGAGACGGTGCGTGCCCTGCTCCACTGACAGGGTCCCGTAGGCATAGGGCGCCTTGACCGCGAACGTCGCCGACTTGATCCCGGCCTCCTCGGCGTAGGAGATGTCGTAGACCTCCACCGCCCAGTCGTGGCGCTCGCAGTAGCGGGTGTACATCCGCAGCAGCATCTCGGCCCAGTCCGCGGCGTCCACCCCGCCGGCCTCCGAACGGATGGTCACGAGGGCCTCGCGGATGTCGTACTCACCGGCCAGCAGGGTGCGCACCTCGAGCTCGGAGATGGAGCGCTGCAGCTCGCCCAGCTCCTTCTCGGCCTCGGCCAGCGAGTCCTGGTCACCCTCGCCCTCAGCCAGTTCGACGAGGATCGGCAGGTCCTCGAGACGCTGGCGCAGCGCGGAGACCTTGCGCAGCTCGCCCTGCACGAAGGACAGCCGCGAGGTCACCTTCTGCGCCGCGGCGGGGTCGTCCCACAGATCCGGCGCGGAGGCCTGGATCTCCAGCTCGGACACCTCGGAACTCATCGCCGGGAGGTCCAGGACCGCCTCGATGCTGGACAGCGTGGTCTCCAGCTCTGCCACAGCCGCGGAGAAGTCGAGTGCCATGACCGGCAAGCCTACCGGCGTGCCAGCCCGCGGTCAGCCGCCCTGCACGGACAGGGTGCGGATCACCCGCAGCGCCACCGACAGGGTGGCCAGGTCGAAGGTCTCCTGAGTGCCGATCTCGGCCAGCGTGGCCCGAGCACGCCCCAGACCCTCGGCGTAGAGCTGCTCCCAGGTGGCCATCCGCTCAGCAGGCTCACCGCCTTCAGGGGTTGCGAGGGCGACCTTCGCCGTCAGCGAGGCAAGGGCCCCGTACAGGTCACTGCGCAGGGCCGAGCGCGCCAGCGAGGACCAGCGGTCCCGACGGGGCAGGGCGGTGATCCGGCCCAGGAAGCGATCCACCTCGTAGCCCTCGGAGACCGTGAAGTAGAGCTCGGCGATGCTGGCCGGCTCCTCGCCGGTGCGCTGGGACACCTCGACGATGTCCAGCAGCGAGAAGAGGTCGAGCATCGAGGCCACCTCGACGGCCAGGTCATCGGGGGCGCCAGCGGCCACCAGCTCGCCCACACGCCGGTCGAGCCGCTCCCGCTCGGCCCCGATCAGCAGATCGGGGATGTCCCCGGCCAGCGCGGACACCGCTGGCCGGAAGCGCGCGATCTCCCCGTCGACGTCCAAGGTGCCGCCCCGGGTCTGCAGGAACCATCTCGTGGCCCGGTCCAGCAGGCGCTGAGCCTCACTGCGCAGGCCGTTGAGGGCCTGCGTCGGCACCGAGCCCTCGCAGTCATCGATCCGGTCCCAGAGCTCCGGCAGCCCGAACACCGCGCAGCTGACGACGAAGGCCCGGGCGATCTCCGATGCCACTGCCCCGGATTCCTCCGTGGCGCGCATCGCGTAGGTGATCCCACCCCGGTTGACCATCTCGTTGACCAGGCCGGTGGTGATGATCTGCCGGCGCAGTGGGTGATCCTCGAGGTGCCCTGCGCAGCGCTCGGCCAACCTCTCCGGGAAGTACCCGCGCAGCCACGCGCTGGCGAACTCCTCATCGGGCACCGAGGAGTCCAGGATGGCAACCTTCAGGTCGAGCTTGGCGTAGGCGATGAGCACCGACAGTTCCGGGCGGGTCAGGCCCCGACCCTCCGCGACCTGGGCGGCCATGGCCCCCCTGCTGGGCAGCGCCTCGAGCGCGCGGTCCAACCCGGCGGACTTCTCCAGGGCACGTATCAGCCTGCTGACCGCCGGCACCATGGCGTCGGCATGCTGGGACTCGAAGGTCAGCAGCATGTTCTGGTCGATGTTGTGCGCCAGCACCCTGTGCGCCACGTCATCGGTCATCGATTCGAGCAGCGGCTCACGCTCGGCCGGATCGAGCTCGCCGGCAGTGGCCACCCGCTCCAGGAGGATCTTGATGTTCACCTCGTGGTCCGAGGTGTCCACCCCCGCCGAGTTGTCGATCGCATCTGTGTTCAGCGCGACCCCGGCGCGGGCCGCCTCGATCCGGCCGCGTTGGGTGAGTCCGAGGTTGCCGCCCTCCCCCACGACCCGGCACCGCAGGTCAGCTCCGTTGACCCGGATGCTGTCGTTGGCCCGGTCGCCGACGTCGGAGTTGACCTCCGTCGAGGCCTTGACGTACGTCCCGATCCCGCCGTTCCACAGCAGGTCGACGGGGGCCTTGAGGATGGCGCGCAGCAGGTCGTTGGGGGGCATCGGCCCGCCCTGAGCCATGCCCAGCGCAGCTGCCGCCTGCTCGCTGACCGTGATCGACTTGGCCGTCCGCGGGAAGACCCCACCACCCTCGGAGATCAGCGACGTCGAATAGGCCGACCAGGCCGACCGTGGCAGCTCGAACAGCCGGAGCCGCTCGGCGAAGGCCGCGGCGTTGTCCGGGTCCGGGTCGAGGAAGATGTGCCGGTGGTCGAAGGCGGCCACGAGCCGGAGGTTGGGCGAGAGCAACATCCCGTTGCCGAACACGTCACCACTCATGTCCCCGATGCCCACGGCCGTGAAGGTCTCGGTGGAGATGTCCGGGCCGATCACCCGGAAGTGCGCCTTGACCGACTCCCACGCGCCCCTGGCAGTGATCCCCATCGCCTTGTGGTCGTAGCCGACCGACCCGCCGGAGGCGAAGGCATCTCCGAGCCAGAAGTCGTACTCGGCGGCCACCCCGTTGGCGATGTCGGAGAAGGTGGCGGTGCCCTTGTCCGCGGCCACGACCAGGTAGGTGTCATCGCCGTCGTGACGGACAGTTCGTCCGGGGGGGACCACCTCGGTGCCCACGAGGTTGTCGGTGAGGTCCAGCAGCGAACCGATGAAGATCTTGTAGGCCGCGATCCCCTCGGCCATCCAGGCCTCGCGATCCACCGAGGCATCCGGCAGCTGCTTGGCGTAGAACCCGCCCTTGGCCCCCACGGGCACGATGACCGCGTTCTTGACCGCCTGCGCCTTGACCAGGCCGAGGACCTCTGTGCGGAAGTCCTCGCGACGATCCGACCAGCGCAGACCTCCGCGCGCCACCTTCCCGAAGCGCAGGTGCACGCCCTCGACCCGGGGGGAGCAGACCCAGATCTCGAAGGCGGGCCGTGGCTCGGGCAGGACCCGCAGGTGCTTCGGCTCGAACTTCAGGGCCAGTGCCGGGCGGCTCAACTGGAAGTGGTTGGTGCGCAGGGTCGCCCTGATGAGGTCGAGCAGGGATCGCAGGATCCGGTCCTGGTCCAAGCTCCCCACGTCGTCCAGGGCACGGGTGATCTGCGTGCGCAGCTCGTCGGATCGCTCGCTCCGGTCACCGACGAGGTCCGGGTCGAAGCGGGCGTGGAACATCTGGACCAGCAGGCTGGCGATCCGAGGGTTGGCCATCACGGCGTGCTCGATGTACTCCTGGCTGAACGTCGATCCCGTCTGGCGCAGGTAGCGGACGTAGGCCCGCAGCACCGAGATGCGTCGCCAGTCGAGACCCGCCTCAGCCACCAGTCCGTTGAGGCCATCGGACTCCGCCTGGCCCGTCCAGCACGCCAGGAACGCCTGCTCCCACATGCGCCGGACACCGCCAAGACGGGCGGTCCCCCTCGTCTCCAGCCCGAAGTCGAAGATGAAGGCGGTTCCCGGGACGCCGAGGACGTCGGTTCGATGCAGCTGGAACGGGTGCTCGGTGACCACGTTCACGCCCAGGCTGGACAGCACGGGCAGCACCTCGGCCAGGGACAGGTCGCGCAACGAGTAGAGCTTCAACCGGGCGTTGGCCTGCCTGCCGCTGACCTCGGTCGCC
>Ga0316195_10001173_pt1 | contig 11501 bp, 10 predicted proteins | sample Phised1_MG_FD_204937 | JGI IMG/M metagenome (GOLD analysis project Ga0316195, IMG submission 204937) | Coastal sediment microbial communities from Maine, United States - Phippsburg sediment 1 | ecosystem: Environmental > Aquatic > Marine > Coastal > Sediment | place: USA: Maine | collected... | reverse complement strand
TTCGCCAGGCAGTCGAGAGGGCCCCTGAAGCTGGTCCAATAACCAGGATTCGGGCTTTGCGCCGATTTTGGCGAGTTCGCCGGGGCGTGCGCCAAGGCCGAATCGCGACGCCGCTATAACTGCCTTAGTCATGAAATTCCCTTATTCTGGCGTGAAAGCGTAGCATGCAAGAACAACGTTTTCGTCGCCCAAAGGTTGACAATGAGGCACTTAAGGCCGAATCCTTTTGCTAGATATAGCAATAAAAAACAATAAGTTATGAATTCTTGCATCCAAATCGTATTTGCCGCGCATCTACACAGCGAAAGAACATCCAATAATTTGAACGGAGTTTAGGCTAGTGAATAATGTCGAGTGGGTTCCAATAGTTATGTTTATGGGCTTGACGGTCGTGTTTTCTCTCTTGGTCTGGTTTAGATACCGCGGACGCGCCGATGTGCAGCAGACGATCCGCGCGGCGCTGGACAAAGGGCAGGAGCTGAGTCCTGAATTAATCGAGCGACTGGGTCACCCCAAGCCGCCGAAAAACAAGGATCTGCGCCTCGGTGTCATCTGGATCGCGATCGCTATCGGTTTGACGGCATTCGGCTTCGGTATACCGGATGAAGAGGAAGTCCACAGTATCTTTATGGGTATCGCGGCGTTTCCAGCTGTATTGGGAGTTGCGTATCTGATCCTGCACAAAGTGACGGATCGGGATTAAACGGTCTAAGTACTTTGACTCAGGCCGAGGACAATGATCTCGTCGCACGCGCGGTATCCAGTCAGGATACCGCCGCGTTTGGCGAACTGGTGCGACGACATCAGTCACATGTGCGAAATTTTCTACGCAAGCTCTGCGGGGATTACGCGCTGGCTGATGACCTTGCTCAGGATTGCTTCATACATGCCTGGGACAAGCTGCAGACTTACTCCGGTCGTGGTTCGTTTATCGGCTGGGTATTGAAAGTTGCTTACACTACTTTTCTGCAGTCGAAAAGAAAATCGAAGCGCTATGCGGAGATACTCGAATCGGCCGGACATGTTGCGGATCAGGAATCGCGCAGCAAGGTATTGCCAAGTGACGAAATTACCGATCTCGAGAAATTTCTGGCAGTACTCGATGACGAGGAGCGCGCCATAATGGTTATGTCATATGCTTGTGGGCTGTCGCATCGGGAGATCGGCATGGCAACCGAAATGCCTGTCGGCACAGTGAAATCTATAATATTTCGTGGTAAAGAGAAGATCAGGAACAGTTTTGACATCAAAGATCATCAACATGGCTGAACGACTTAAAGATGCAGAGGATCGACTCCTGGAGTCGCTATTCGAGTCAGCGCCGATTGCTGACGATGGCTTCAGCGAGCAGATTGTGCGGCGTGTTAACCGGCAACTCTGGGTGCGGCGCCTGACCCTGCCAATTGCGGCGGTGATAGGCGGTCTTATTGCTTTCAAACCGCTGGTAGGGTTGCTTTCGGTAATCGAAAATCTCTCTGGCATGATTTCCGTCGACACGGCGGGTCTCGCAGCGAGCTCAATGCCACAGATTCAGTTCATCGTTCTTGGCGCTGTTCTGCTCGGAGCAGCTTTGCTCGGCGCTCGCATGCTCGAGGACTAGGCGACGATTCGCGCTCGTTATTGTCTTGTGCTTGTTGCTCGGTTACATTGCGGCAATGAGCCTTCGCGAGAAAGTTGAAGCACTACTCCCCAATTGGGAGCGCTGGTATCCGAGCCTGTTCGATGCAGCCAGCGACCTCGGTATCATCCGTGCCGAAGTGTGCGATCCCGATTCATTAAATCTCAATCGCCGCCATGCGAAGGTGCGCCAGCGCGCGAAAGATGCGCATCTCGAAAAATGGGGCGGCAAGCCGCAGGAATAGTTCATGTCATTTGATCTTGAAGCAATACGCGCGCAGTTTCCGGCGCTGGCGTTAACAGACAGCGGTATGCGCCGAATCTACTTCGATAATCCGGCCGGCACTCAGGTGCCGGTATGTGTTGCCGAGGCGATGACGGATTGCCTGCTTCGAAAAAACGCTAACCTTGGCGGCTTATTCGCATCATCGAAAGCTGCCGACACGGTTGTGCAGTCCGCGCGCGAGGCGATGGCCGATTTTCTGAATGCACCGTCGTCCGACGAGATCGCTTTCGGCCAGAACATGACGAGTCTGACGCTGCATTTGTCGCGTTCGATGGGCAAGCTGTTTAAGGCCGGCGACGAAATTCTATTGTCCAGAATGGACCACGATGCCAATGTCTGGCCCTGGGCGATGATGGCGCGCGACGCCGGCCTCGAGGTCCGTTGGTTGCCGTTCAACCGCGAGACCTTTGAGTTTGATGCAGACGCGCTCGACGAACATATCACCGAACGTACAAAACTGGTCTGCATAGGCGGCGCCAGCAATCTCACGGGCACGCTGAATGACGTGAAGTCAATTTGCACTAAGGCGAGGGCTGTGGGTGCGATCACGTTTATCGACGGAGTGCAATCCGCACCGCATGTCTCGGTTGATGTACAGGATATTGGCTGCGATTTCTTCGCCTGCTCGTCATACAAGTTCTTCGGGCCACATCAGGGGATTCTGTGGGGACGCAGGGAAGTCCAGGAGCAGATCGAACCCTACAAGGTTCGGCCGGCTTCGGGAGAGCTGCCGTGGCGTTTCGAGACCGGCACGCTCAGCCACGAGGGCATCGCGGGCATCACCGCGACAGTTGACTACTTTGCAGCAATCGCAAGGTCGATGGCTACCGATCATAGCGATAGTTGGGCGCATTTTTCAGGCCGGCGGCGTGATGTACATGCGGCGTTTGATTTCCTGTTCGACTACGAGAAAACGCTGACCGACAGACTGGTTGACGGGCTCGTATCGATGGACGGTATCAAGGTTCAGGGTATCACCGACAAAGAGGCGATGGATCGCAGGGTGCCAACGGTGTCCTTTACACACCGAAGCAAGCAGCCCGCCGCTATAGCCAAGGCGCTTGCACAGAACAACATCTTTGTCTGGAGTGGCTATAACTACGCCCATGAGGTTGCTAAAACACTGGAAGTCTTCGACACCGGCGGCGTGGTCCGAGTTGGTCCGGTGCACTACAACAGCCTGGCCGAGATCGATGAATTGCTGGAAGCGCTATACAGCATCGTAGACGCCTGACTAACCGCTCAAGAACAAAGAAGGCCGCATTGCTGCGGCCTTCCGTGAGATGCTGTAACTGAAAAGGAGAGTCAGCGTAACGCGAATCGGTGCTCCATCTTTCGCGTCAGACCCATCGGTTTTTCAGTTACCTCTGTTATCCCACGAGACATGGATCACCTCCTTTCATTTGTTTGCCCGGCGCCAGTATGTCGCGTAAGTGCATAAAATCCAAGACAAAAATTTGTTTCAAAAACGACTTCAATACACCGGGATATTCGGGTTATTATTACTCGCTCAGCCAACCATCCAATAAAGAGAACAACCATGGCAATTGCAGATCTCAAAAACGTGCTCAATATCTTTGGCGGTGCGGATGTCACCGCGGAACAGCAAGACGAGCTCTTCAAGGAAGTATTATTGATGACGCTGGCGAGAGCGGCTGATGCTGATATTAATATTCAGTCGGTCGAGGTCGAGCGTATCCAGGCAATCCTCAAGGCGCACACGGGTGAAGACTTCACTTCGGCCGATATTCGCGTTGCGGCCCGTGCGGAACTCTACGCCGAGGCTACGTTACGCAAGTATCTGTCCAGTGTGCGCAAGAAACTGAGTGATGCGAATTGCGCCGAAACGATTCAGGCGCTTGCTGATGTCTTCCGCGCCGACAGCAATGTCAGCGTTCTTGAAATTGATTTTTTCGACGGTGTTGCCGATGCGCTTAAGGTAACGCCATCGCAGATAGCCGGTCTTGTCGCCGGTGACGTCGAATAGGGCAGAAGAACTTTCAGATAAAAGCGGGCCCGCGGGCCCGCTTTTTTTTATACTTTTTTTGTGAAATCTACTTCTCGGTAGACAACATACAAACCTGACGAAATGATTATTGCCGCACCGGCCAGTACCCAGCGATCCGGCACCTCACCCCAGATCAGGTATCCCGCAATTGCGCCACCGACGAGCGCGGCATATTCGAACGGTGCGAGTATTGCCGGAGATGATCTCCGATAGCCATTGATGAAACCGATCCAGGCGATGACCGAGCATATGGCGGCCGCTGTCATCAATAGCCAGCCCTTGAGGTCTGGAGTAATCCAGTTTTCGCTATTGACAAAAAATAGTGAAAACAACAGCGGTCCGGCAACGACATAGACGGCGAGAGAAAGAATCGACTCCGACGCGAGGTATCTGGCGGTGATTGCCTGGCATGCCGATCAAAATTGCGATTGACGCGAAGGAAACTTCACCGCTTCCCGGCCGCAAAATGATCAGAGTACCGATGAAGCCAACGATGACCGCTGCCCATCTTCGCCAGCCGACATGCTCGCCCAGCAGCGGTACTGACAACGCCGTGACCATCAGTGGCGCGGTAAAGCCGAGCGTCAACGCGTTTACGAGTGGCATTTTTGACAATCCATAGAAGAAGCCGAACATTGCGCCAATAGCAAGCAGCGTTCGTAGAAGATGCCAGGCGAGGCGATTGGTATAGAGGCTCTTCAGACCGCCGAAAAATCGCGGTGCGAGCGCTAGAAAAATGAGCACGCCAATCAGGCTGCGCGTGAACACAAATTCTGGCAACGAATAGGTTTGCAGCAGTTCCTTAGCGCACAGGTCGAGCCCCAGGCCACCACTTACACCCAGCAACATCCAGGCAACAGCATGGCCAGCGTGATCGGTTTGTGTCGCTTGGGTCAATGAGGACTCTTCGTGATTTTCATGAACGCGGGCTGAACATGATCGCATGTCTTTTCAGATTCAGCTAACCATTCAGCAAGGATTCAGCGGCAGGGGTTCTTAATGGGGTCGTAACGTGCAGGAGGGCATGGAAATGAAAACTCAAACGATGAAAATGAATTTATTCTGGGTACTGTCGGCGAGCTTGTTGTTGCTGGCAGGAGCCGCGACCGTCGAGGCCGCTGACGAGAGCGAGATGCGGATTAGTACGACCTCGCAAGGGCAGGGCATTCAGCGTGGCGGAGTCGGGGCTGACAAGCTCTCACACGATGAGCTCGAACCACTGCAGAGGTCTGGCGAAAGAAGCAAGACGACCCGCGGCAGTCAACAGAAAAAGGATATGGCGGTCAGCCTGAAGTCGGGCTCTGTCTCGTCGGCCATGACGCCCAACGTCGAGTTTTGGTTCTATGATGTTGACGTACAGCTTTACTCGGACCTTGATCGAGATGGTTACTATTCGGGTATCGATCTCGCGTTCGACGCGGATACTGTCTACGGTATAGCGGACGTCTACGCGGTCATCTACCTGAGCTACGACTTCGGTCCCTGGAACGAATATGCCGTAACCGAGGACTTCACGATCTTTGGCGCCTCAGCCAATGACGAATACATCGTAGAGACCGACCTGGTCGCGGGCTACATCACTGGCGACTACGACATTCTCATCGAGCTCTTCGATGCCGTGGACGGCAGCTTTGTGGCCGATATCGGTCCGGACCAGTCATCTGAGCTGTCGTTTCTGCCGCTCGAAGATATTGGTCGGGATACGCCAAGGGAAACAACAATCGTTGTGAATAATGGCGGCGGTGGATCGCTTGGTCTGCTTGGTCTTCTGGCGCTCTTCGCTTTCGCTGCGCCGCGTCTTCTCGCAGCGCGTCGCTCGGCGTAAGCTGAGTCAGGCATCAACCACATGCGCACGGCCAGCACGCGCCGTGCGCATGACTTTTCTTCCCCACGCGGCCAGGCTATCGAAGTAGATATAGAGCGCCGGAACGACCAGCAAGGAAACGACGGTCGAAAAAGCGAGTCCGCCGATAATCGCCCGAGCCATTGGGAAGTACGGAGGTCCGTCACCGCCGACCTGGGTCGTTCCCATCGCGAGTGGCGCAAGACCAACGATCGTCGTTGCAACGGTCATCAGGATCGGGCGCAGGCGGTCACGGCCCGCAGTCACGATTGCCTTGTCGCGAGACACGCCTTCCTGCCGCAGGTTATTAATATGATCGACCAGCACGATGCCGTTGTTTACGACAACGCCGATGAGAATCATGATGCCGATCATCGCCATAAACGAAAACGTAGTTCCCGTAACGGCGAAGAACAGAAAGACACCAAATATCGAAAAGACGATTGAACCCAGGATGATAGAAAACGGAAGAATAAGGGATTCAAACAGGGCAGCCATCACCAGGAAAATACAGGCGACGCCTAACAGGATGTTTGTCGCCATCATGTCCGCGGTCTCGTCCTGACGCTCGAAACCGCGACCTTCCTTCCATGAATAGCCAGGTGGCAGCTGCATCTGATCCATCAGAGCCTTGACGCTCGGACGAATATCATCGGCACTAACGTCCTCATCGAGGTTGCCGGAAAGTATCACGGCTGTTTGTCGGTCTGTGCGACGAATAGTGTCGGGTGAGCGGCCGATGTGCAGGGACGCAACAGCCCCCAGCGTTGTACGCCGGCCGTCGGGCGTATAGAGAGGCAGGTTCGCAAGCTGTTCGATACTCTGTTTGTCGCTATCCCTGAACGCTATGCGTACCGCGATCTCGCCAGTGTCATCACGGAATTCACGCAGATTTTCACCACGCATTGCGATGCTAATAGATTGCGCGATCGCTTGCGCGGACAGACCGACATTCGCCGCCCGCGTTCGATCAATACTAATGCGAACTTCCTTGTTGCCGGATTCGCCATCGGCGCGAACGTCTTTCAAACCCTCGATAGTCGAAAGCACTCGGGTGATGTCAACGGCGAGGTCGTTCAGAACTTCTGTTGAATCCCCGCTTATCTGAACCGTAAATCCATCACCGCCACCTTGCTGATCGAACGAAAAGCTCGGTTTGCCAAGTGCCAGCTGCGGCAGATCAGCTTCAATCAGAGCGATAATTTCTTTCGTAGACAGCGTCGCTTCGTCATCATCGCTTAACAGGATGGTCGACTCGGCGCGTCCCTGATCGTAGTAGCTGTAGATCGAGCGGATATTGAACTCTTCCTGACGCGAGTAAAGATAGTCCTCAATCTTGTTGACACTTTGTTCAACACGCTCGAGCGAGTGCTGTCCCTGAACGTGATACGGCATGAATAGTCGACGACCGACATCCTGTGGAAACATGTCAAACTTTACGAGGTCCAGCATCATCGGCAGTACGCCAATAACGCAAACGAGAAAGATCCCCAGGGCAGTCCACCAGCGATGTCCGATTATCCATTGCAGACTGCGCGCATAGCGTTCTGTCAGCCGAGATATCCAGGCACCCGCTTTTGGCTGCGGCGGCACTGCGATACGGGCGGCGAGCATTGGCACCAGAGTCTGTGCAATGAGCAGCGAGGCGATCAGCGCTACGATGATTGTCACCGCGACGTGCGTGAGGAAAATTGTAATGTCGGTTTTTGCGCCGAAGATCATCGGCGCAAAAACGATAATTGTCGTTGCCGTTCCCGCGATGACGGCAAGCCCGACTTCATTGACGCCGCGTAAGGTCGCCTCGAAGGGTTCGTCCGGGTGTTCTTCGCGGTGTCTGAAAATACTTTCAGTGACAACGACAGCGTTGTCCACCAGCATGCCGACGGCAAGCATGAGACCCATCATTGACAAGATGTTGAGTGTGAGGCCGGCGAAGTACAGTGCACCGAGTGTAATCATCAATGAGAAGGGCACCGACGCCGTGACGATCAGGGTAGTGGTTGCTTGCCGCAGGAACAGATAAAGAACGAAAATGGCCAGCAAGCCACCGAGCGCGCCGGCACTGAGCAAGTCGCTCAGCGATTCGCGGACGCTGTCGCCCTGGTTATCCAGTGAGAAGATATTGATGCCATTCATTTGTGGCAGCTTGCCGATTTTCTCAACCTCTGCGATGACCTTGTCAGTGACATCGACCAAATTTGCTCCGGTCGACTTGCTGATGGCAACGCCGATAGCGTACTGCTTATCGAGATGCCGCCCGTAGTTGCGCTCCGGGGTGCGCATCTCGACATCTGCGACGTCGCTAAGACGCAGTCCAGCCTGATTGAGGTTAAGTTCGCGAATCTCGTCAACCGAGTTGAACTCGCCACTGGGTCGAACACTGAAGCGTTGATCACCGGCCGTAATTTTTCCAGCGCTGACAGCGAAGTTACTGCGCAGCAACAGATCACGGACTGTTGCGATATCAACGCCATGTGCAGCAAGCTGATCGGGTTTCAGCAGGATTCGAATCTCACGTGCGTCGACGCCTTGCAGATCGACCCGCGATACGCCCTCAATGCGCTCCAGCCGTCGGGTAAGCAATTTGTCCAGCATCTCGTAGCTATCGGACAAGTCGCGCTCAGACGAGATCCTGAGCTGCAAGACGGGCTGGTCTCCCAGCGACCCTGTGAATATCAGTACACGCCGGACGTCAGGTGGCAGCAGGTGCCGGATACTGTCGACTTTAGCTCGCGCCTCGATACCTTTGGCGCCCATTTTTTCGTCCCAGCCGAATTGCAGGAAGATCTGCGCCTGGTCCTCATTCGAGCTTGAGAACATACGCTCGACGCCTGAGAGCGTCGCCAGGGCTTCTTCAACCGGACGCGTTATGAGTCGCTCAACTTCTTCCGGTGTGGAACCGTCGTAGGGTACCTGAATGAAAATGCCCGGAAACTCGATGTCCGGAAATTTTTCCAGTGGCAGCAGTCGCGATGCGAGCAGGCCGACCAGGGACAGGGCGACAAAAATGACTACCGTTGTTACCGGCCGACGCAGGGCGAGTTCGGTATGCCTCATTTTCTGTCCATCAGTGAATAAACGACGGGAATCACCAGCAGGGTCAGGAAGGTCGAAACCGTTAGTCCGCCGATAACCGTGATCGCCATCGGCGTGCGGACCTCAGAACCTTCGCCGAAGCCCATCGCCATCGGCAGAAGCCCGAGCGTCGTTGTCAGTGAAGTCATGAGTATTGGCCTGAGCCGTGCTGACCCGGCCTCCATGATGGCCTCGACACGCTCCTTGCCTTGCACACGTAGCTGGTTGATTAGATCGACCAGAACGATGGCATTGTTGACGACAATTCCGGCCAGCATGATGACACCAATGAAGGCGACAATATTTACAGTGGTTCCGGTAATGAAGAGGGCGAGAACGGCACCGACAAGCGCAAGCGGAATCGTGAAAAGAATGACGAAAGGGTGGATCAGGGATTCGAACTGCGAGGCCATAACGAGGTAGACGAGGAATACGGCGAGAGCCAGTGCGAACTGCATGGACTCAAACGATTCCTGCATTTCCTCGCTTTGCCCTGAAACCATCGCCGTGATGCCGTTGGGTAGCGGAATTTTAGCCACGATTGTGCCAGCTTCGGCAGCGGCCGCGCCGAGGTCGCCATAGGCGACACCGGCCGTAATCAGAGCAACGCGCTCCTGCGCAACGCGTCGAATTTCAGCAGGGCCGCGAGACACAACAACGTCGGCAACGGCATCCAGTGTGACGGGTCGTTCAGACGTCGGGTTGATGATCAGGCTTCGAATTTCTTCGACGCTCGATTCACGAGTATCCACGCTGCGAACGAGGACGTCGATCTTCTTGTCGCGCCAGGTGTAGCGCGTTGCGAGTTCGCCACGCACGTTGGCAACAACGCCATCTGCAATATCACGTACAGCCAGTCCCAAACTCGCCGCGCGCTCCTGATCAAAGACAATCTGAATTTCGGGATTGCCGCGCTCGACGGTGGTCTTGATGTCGGTAAAGCGATCCGATGCGGATAAGTTCTGCATGACCATCTCACTGACCCTGGCAAGACTTGCAAGGTCATAACCCGAAATTTCTATCTGCAGCGGACTTGAGAACGATATTAGCGACGGCCGCGTGAATTCATACTGCACGCCCGGCAGCGTTGAAAGCTGAGCTCGCATTGCGGCTATTACCCTGTCTTCGGCTTCGCGTCCAGCACCATCCCGCAGCGTAATACTCAGCGAGCCGGTGTTATCTCCGGCATCAACGGGATTCGCATCCAGTCGGTTGCCAGTTCCCGCCACAGAGTAATCAAGTGCGACTGCTTCGATAGCGGCGGCTGTGCGTTGCACCGTCTGTATCGCCTTGTCAGTCTCGGTTAACGGCATACCCGGCGGCAGGCGAAGGTCGACATTGAACTCGCCCTGCGAAAACTGTGGAATCAGTTCGGTTCCGAGCCGCGGCACCAGTGCCATAGTTGCGACAAATAGCAGGGCGGAGGTGATTATGACGGCGGCGCGGTGTGCCAGAGACCAACGCAGGAGTCCGGGGTAAACAGCGGCGATCGCGTTGTAGAATTTCTGCAGCAGCCACGTCGGTATCCAGAGCAGGGCCCAGAAGATCTTTCGAATAACGAAGAATACGACTCCGAACATGCGCACGACAAATGCCACGAGGCGGGTGAACCAGCCGGCTGGACGCCCGTCTTCACCGGCGTCATAGCGACTCTTGGCGCCCAGCGACGCCAGCATTGGAATCAGCGTCAGCGCAACAAGCAATGAGAACAGCAACGCAAACGTGACCGTTAAGGCCTGATCCTTGAAGAGCTGGCCGGCGATACCGCTAATGAAGACCATCGGGAAAAACACAGCCACGGTCGTTAGCGTCGCGGCAACGACCGCCGACGCTACTTCGGTGGTACCGTTCTTGGCGGCCTCTGTAATGCCCTGTCCCTGTTCCTTCTTACGCACAATATTTTCAAGAACCACGATCGAATTATCGACCAGCATCCCGACCGCAAGCGCGATGCCGCCGAGTGACATGATGTTGAGCGAAATATCGTTGGTATACATGAGCAGGAACGTACCGATGACCGACACCGGTATCGCAATGCTGACGATCGTGGTGGCACGTGCGTCCCGCAGGAAGCCGTACAGCACGAATATCGCGATCAGGCCGCCCAGCACGGCTGCCAGGCGCACATCGCTGACAGCCGATGAGATGAAGGTCGATTGGTCGTAGATTTTTATGAGTTCAATATCGTCGGGCAAGGAACCGCGTAAGCGCTCCAGTCGCTGCGCGATGCGCTCGGCGACCTGAACGGTATTCGCATCACCCTCTTTGTAAACAGCGAGCTCGACGGATTCCCGGCCTTTGACGCGGGTGATTGCTTCGCGATCTTTGTAACCTTGTTCAACAGTCGCGACATCTCGCAGATAAACGGGTCGCCCGCTGACATAAGCAACAATAGCATCGGCAAATTCCTCGACACTTTGAAACTCATTGAGGGTTCGGACGAGGAAGCGCTGATCACCCTCTTCGAGTCGCCCGCCAGACAGATTGACGTTTTCGGAGCGGATGCGCTCCGCGATCTGAGCAATGCTGATACCGAGCTGTGAAAGCTTCTGCTGGTCGACTCGAATCTGTATTTCGTCCTCAAGCCCGCCGCTGACTTTTACAGCCGCCGTGCCTTCTTCAGCTTCGAGCTCTGTCTTGATTCGATCCTCAGCCAGGCGACGCAAAGCCTT
>Ga0316195_10001172_pt1 | contig 11514 bp, 7 predicted proteins | sample Phised1_MG_FD_204937 | JGI IMG/M metagenome (GOLD analysis project Ga0316195, IMG submission 204937) | Coastal sediment microbial communities from Maine, United States - Phippsburg sediment 1 | ecosystem: Environmental > Aquatic > Marine > Coastal > Sediment | place: USA: Maine | collected... | reverse complement strand
TGAAAGCAAATGACGGTTCCATATCCCTCAAACTCCGTTACCGCCTGGCTCAAAAGGCCTTTGCATACACGGCGGCGTATGACCGGACCATTGCAGACTTTTTGGGGTCCAAAACCTTTGAGGATGTGAAGGAATGTTATAAGTATTAAAAAACAGGCATGATCTATCAAAATTAAAGGAGAAAACAATGGCTGAAGATTTGAAGAAAATGTATCGGACAATAATGGATGACCATTTTCCTCCAAAGATGGAGATCAGTTTTGTGGACCAGGATAACAGACAGACACTCTTTTACGAAAAAGTTTCATGGACCATCGATAACATCCAAAAAGGTTTGAGATACGGCGAAAATCCGGGCCAGGAAGCGGCGCTTTACAAACTGGCAAACGGAAATCTGGTCCTTGGGGAAACCGAATCTATTCAGCCGGGCCAGTATCTGGCTTCAGATATCGAGCTGTTACAGTCTGGAAAGCACCCGGGGAAAACCAACCTGACCGATGCCGACAATTCATTGAATATTCTGAGATATTTTCCAGACAAACCCACCGTCGTCATCGTAAAGCACAACAATCCCTGTGGCGTTGCCAGATCCGATACTTTAGAAGACGCATATCTAAAGGCCAACGCGGCAGACCGAGTTGCGGCCTTTGGAGGATGTATCGCCGTCAACCGGGCGGTTGATCGGGCAACGGCAGAAGCCATTATCCAACAATATGCCGAAGTGGTGGTTGCCCCTGATTTTGAAGAAGGTGTCATGGGAATTTTTTCAAAGAAGAAAAACCTCAGGGTGATCCGTATCGGCAATATCCAACGGCTGCAGCGGTTTGTGGGGCAACGGTGTGTGGAATTTAAAAGCCTCATCGACGGTGGAATTATCGCCCAGTGGTCTTTTGTTCCCGAAGCCCGGACCCGGGCGGGCCTAAAACTTGCGGAATGCGACTATAAAGGCAAGCACTACCGGATCCAGCGGGAACCCACCGATGCGGAATACAACGACATGCTCTTCGGGTGGCTTGTGGAATCCGGGATTACATCCAATTCAGTTATTTATGTGAAAGATGAAGTCACCGTCGGCATAGGCACCGGCGAGCAGGACCGGGTCGGTGTTGCAGAGATTGCCCGGGACAAAGCCTATCGTAAGCTGGCGGATCGATACTGCTTCGAAATGCACGGCATTCCTTACAACGATCTGAAAGACGACGATAAAAAAGCGGAAATCGATGACAAGGTGGCTGCTGAAAAAGGCGGGCTCATCGGCGCGGCCATGGTCAGCGATGCCTTTTTCCCTTTCAGAGACGGTGTCGATGTGGGACTCAAAGAAGGGGTTACATCGGTCATCCATGCCGGCGGATCGGAGAACGACTACCAGTCCATCGAAGCCTGCAATGAGGTCGGTGCGACCATGGTCTATACCGGCCAGAGGAGTTTCAAACATTAGCCCGGATTTCTCATGAAGAATTTTAACGGCCCCGCCACTCCCTGTTGGCGGGGCTTTTTTTTGTTCATGGAAACAACCTTTTTTGTCCAAACCGTTCGGGGCCGACCCCCCCGGAACCGAATCGGAATTTGTCTGCCTTCTCATTGCTTTCGGATCACCATGTCCTGAAAGCATTCATCAGTTCCTCTGCGAACTAAAAACCCTGGAGAATACGTCTAAAGCATGATCGATATCATCGGATTTAACATGATAATGGGTGACGGCTCTTAAGCGATCCGGTCCGGTGGGGAGCACCCGGACGCCCTGGTCGCCTATTTTTTCTGCTAGGGCCCGGGATGAAATCCCTTCGCGCGTTGCTTGGAAATAAACGATATTGGTCCTCACATCATCGGGATCAATGGACAGACCGTCGACATGGGCCAGGCCTTCCGCCAATTTCCGGGCGTTTTTATGATCATCTTCCAAACGATCCACCATTTCCGTCAAAGAAACGATGCCGGCGGCCGCCAGTATGCCCGACTGGCGCATACCGCCCCCCAACACCTTGCGAACCCGTCGAGCTTTTGAAATAAACGCCCGGTTCCCGGAAACTACCGAACCCACCGGCGCAGCCAGCCCCTTGCTCAGACATATATTGACCGAGTCTGCTTCGGCAATCAGTTCCCGTGCTTCAACACCCAAAGCGATGGCAGCATTAAACAGCCGGGCGCCGTCAACATGTACTTTCAGCCCGTAACGGCGTGCCAACTTTCCCACGGAATGCATGTAAGCAGCATCCAAAGGGCTTCCATTACATCGGTTATGGGTGTTTTCAAGAACAATCAGCCGTGTTATCGGAAAATGAATGTCGTCCTGTCGAATTGCCCCTTCTATGTGATGGAGCGCCATCTTGCCGTCAGGTTGGTTGGCGACCGTGCGTGGATGTATGCCCCCCAACGCAGATGATCCTCCCTGCTCATAGAAAAAAATATGGGATTGATCCCCAAGAATTACTTCGTCACCCCGTCCACAGTGCGCCATCTGGCTCACCATGTTTGCCATGGTTCCACTGGGCACAAACAGAGCAGCTTCTTTTCCCAGCCGTTTTGCAACCATCTCTTCCAAAAGATTCACCGTGGGGTCTTCACCGAACACATCGTCTCCGACCTTCGCCGCTGACATGGCCTGTCGCATGGAAGGGGTCGGTTGGGTGAGGGTGTCCGATCGCAGGTCTACAATACGCATTTGTATCTCCTTAAATATATATGAAAATATAACCTGAAACATATTTAAAGAAGATTTTCAAGGCATATTCTTGAGCATCTTCTAAGGTCAAAATTTAAAAAAACCGGCGTCTGGTTATTTTTTAACCCAGGGTCGAACCCGGCGTGTTGGACAAAAAAAATCCTGCGGCACGGCCGTGCACGCAGGATTTTAGGGTAAACCGCTCTTTACGGTTATTTTTTATCGTCGTCTTTGACCTCTTCGAAATCGGCATCGACCACGTCTTCGTCAGGTGCGGCTGCTCCGGGCTCCTCCGGGCCGCCAGTGCCGGCCTTCTCCTGGGCGTCTGCCTGGGAAGCCTGCTGGTACATGGCTTCGGCCAGTTTGTGAGACGCCTGGGTCAACTCCTCGCTCAACCGTTTGATCTCTCCGGTGTCTTCTCCTTCCATCGCCTTTTTAAGGGGTTCGATGGCGGCTTCAACCTTGCTCTTGGTTCCAGCATCAACCTTGTCGCCAAGATCTTTGATCGATTTTTCCGTAGAATAGATCAACGCATCGGCTGAGTTGCGGGCTTCGACCAGTTCTTTTTTCTTTTTATCGTCTTCAGAGTGAAGTTCGGCGTCTTTGATGAGTTTGTCGATCTCTTCTTTGGACAACCCGCTGGACGCGGTTATCTGGATCGATTGTTCTTTGCCGGTGGCCATATCTTTGGCAGAAACATTTACGATGCCATTGGCGTCTATGTCGAAAGTGACCTCAATTTGAGGTACGCCTCTGGGGGCCGGCGGTATTCCCACAAGTTCAAAGCGCCCAAGGGTCTTATTCCCGGCAGCCATTTCCCGTTCACCCTGGAGCACATGGATGGAAACTGCGGGCTGGCTGTCTGCCGCCGTTGAAAAAATCTGGCTCTTTTTGGTCGGAATGGTTGTATTCTTTTCGATAAGTCGTGTCATAACCCCGCCCAGCGTTTCTATACCCAGGGAAAGGGGGGTTACGTCGAGAAGGAGAACATCTTTGACATCTCCTCTCAGGACACCGCCCTGGATGGCAGCTCCGATGGCCACGACCTCGTCGGGGTTAACCCCTTTGTGGGGTTCTTTGCCGAAGATCTTTTTAACGCGATCCTGAACCGCCGGCATGCGCGTCATCCCGCCGACAAGAATAACTTCATCAATTTTGTCAGGCGAGAGATTTGCATCTTTGAGGGCAATGCGGCAAGGTTTTTCCAGGTTGTCCAGAAGATCGCTGATAAGTCCTTCGAGTTTGGCTCTGGTTATCTTTATATTCAAGTGCTTGGGGCCGCTGGCATCGGCGGTTATGAATGGAAGATTAACATCCGTTTCCATGGATGTGGAGAGTTCCATTTTTGCCTTTTCAGCAGCTTCTTTGAGCCGCTGCAATGCCATTTTGTCGTTTCTAATATCGATGCCCTGGTCTTTTTTGAATTCACTTGCCAGGTAATCGATGAGACGAAGATCGAAATCTTCACCGCCAAGATGGGTATCGCCGTTGGTGGACTTGACCTCGAAAACCCCTTCGCCGATTTCAAGAATGGATATGTCAAAGGTGCCGCCGCCCAGGTCAAAGACAGCGATTTTTTCTTCTTTTTTCTTGTCGAGACCGTATGCCAAAGACGCGGCTGTGGGCTCGTTGATAATCCTGAGCACATTGAGCCCCGCAATCTTTCCGGCATCTTTGGTCGCCTGGCGCTGGCTGTCATTGAAATAGGCAGGCACTGTTACAACCGCGTCAGTGACTTTTTCGCCAAGATATTCTTCGGCGGTATGTTTAATGTTTGCCAAAATGAACGATGATATTTCTGCCGGGCTGTTCGACTTTCCCCTGAGATTTATACGAACATCACCATTCTCAGCCTGTTCAATTTTGTAAGGCAGTATTTTTTTATCCTCCTGCACTTCTTTTGAAGCATACTTTCGGCCGACAAGCCGTTTTACCGCAAAGACCGTGTTCTCCGGATTGGTAATGGCCTGCCGTTTTGCGATTTGACCGACCAATCTTTCCCCGCTTTCTGAAACGGCGACGATGGAAGGGGTGGTTCGCCCTCCTTCGGGGTTTGTGATGACCTTTGCTTCGCTACCTTCCATGACCGCCACACAGGAGTTTGTGGTCCCCAAATCAATTCCAATGACTTTACCCATTTGTTTTCCTCCTAGCTTTTATCGATAGTCTTATTTTCTCTGTTTATTTTTTTTCTTCTTTATCATTATTTTTTTGGTGTTCAGGCTTTGTTTTTGTTTTGGAGACAACAACCATGGCGGGTCTCAGGAGCCTGTCATGCATCATATACCCTTTTTGCAACTCCTTAACGACAGAGTTTTCGGGATGCGCTTCGGTTTCTTCCTGCATGACCGCCTGATGTAAACTCGGATCAAAGGACTTGCCCAGGGACTCAAACGGTTTAACATTGAACTGCTCAAAAACTTTGAGGATTTCCTTGAGGGTCATGTTGACACCTTCCAACATCGACCGGTCGGCATGTTTGTCGTTGCTTGAAGATTCGATGGCGCGATCCAAGTTGTCGACCACGGGTAGCATGGCCTTTACAAAACGTTCATTGGCAAACTTCCTGAAATCATTCATTTCGCGTGCAGCACGCTTTTGGTAATTTTCAAACTCGGCGGACACCCTCAACCAACGATCATAATTATCTTTGGCCTCCTGTTCCACGGAGTCAAGTTTTTCTTCCAACGCTTTGATAGGATCAACGATTTCTACTTTATCTTCTTTTTTGGAATCGTTCTTTTGATCGATTTTGTCTTCAATAACGGTCTCTTCACCCTGGGTTTGAACTTTGATTTTCTTGCTTTTTCCCATCAGCCGTTGTTATCTCCTAATTTTTTGAATATTTGTCAGCCAAATTTTAAAAATTTCGGGCTAAAATCACAACATTGCTAAGAAAATAAGACTGTCTAGAATATTGTCAAGGCAGAAACGGGAATTTTAGGTTGTGGAATTTAGAGGGCCTGAAAACAGCACAAAAAATGAGAAGGATAATAATTTGGTTGTGCACCCTCTATCGAATCTTTGCTGAAAAATAATAAGTCAAAAAAATGACCGGGATCGATCCACGACACAGACCGCATTACTTATCGCTGCTTCCTTCCGGACCTGACGAGGTTCGTAACCGTCTGTTGCGCGGCGGCCGGTCAGGATGACCTATAGGCTCCCAGGTTCAAACCCTTTAGAGGGAATTCAGTCCCGCATAAAGCGGATTTCGGGAATAGGGCACCGCTAGCTCCCCACCTAGCACAACCATGACATAAATATAATCGATAAAAAAAAAATTCAAGTTATAAAATCGCGTGGCAGCATTATTATCCTGTGGCTTTGCCCCTTTAAAGCTGGAATCCTTAATGACTCCAATACCCCATCTCGCCCAAACTCGCATCACCGAACATGCAAGATATCTGGTGTTTTTTATTGACATGGAAGAATCAGCGTATCATAATTAAAGTTCTTGAAATCTATACAATTTTTTCAAAACCCAAGCAATCAATAGTCACAGGATCATGCCGGTATTGCACAAAGATTTGAATAAGAAATTATTACGAATTGTTGAAGAGACCGTAACCGCCCACGGAATGCTCAAAGAAAAAGATTCCGTTGTCGTTGGGGTATCCGGGGGACCGGATTCCGTCACCCTACTTCATGTGCTGCGTGCACTGACCGAACGTTTTTCCCTAAAACTTGGCATTGCCCATCTAAATCACGGCCTCCGCCAAAACGACTCGGACAAAGAAGCTGTATTTGTTGAAACCCTTTCAGAACGTTTGGGATTGCCTTGCCATATTCATAAAGAGGATGTTCTTGAATATCAGATTAAAAACAGGCTTTCACTGGAAGAAACCGCCCGGCACGTTCGATACACCTTTTTAAATAGCGTCGCAGAAGCAAATCGATACAATAAAATTGCACTCGGTCATCATTCGGACGATAATGCAGAACTTGTTTTGATGAACCTTTTCCGAGGAAGCGGACCTCTGGGTCTCTCAGGGATACCACCGGTAAGAGACGGGAAGATTATCCGGCCATTGATAAATTTAAGGCGAGCCGAAATCATCGATTTTTTAAATCAAAATAGATTGGAATACGTTTCTGACGCATCCAACAGGGATACGAGATATTTAAGGAACAGAGTCCGCCACAAATTAATTCCATTGTTAAAAAGCGCTTATAATCCGAATATTTCTGATACACTCAACCGGCTTTCATCGATTATGCTTTCTGAAGAAGCCTGGATTGAAGATGTCATTCATCCCCTTTTTGAAAAAAGCGTGTTAAACGTTAAGAATGATCGTATCTCGTTCTCTGTCCCAATGCTTGATCGATTGCATACAGCAGCCCAACGGCGAATACTACGAAAAGCCATTTTAAGAATAAAGGGGGATTTGCGGCGTATTAGTTTTGTCAACATCGACGCTGTGATTGATCTTTTGAAAAAAGGACCGGCGTACGGGAGACTCGATCTTCCGGATCGTATCAGAATCCGGCGAAATGGAGACGTTCTATTGATTTCCCGGGAAAAAAGCCCATTACGGAATCTTGACGTGGAATCCGGCCATTTCGACCCCCTTGTTTTTGAATACAAAATCCCAAAACCCGAATCTGTATTTATCGAAGAAATCGGCGCCCACATGGAATTTACTGAAATGAGCACCGAAACCCTGCCCGATGGTTGTTGTGCTGGACAATACACCGGTTTTTTTGATAAAGACACCTTAGGTTTTCCGATGGTTGTAAGGAACTACCGGCAGGGAGACGCGTTTCGGCCCATTGGGATGGACGGAACTCAAAAGTTGAAAAAATTCTTTATTGACAAAAAAGTCCCGCGAAATGAACGGATAAAATGCCCCATTCTGCTAAGCCGAAATAAAATAATTTGGGTTGTCGGCCATCGAGCAGATGAATCTGTTAAAATGACACCTTCAACCCGAAATGTCCTGAAAGTAGAGTTTTTTCTTGTCTAATCGTGGAACTTTTTCTTGCCTAATCGATAATGATGATTAATATAGACGTATTATAAATTGTCTTAAAAGGGGGCTAAGTCTTTTGAATCCTTTCTATAAAAATCTGGCTTTATGGATAGTCATCACGCTGATGATGGTCATGCTTTATAACCTTTTCAATCAACAACACATGGCAGAAACCAATCTCAGTTATTCTGAATTTCTTGCCATGGTCGATAGTGAGCGCATTTCTGATGTCGTTATACAGGGCCAACAGCTCTTTGTTACGGATGTTAACCACACTCGTTTCAAAATATATGCGCCCCAGGATAATGATCTCATCAAAATCCTCCGGGACAAAGGTGTTTCCATTAACGCCAAACCCGAAAGCGACTCCCCATGGTATATGTCTATACTGGTTTCATGGTTCCCGATGATTGTACTTATCGGCGTATGGATATTTTTTATGCGTCAAATGCAATCCGGCGGCGGAAAAGCCATGTCTTTCGGCAAAAGTCGGGCCCGTTTGCAATCCGATCAATCGAAAAAGGTCACTTTTGAGGATGTTGCCGGCATCGATGAGGCCAAAGAAGAGCTGGGAGAAATTATCGAGTTTTTAAGAGAACCTAAAAAATTCACCCGACTTGGGGGAAGGATACCCAAAGGTGTTCTTCTGATGGGATCCCCGGGAACCGGCAAAACCCTCCTTGCACGTGCCATTGCAGGCGAAGCCGATGTTCCATTCTTTCATATCAGTGGTTCGGATTTCGTTGAAATGTTTGTCGGTGTTGGCGCATCGCGGGTGAGAGATCTGTTTGTCCAGGGGAAAAAGAACGCCCCCTGCATAATTTTCATCGATGAAATCGATGCGGTTGGACGGCACAGGGGCGCCGGACTCGGTGGCGGTCATGATGAAAGAGAACAGACGTTAAACCAACTTCTGGTTGAAATGGACGGGTTTGAATCGAATGAAGGCGTCATCCTTATATCCGCCACGAACCGTCCGGATGTGCTTGACCCTGCCCTTTTACGTCCCGGCCGGTTTGATCGCCAGGTGGTTGTGCCCCTGCCGGATATTCTCGGCCGTGAAAAAATCCTTAAAGTTCACATGAAAAAGACATCGGTTGCACCGGATGTAAATCCTCTTGTGCTGGCAAAAGGAACCCCCGGTTTCTCGGGTGCAGATTTAGAGAACCTTGTGAACGAAGCGGCCCTTTTAGCCGCTAAAAGAAACAAAGAAAAAGTTGACATGACGGACCTGGAAGATTCCAAAGATAAAGTTTACATGGGTCTGGAGCGAAAGTCCAAAGTTATCAAAGAGGAAGACAGGAGGACCACGGCTTATCATGAAGGCGGACATGCCCTTGTTGCCCGCCTTCTCCCCGGAACAGATGCCGTCAACAAAATAACCATTATTCCCCGGGGGCGGGCCGCCGGCATCACATGGTTTTTGCCGGAAGAGAGCGATTTTAAATATAAGGATCAACTCGAAAGCGAATTGTCCATCGCTTTTGGCGGACGGGTGGCCGAAGAAATCGTTTTCAACCGCATTAGTACCGGCGCTTCCAACGACATTAAAAGGGCAACAGATGTTGCCCAAAAGATGATACGCAATTGGGGTATGAGTGATGTGCTGGGCCCCCTTTCATATGCCAAAGAGGAAGATCATATTTTTCTTGGCCGGGAAATTGCGCAACATAGAGATTATTCTGAGGAAACCGCCAGGAAAATCGATGAAGAAATAAATCGTCTGATCAAAAAATCCTACAATATCGCGAAAAACGTTTTAGAAGAGAATTTAGATATTCTTCACGCTTTAGCCGACCTTCTCCTCGAAAAAGAGACGGTTTTAGGAAGAGAACTCGATGCACTCATCCTCTCCATGAAACCGGATTTTGAATTTCCCTCAAAGGGGATCAAAGACGAAGAAGCGGTTGAAGAGCCTCTGACAGAGGCTGAAACAGATCAAACAAAAACCGAGGAAGAAACCGAAAGCGATTCGGCGTCGTCTTAACCCAAACTTCACACCCTGTTTTGCTTCATGCCATCTTTTTTTGACGCCCATGGTTCCTTCACCGGACAGCGACGGGACAGGGTTGCGGGATTAGTTGTCGAATCGAAAATTGACCTGATTTAATGATGAAAACTTATCAACTTGAGTGGGATAAGCACTGTCTGGTTCTCGGTCGCCGAACGTGTATTATGGGGATTTTGAATGTAACGCCGGATTCATTTTCAGACGGGGGGAATTTTTTTTCATTCGAGGGGGCAGTATATCAAGGCCAGAAGATTTTTGAAGACGGCGCCGACATCCTCGACATCGGCGGGGAGTCCACGCGACCATTTTCAGATCCGGTATCTGAAGAAGAAGAAATCCGGCGAGTTGTCCCCGTCATCGAGCGGCTCGCAAACCGCATATCGATTCCCATTTCCATCGATACAAACAAAGCCGGCGTGGCCAGGCAAGCCATTAACGCCGGCGCTTCAATAATAAACGACATATCATCACTTCGCCTTGATTCGAAAATGGCGGATGTCGCTGTGGAATACGGTGTTCCATTAATTTTGATGCATATGCTCGGAGCCCCAAAAACCATGCAGATCGAACCCGCATATGTTGACCCGATTACAGAAATTAAAAAATTTCTTGAAGATGTAGTGGAACACGCTGAAAATCAAGGCATTTCAAGATCAAAAATCATCATCGATCCGGGTATCGGTTTCGGAAAAACAGTGGCGCATAATCTTTTATTAATTAAGCACTTGAGGGAGTTTAAAACCTTGGATGTTCCCATATTGATCGGAACTTCGAGAAAGGCTTTTTTACGAAAGATCTTGAAAGATCCGTCGGTTGAAGATATCGATCCCGAATCGGCCATGGTAGAGGCCGGCACCCAGGCTTCTGTTGCCGCTGCCGTCTTAAACGGTGCCCATATGGTGAGGGTCCACGATGTCGCCACGACTCGTATCACTGTAAAAATTATTGACGCCATAAAAAATGCACGGAATACTTCATAGGTACGTGTTCAGGGGCTGGACGATACCTGCCCGCTCGTGCCTCGCATGGCAGGCGAGTTGGTGGAGTGGCTTCGTTATTCCAATCTGATAGATCAGAACACGATTTCGCTGATCGGCGCAATACCCATTAAGACTTCGGCAAAAAAGGAATTTATAATATGCTCCTGGTTATAGATGTCGGCAACACAAATGCTGTCATCGGTGTTTACGACGGCAGTCATCTCATTCAAAACTGGCGAATCCGCACGGAAAGACGAACAACGGAAGATGAGTTTAACGTACTGGCTGCCAACCTATTTGCAGGCAGCAATATCGATTCCAGCGATATCGACAAAACCATTATTTCCTGCGTCGTTCCGCCCATGGTCACCATCCTCGATTCCTTCTGTCGAAAATATCTCGGCCATCCGCCCCATTGGGTGGATGCCAGATCCGCTCCAAAATTGCCCATCCAATATAAAAATCCATCTGAAGTGGGCGCAGACAGGATCGTCAACGCAGTTGCAGCATTTCATAAATTCCAAACCAGCCTCATCGTGATAGATTTTGGCACAGCGACAACCTTCGATGCTATTTCTGAGAACGGGGAATACCTTGGGGGTGCAATCAGTCCCGGAATCATGATTTCTGCTGAAGCGCTTTTCATCAAAGCATCCAGGCTCCCCCGGGTTGAAATTTTTGCCCCTCCTGAAAGTGTCATCGGCAAAGATACTGCGAGCAGTATCCAGGCTGGAATTATTTTTGGATATGCAGGCCTGGTGGACGGGATGGTCAAGCGGATGAAGATGGAAATGGGCACGAATCCACGTATCATCGCCACCGGCGGTCTGGCTGACCTTATGTGTCAGGTATCTGAAATGATCGAAGTTGTTGAACCGGCCTTAACCT
>Ga0316195_10001171_pt1 | contig 11522 bp, 11 predicted proteins | sample Phised1_MG_FD_204937 | JGI IMG/M metagenome (GOLD analysis project Ga0316195, IMG submission 204937) | Coastal sediment microbial communities from Maine, United States - Phippsburg sediment 1 | ecosystem: Environmental > Aquatic > Marine > Coastal > Sediment | place: USA: Maine | collected... | reverse complement strand
AAATCAAAGGTTAAATTTGCCAATAACTCAATGGCCAGATGTATGTGTTGATAAGCTTAATAAAAATGATTTTTTAAACAAAAAAGTGGAAAGATTTATGTCTACGGAGTTGTTCGTAGTCAATGAAAATAGCTTGGTTGAATTGATTGAAAAAGTTATGAAATGGAAAAACATCAATCACATGCCGGTTGTAAATAAGTCAAATAAATTAGTAGGATTGATCACACATACAAGATTAAATAACATCACTGAGTCAGGGACAAACGATCCGATCATCGCTCACGAAATCATGGCTACTCATTTGATCACAATTTCACCAGAAAGAACAATGGCAGAAGCTAGAAGTATAATGCTAGAAAATAAAATAGGTTGCTTACCCATCATTGATAATAACGATCTGGTTGGCATAATTACAAGACATGACTTTGAAAAACGATATTGATTTCGAGAAATCCAAAAGAATAAGTATTCATAGTGAAAGAATTATAGGAAAAGTTCTGAATAACTCAGATGATCCGACCTTTATTTTTTTTGCCGGAATTCACGGTAATGAAAAAGCAGGAGTACATGCTGCAAAACGCGTCTTAAAAAAAATGGAAGAGGTAAGGGGCACTTTAAAGGGTAATGTATATTTTATATATGGGAATAAAAAAGCTTTGGATCTAGAGGTTAGATATCTTCAGGTAGACCTCAATAGAATTTGGAACATTGAAAGAATAAATAAGGTCAAAGAGAAGATAGATGAAAATAATCCTGAAGAAATTGAACAGTTTGAAATCTATAGCGTTGTAAAGGAAATCATAATAAAACATCAAGGAACTAAATATTTTATTGACCTACATACTACATCTTCTCCAACACAACCCTTTATTACCATCAGTGATTCGCTGAACAACAGAAAGTTTTCGAGTTACTTTTCGGTTCCCGTTATTTTAGGTTTAGAGGAGTACCTGAATGGACCGCTCTTAACATTCATGAATGAATATGGATATATCTCTTTAGGATTTGAAGCTGGAGAACATTTTAGCGAGGTGTCAATTGACAATTGCGAAGCTTTTATCTGGCTTGCTCTTTATTACGGTAAATGTTTGAAAAAGAAAGAAATAGATAATTTTGATCATTTTGATCAAAAGCTTAATCAGTTATTGGAGAATAAAGATTTTTATCAAATCGATTTTCGATATTCTATTCAAAAGAACGAAAATTTTGCGATGGTAAGCGGTTTTAGAAATTTTGATCAAATAGATAGAGATGAATTATTGGCCTATAGTGATGGGAAGGAAATTAGAGCTCAATCAAAGGGCTTGATATTTATGCCCCTATATCAGAAATTGGGTGAGGATGGTTTTTTTATTATTCATAAAATTTCCAAAAAATGGTTAAAACTCTCCGCTGCTTTGAGAAAATATAATGCTCACCATTTATTGAGAATACTACCGGGTATACAAAGACATCCTGACAATCCCTTTACATTAATTGTCAATCCTACGGTCGCCAAATTTATGGCAAAAGAAATTTTTCACTTATTTGGCTACAGACAAAGAGTTTTGACCGGTAAAAACTATCATTTTATAAAGCGTGATCGAAAGATCACGCCTTTTCCTTAAAATGAAGTCTTATCTGAATTTATAATAAACACTAAAGATAACCTGTTGCGGATTAGTGTCTACTCTAATAGTGCTGATGGGGTCATTCACCGGATTAGAGGGCTGTCCGCTAAAAATGGCTTGAGTACTTGAAAGTCCTATTTCCCATCGCACATCTGCTCCCAAATTCCCAATTTCCAGACCAAGACCCACTTGACCGTTTACAGAAAAATCATCAGAGTCAATTTTTTTCACGTTGTCATAAATATCAGTGTCTGACAAATCTGTGTCGAATGCATAAGAAAACGAAGGCCCGACAAGTATCCTACCAAGTCCTAAAAATTTAAAACCGAGCAATACAGGTACATCAAATTTATTCATTTCGAGTCTTGATTTTTTACCTGCTTCCTTGTAAGTACTTTCGGTATGGGTATATAGTAATTCCGGGCGAACATATAACCACAGAGGTAAATTAATTTCGGAAAACACCCCTACATGAAATCCTGTTTCTTCGTTAGATTTAATTTTGAAGTCATCTTCAAAACCAGACAGGTCTTGCAGATTTCCATTTGAATTGTAGTTTACACCACCTTTGATTCCATATTGAATGAATTGTGCATTTGAAATTTGAAAACCAAAGAATACAATGGCAATGATAAGTAAGTTTTTCATAGTTGTAAGATTTGTTTAGTTGTAACAAATTTACAATTATTTTCTTTTCAACACATTCTTTACGGCTTTGAAAATAGCTTTATCATTTAAACCGTATTTTTCCATGAGTTGAGCAGGAGTAGCACTTTCACCAAAACTATCTTGAACTGCCACGAATTCTTGCGGTACCGGATTGTTTTGAGTTAAAACTCTGGCCACACTTTCTCCAAGACCTCCATAATAATTATGTTCCTCACAGGTAACTACACAGCCTGTTTTGGCAACTGATCTTAAAATAGCAGCATCGTCAAGTGGTTTGATCGTGTGAATATTGATAATTTCTGCAGAGATACCTTCTTTTTCTAGGGCCTCACCGGCAAGGATGGCTTCCCAAACCAAATGACCCGTAGCGAGAATTGTTACATCAGTTCCTTCACTTAAAAGCAATGCTTTACCAATTTCAAACTTTTCATTTTCAGGCATAAACACCGGAACTGCTGGTCGGCCAAACCTTAAATAAACCGGACCTTCATAATCTGCAATTGCGATTGTAGCTGCTTTAGTCTGGTTATAGTCACACGGATTGATCACCACCATACCTGGTAACATTTTCATCAAACCTATATCCTCCAATATTTGGTGAGTTGCACCATCTTCACCTAGCGTTAGACCAGCATGAGATGCACAAATTTTTACATTTTTCCCTGAGTAAGCAATCGATTGTCTAATCTGGTCATATACCCTCCCAGTTGAAAAATTGGCAAAAGTACCGGTAAAAGGAATTTTACCTCCAATGGTTAATCCTGCAGCAATTCCCATCATATTCGCTTCAGCAATACCAATTTGAAAAAACCTGTCGGGATTCTCTTCAATAAATTTATCCATTTTCAAAGAACCGACCAGATCGGCACACAAGGCGACAACATTAGGATTCGTTCTTCCTAGCTCGGTTAAACCGGCACCAAATCCCGATCTTGTATCTTTTTTTTCTGTAAATGTAAATTTTTTCATGGTCAATGCTTTATGCTCAGAGTTTTTATAGGCTGCAAAAATATAAAAATATTAACCCTCTGCAGTAAATTCTTTTAAAGATGTGTACAATTTTTCTGTGGGTAATCCCATAACATTAAAATAACTTCCTTCGATCTTTGTTACTCCTATTAAACCGATCCATTCTTGAATTCCGTAACTGCCGGCTTTGTCAAATGGTTGGTAGTTATCTAGATAAAAATTTATTTCTTGATCACTTAATTCTTTAAAAAATACTTTTGTAATGTCATGTTGAATTAATTGCTTTTTACTCGATGATAAACATATAGAGGTAATCACTTCATGCATTTTGCCTGATAATAATTTGAGCATAGAAAAAGCCTCTTTTGGGTTCTTAGGTTTCCCTAATGCCTGATTATCGAGCCATACAATGGTATCTGAAGTAATCAATATTTCATCTTTTTTTAATTCATTTAAAAAAGGTTTTGCCTTTAAAACGGCCAGATAATCGGCGATTTGTTCTCTTTTTAAAGCGGAAGGAAAAACTTCTTCAACTTCCTTTAACCTTATTTCAAAGGGAATGCCCAATGCGCTAAGAAAATCTTGTCTTCTTGGCGAAGCCGATGCTAAAATTATTTTATGGTCGAAATTTATCATCTTTAAAAAAAGAGTACGCTTAGAATTCCAATAAGCATAATCAACTTTAATTGTTTAGTGGTTTTGGTATAATCTGAGGATTTATTGTTTTTATGTATCGAAATGCTAAAATATAGCAAAGGAATTATGACCCCGAGCATTAAATAAGTTTTGAGTAAATAGGAGGGTATTTGCCAAATGAAATAAATGACGCAACACATCGTGACACTCGCGAGAACACCGAGTATTAAATTGGTTTTTTTAAGACCTAATTTTATCGGTAAACTCGATGACTTCGAAATGACATCTCCCGGGATATCTTCAGCATCTTTCGCAATTTCTCTTAAAAGAGTGAGTAAAAAGGCAAAAACACCAAGTGCAATTATTTTGTTTTGCGCCTGCTCTTTTTCGATGAGAATCGAGCTACTATCAATTGAATAAAGTTCGAATATATTGAAGTAATAAATACTTGTAAAAAGAAGTAATCCAATAGTTATATTCCCTATTAAAAATTTGTATTTCAGTATTTTAGAGTATATTATTAAAAGTAAAAAAGGAAATAAAAAAAGAAAAAAATACAATGGAGTTTTTACGTGTAAACAAAGTAGAAAACCCAATAATAGTCCTAAGAAACTCAGTATTCCATAAAGATTTTTAGCTTCTTTAACAGAGATTTTCTCTCCCAAAATCAATGATTTATTCTTGTTTATTTTATCTGTTTCTATATCGCATACATCATTCAGTACATATCCTCCGGCCATAATAAAAATGATAGAAAGGGATAATAGTACATAATCTTTGAGGTTCAAGGCTGTGGAGAAAGGAAGTTTTTCGAAAAAGGAAAATTTGATCAATGTGAAAATCAAAAGCATCATCAAAAGATTTTTCGCACGGACTAAGTTGAACCAATACTTCATTTATTGGTAAATCTTTTTAATTCTGTCAAGATCTCTTTTATTGTCTCGATCTTTTATAGTCTCTCGTTTATCGTGTAATTTTTTTCCTTTTACCAAAGCAATTTGAAGTTTTGCCCAACCTTTATCAGTAATAAATAGTTTAAGGGGTACAATGGTCAAACCCACATTTTGAACTTCTTTGGCCAGTTTTTTAAGCTCTTTTTTCTGCAATAATAACTTTCTGGCACTTTTTGGTAAGTGGTTGTAAAAACTACCTTGCTGATACTCTTCAACATACATATTAATGACGAAAAGTTCTCCTTTCTCGTTAAATTCGCAAAAGCTTTCTGTAATTCTCGCTTTACCCAATCTAATCGACTTTATTTCTGTTCCGCTTAACTGAATTCCTGAAATATAAGTATCGAGAATATCGTATTCGTACCGTGCTTTTTTATTTTGTATGTTGATATTCTTTTGCATGGTACAAAACTATAAAAATAACCTATCATTAACAGAGTAAGTTTGTCAAATCGACCATGAAAATTATTTGTTTTCAAAACTGGAACCGCAAGAATAGCAATATTTGGCGTTGTCTTTATGGTTTCCAATAGAACAGTTCGGACAAGATTGTGTGTTCATATCAATTTTTGGCCCCGTTTGCTTTGTGAATTCTGCCGTGACGATACCCGTAGGGATGGCTATGATGCCATAACCCAAGATCATAACAACACTAGCCAGCATTTGGCCTAAGGCGGTTTGAGGTGCAATATCCCCATATCCGACAGTGGTAAGGGTAACAATGGCCCAATAAACGCTTTTAGGAATACTTGTAAATCCACTTTCATCGCCTTCTATTAAATACATAAAAGTGCCGATGATCAGACAGATAATGAAGACGGCGAGAATAAATACAAGGATTTTGTAGCGACTAGCTTTAAGTGCTTTGGCTAATTTTTCAGATTCACCAATAAATCGAACCAATTTGAGAATTCTAAATACCCTGAGCAATCTCAAAGCTCTTAATGCCACTAAAGCATGGGCTCCTCCAAAAATAATAGAGATATATTTAGGAATTGTTGAGAGCAGATCAATGATACCATAAAAGCTAAATATATATTTGTAAGGCTCCTTAACCGATATGATCCTCGCAATATACTCGATCGTGAAAAGTATGGTAATTACCCATTCAGAAATATTAAAGAAAGTATGGTATTTTGCATCCAGTTCCTTAACGCTTTCAAGCATGACAAGTGCGATACTGAATAAAATGAGCCACAATAAAATTACATCAAAGCGTTTACCTGCCTTGGTATCGGCTTCATAAATTATTTCATGTAATCTTTCTTGCCAATCTGTCTTTTTCTCCGTCAATTTGAAATAGTTTTATCTAAAATTATAAAACTATTTTGAAAGTTGATGACTTGACTGAAGAATTCTTTTAAATAAGCATACTCTGAAACCTCAAAAGTAGATTTCAACAGATTAATTTTATAATAAATGGTTATTTTATTGTCAGAATTAGAAATTGTACTTGTGAAAGTACCTCCTTTATTTGGGATAGTGATATTTACCGGTTCTGGCAGGGAAGTGACATGATAATTTTCCGGGAATTCAATTTCAACAGCATAAATATCAGTTTTTTGGTATCCAAAATCAACCGGATAATTTCGTCGATTAAGTTTTAAGGGATTTTCTCCTAGAGAGAAAAGAAACGGATTAATGTAAAGACTATTTCCAACTTGATCTGAAACATTGGCTGTGATATTGTAATTTTCCTCTAATGCTTTATCCGACTCTTTAAAATCTATGACGACGAAATCAGAAACTTCAACAGTATTTCCCAATTCGGGTTTATTCAAATTATGATTTAAAAGCTTTTCTCTCTCAAAGTAAGCTTCATATCCTGTAAAAGTTTCATTGGCTGTTCCTTCTATTGTTCCATTCTCATTAAGGGTCAGTTTTAATGATCGTCTTATGGCATTTATCCGGTTAGGAATAATATCTGCCCAAAAACTACCGTCTTCAAGATCAATTACCCTCCCATATTGATTCAATGATTCGAAGGGCAAAAACCCGAAGGGTAACAATTTTTGTGAGGCATCAATAAAATAGGGACGGTCATTTATGTTTACAAAAACGGAAAGGTAATTGAAATCAGTAATAACCGGATGAAGTTTTGTTGGTCTACCAAATGACCTGGTTGCAGACAGAAATATTTTTGAATCAATACCTGCGGCATTCAATGCGTGAAACAACGTCAAATTGATATCAGAGACTCCGCCCAATTTTGATTCGTACAAATCTTTTAAAGAATGATCTTCAAAGATGTAATCTTTAGAAGGATCCAAAGTATAATGATTCTGAACATAATGATAAATATCTCTTGCCTTTTTGAGTTGATCTGTTTCGGTAAATAACGAATCAGGCATGTTCTTTTTAAAATAACTTTCCAAAGAAGATTTATTTAAATCAAACAAGCTTTTAATTTTTTTATCGGCATCATTCCAGGTAGAAGTGTATTTGGTGGAGGTCCCATCCAACCTGAATGATTCCGCCAATTCAAACTCTATACGGGCAATGTAATTTTTGGGCGAGGTAGAATATTTTTCTTCTTCAATAAAGCTAGGAATATCTTTCATCACATAGGTCCGTTCTTCACAAGGCTGATTAACTCCATTTCCTGGATCGAAACAATTTTTTTTCAATTTTGCATCGCTCAGAGATAAAGGATAATAACCATTATAATTTCCGTTATAGACCCAAAAGGCAGGTATAACGGCATGATATTCACTGTAAACCTTAGGTATGACAGATTGAAAATACCATCCTCTAAGATTGAAAATAAAGTCAGATTCAATTATATAAGAATACTCTAAAACACTTCCCTCTTTGATATTAGGCAATGTAAAAACTACCTCATGCCAATTATCGTCAATTTTGTTTTTAAAAATATTGGATTGTGATAGATATTGATCGGGTTCGCCCGGAGTATGTGTTATTCCTTTGATTTTTTGTACTTCTTCAATTCCTCCTTTTTGATCATCATAAATTCTAACCTTTACAATACCATGCTCTGCGCCTTCCTTATTTAAAATCTTTATTTTTTTATAAATTTCAGTTTGAAGGTAAATTTCACTATGATTTGTAACAAATTTTACATCGCCTTGTTCAAATAAAACTACAGCATTGGCCGTGGTGTCGTTCGGGTAGCTTTTCATGTTCATCTCGTCCATGGAGACATTTCCAAATTTTGGTATTACATTTTGGGCATAACTAGAAATCCCAATTAATATCAGGACTAGGGTGAATTTTAATGTTTTCATTAATTGAATCTAATAATTTTTTTAACTTTTTCTTTCTTTAAATATTCCTGAACAATTTTTTCAGTTCCGTCAGTGAATTTTTTCTTAGAAATCAACGACCGAAGGATTTCAATATTGTTTATTTGATAATTTAAATCAACGTAGCCATAGCCAATAAGCTCATTTTTCTCAATCAAAACAACAGAATTTTCTTCTTGATTTCTGCCGGAATCTATCAAAATCATATTAGGATTTGAAAAATTCGACCGCTCAATTCGACTTAGTTTTAGGGTATTGTATCTTGGACGATTGGAGTATATTAACTCCGCATACTTTATTTCTTTGATCAAATTGCTTCCTGTTTCTTCAAAGGAAAGTGATTTCATCTCTTTCCTGATCTTTCCAGCTTTATGGGTACTTGTAAGAAATAATTTATTGACGGCTTTTTTTAAATTATCTCCTTTATTGATATAGATAATTTCCTTTCTGTAATTGAAAATGAAATATAGGCCTGCTGTATTGGGCAGATTTTCTAAAATAGTCAAGTATTTCGATGAAAGATCTCTGCTATTGTCAAATCTGATTGTCTTTTTTACAATCTCTTTTTCTTCATCCTTTTGCAAAAGGATTTTAAAAAGTTTTAGGGTTGCTAATGCATCACCTTCTGCCCGATGTCTATCGCTAACCGGAATCCCTAGCTTTCTGCAAAGTTTCCCAAGACTATAAGACTCTAGATCAGGAATTAAAGTTTTGGTGAGTTCAACTGTACAAAGGGTTGGTCGATCAAAATCGTATCCCAGTTCTTTGAATTCATTGTGAATTACTCTAAAATCGAATGACGCATTGTGGGCTACCAAAACACAATCTTTGGTGATTTCTATGATTCGTTTAGCGACTTCGTGAAATTTAGGCGCATTTCTCAGCATACCTTCATTGATTCCGGTAAGTTGCTGGACAAAAGGCTGAATAGGTTTCTCGGGATTTACCAAAGTAGACACTTTGTCTCTTATTTCATGTCCGTCAAAACGATAAATAGCAATTTCGGTTAATCCCTCTTCATTGTATTTCCCCCCTGTAGTTTCTATGTCTAAAATGGCATACACAAAAAATCAATTGGTAGTTAGTGAAATGCGCTCTTGTCTATTGGCAATTTCCCACGCAGTATAGAAGATTAAATTAGTTCTTTTCGCCAACATATGATAATTAATTTTATCGGCCGTATCAGAGGGATTATGGTAATCTTCATGAGTCCCGTTAAAGTAAAAAATAACGGGTATTTTATTTTTAGCAAAATTATAATGATCACTTCTGTAATAAAATCGGTTAGGATCGTTTTCACTGTTAAAGGTATAGTCTAACTCTAATTTTACGGTAGATTGATTCACTTGTTCAGATAGATTATGTAAATCCTGACTCAATTTATCAGATCCTATTAAATAAACATAATCGGGGTTCTTACTATGTTTTTCGTCCACTCTTCCTATCATATCGATATTTAAATTAGCCACAGTTTTATCGAGTGGAAAAATAGGATGGGAGGTATAGTACTTTGAACCAAAAAGCCCAATTTCTTCTCCGGTAACATGTAAAAATAGAACAGATCTTTTTGGTCCTCTCCCTTCTTTTTTAGCTAAATTAAAAAGTCTGGCAATTTCCATTACCGCTGCAGTGCCAGAGGCATCGTCGTCTGCACCAAAATAAATCTGTCCATCAACATTACCCAAATGATCGTAATGGGCAGATATCACAATAACTTCTTCAGGGTACGTATCTCCTTCAATATAGGCCAATACATTTTCACTGTCATTTTGAGCATTTTTATTAAAGAATTCTTTGGGGACCTCTTGAAAATAATTGCCGTCTTTCATGGGCGAAATAATGCCCAAACTCTTGTAATAGTCGGCTATGTAATGACTGGCATCTTTTTGTCCGGGTTTCCCAGTTTCCCTTCCGTTAAATTCCTCTGAAGCTATTTTAGTTAAATTCTTTTTTAATAAAGACTCATCGCTGGCATAAGTTTCGAAAACAGAAAAAAAATCATCTGTCGAGGTCTTTTGTGTACTGCAGGAAAAATATAGAATCGAGATTAGTGTTAAGAAAACATATTTTTTACTATTCATGAATGAAGCTTTTTTATAATTTCTTAAATAACTGCGATCATGGATATTTCGACATTCACATTTTTAGGAAGAACGGAAACCTCTACTGTTTCTCTCGCCGGGGCGATCAATCCCTCAAAGTAACTTCCGTACACCTCATTAATCGCTCCAAAATTATTCATATCTGATAAAAAAATAGAAGATTTAACCACAGTAGAAAAATCAGTTTTAGCTTCCTTTAAAATGGCCTTTAAATTTTCCATCACCTGTTTAGTTTCCGTCTTGATATCAGATAAAACCAGCTCATTTGTACTTGGGTTTATGGCAATTTGTCCTGAAATATATAAAGTATTTCCTGATAAAATAGCCTGATTATAGGGCCCTATGGGAGCTGGAGCATTTTGGGTTTTTATAATTTTTTTCATGATATATGATTTAGAATAATCGTCTGTCTGGTACTGAACGTTTGTCGTATTTTAAATCGCTTAAAGCGGATGATTTAACACCGATAAAGAAATAATAAGTGGCTCTGTCGCCGAAGGGAACCCAGTTAAAACTGAATCTCCAGCTATCCAGATCTCGTTCAAATCTCAATTGCGTGTAAGTTACGCCATTATCTTTAAAATCGTAACCCGAAGAAACTCCAACACGCCATTTTGGTGTAAATTCAATGTCACCATCTACCTGTAAAGAATTTGTGGAAATTAAACCTTCGCCTCGCGAGTTTGCATAGTTCAAAGAATAGCGCATAGAAACATTCCAGGGCATACTGTTTTTATATAATTTTGCCACCTTTACTTCGTCAGATTTATCCGCGTTGATGGATTGCCTGTTATCATTGATACTCCTGCCCAATAAAGGATCTAAATCTGCATTATTTTCACTGTCATCATTTTCTGAACTGGATTTTCCTTTTTTATCTTTACCAAAATCCTTACTTGAAACTTGGTAATTGGTTGTAAATCCGGCATTGGTCAATCTGAATAAACTTCCACCATTGTTAATATTAAAAGTATTTATTCTTGTTCCATTTGCATTGATTGCATAAGGATCAAGGGAGGCATTCAGATTGATATTCATTTTGTTTTTCAACAATGTCGTTCCCGCTGTCATTCTAACCGGACTAAAATTCAGAGAATCTGCCGCAAAATTATAATTTGTTGAAAAGTTCAAGTTATTGATCAAAACCATTTTCTCCGGTTCTTCATCATCTTCTGCATCTTTTTTCATCACCTTCCCTTCAAAGGCATTATTAACGGCAAAGGCAAGGCTGTTTGATTCGCCTTTCGAGGGCCCGCCAAAGATGCCATTTTGAAAACGATTGTATTCTTGAATATCCCTGGGGTCCAGACTTGCCTGGTA
>Ga0316195_10001170_pt1 | contig 11525 bp, 7 predicted proteins | sample Phised1_MG_FD_204937 | JGI IMG/M metagenome (GOLD analysis project Ga0316195, IMG submission 204937) | Coastal sediment microbial communities from Maine, United States - Phippsburg sediment 1 | ecosystem: Environmental > Aquatic > Marine > Coastal > Sediment | place: USA: Maine | collected... | reverse complement strand
GGACGATAGGCATCCCAGAAGAACTCATCCTCACGTGTCCAGAATACCTGCACCGGCCGGCCCACGCTCCTGGCCAGGCGGGCCGCCTGTACGCCTTGGCCGCTGCGGCCTTTTCCGCCGAATCCGCCACCTACGAACGGTGTGATTACCCGCACCTTGTCCTCCGGCAGACCCAGCACCGACATCAACTGCTCGCGCAATCCAAACGGGCTCTGGGTAGACGCCCAGACGGTCATCCGGCCGTCTTCCATGCTGGCCACCGCTGCGTGCGGCTCCATCGGCGCATGAGCGACATAGGCGTTGAGGTAAGTCTCCTCGAACACCTGCGCGGCCAATTGTTCGCCTTTCGCCAGGTCGCCGCCGGCGGCCACCGGGTCACCTTGCGGCGCCATGCCCATCAGGTGTTCGTAAACGGTGCGGTCGTCGAACGTCGCCTTGGGTACGGCGTATTTCGCCTGGACCAGCGCATGCGCACGATCCGCCACATCCCGCTGTTCGTGCAGGACGGCCACCAGGTCGCCGTCCTGCACGACGCGCACGCCGTCCATTGCAGCCGCGGCCGAGGTGTCGAGCTGTTCGAGCGTTGCACCATGTGCCGGCGGACGCAGGATGCGTGCATGCAGCATGCCCGGCAGGCGGATGTCGGCTGCATACTCGGCCTGCCCGGTGACCTTCTCGAGGGCGTCGCGCCGTGTTAAGGAGTTCCCCATGACCTTGAAGTTCGCTGCCGTCTTGGTTGGAGCTGCGGTGGTCACGTCCCGGGCGATGGCCCGGCCCTTGGTCAACGCGGCATAGGAAATTGCACGGGTCCGGTCGGTCCGGTCGAATACCATACCTTCCGCCACTTCCAGCCTCTCGAGCGGTACGCTCAGCTGCTCGCCGGCGAGTTCGAGCAATACGCGCCGCGCCTGCGCCCCGGCGGCGCGCAGTTCGGGGCCGAAGACGCGCGTGGTGAGTGAGCCCCAGGTCCCGCGGTCGAACGGGCAGCGGTCCGTGTCGCCCATCACCATGTCAATCATCCCGACCGCTACGTCGAGTTCGTCGGCAAGCATCTGTGGCAGCGAGGTGATCACGCCCTGTCCCATCTCTATCTTGCCGGTGAAACAGGTCACCCGGCCGTCCTCGCCGATTCGCAGGTAGGCATTGAATGCCGGCTCAGAGGGCAGCGGCGTTGGGGATGCTTCGGCCAGGGTGAAGCGCGGCAGCGTGGTGAACAGAACGACGACACCGCCGCCAACCCGTTTCAGGAACTCGCGTCGATCCAGAGTGCCGGGCGTCGCGGGCTGCATTTCGTCTATCGGATCATGTGGGTGCATGGTTGCCTCCGGTCACGCTGACGAATTCCGGGCGACGGACCGAACCGCCTCCAGGATTCGCTTATGCGCGCCGCAGCGGCACAGATTGTTGTCCAGTCCGCCGATGATGTCAGCGTCGCTTGCCGAGGGATTCCGGTTCAGCAGATCAACAGCCGCCATGATCATGCCGGGCGTGCAGTAGCCGCATTGCAGAGCATCGTGCTCCGCGAAGGCTTGCTGAACGGGATGCAGTTGCTCACCTGCTGCCAGTCCCTCGATGGTGGTCACGGTCTTACCCGCGACGTCCGAGATGGAGTAAAGGCACGCTCTTGCGGCCTGGCCGTCGACCAGCACCGTGCAGGCACCGCACAGCCCCTCGCCGCAGCCATACTTCGTGCCCGTCAGTGCCAGCTCCCCGCGCAGAATCCACAGCAGCGGTCGGTCGGGCTCTGTTTCGAGCCGTGCCGCTTTGCCGTTAAGGGTAAATTCAATGATCTGCTTCATACGGCCAGCCTGCCAAAGTCATACATGGCACCTGAGCCTACGACTGATTCGAAATTCCTGCAAGCCAGGGATCGGAAGGCAGGGGTGGAGCTTATGCCGCTTCTGATTCCTGCCTCAATGCCTCTTCTGGTTACCCCGGCTGTTTACGCGATTCGGGTTTTGGCTTGGGCCGCGGTCCTGCCGGCCGACGCCCTGCGCCATACCCCGGTTTGCCTGCGGGCGGTCGGGTGCGGCGCGCATCTGGCGCTGTTCAGGTGCCCGGGCAGGGGCTGCGTTTTGTGGGGGCCGCGGCGCGCGCTGCCGTTGCGCTACTGTGCTGGAGCGTTGTGGCTGGTGCGGCATGGCACGCGTTTCGGTCGGAACCGGCTGCAGTCGGTGCTTGGTCTTGCTGCGGGCCGGCTGCGGTGCGCGGTCAGCCGAGGTGCGGCGGTATTGCGCCGAGCCACCCGGTACGGTCGCAGGCTGCGTTGTCTGACGTCGATCCTGGCGCTCATTCGCAATGGTGCGGGGCGGACGGCTTGGCGCCTCCTTTGCTGGCTTGACTGGCCGACTCATGGCTTGATCCTTGGCCTGCTGGGCATTTCTGCGCCCGGCGTTGGGCGGGGCGAGCCGCTGGCTTGGCTGGTTTCGCTTCTGCGCCGGCGTGGTCGCCCTGGCGCCGCGTTCCTGCGCTGTCTGCAACCGGGGCTGGGCCTTGGCTTTGCGATAGACCTTGCCGCTGCTGTCGGCCACCATCAGGCTGCGCGCGGCGGCCTGGTTGGTGTCGCGAACCTGGGCCTTGAGGCGCAGGTCCGCGGGTGTGACACGGTCGTTGCGATTGCGCCCACCGGTTACGTCTCCGCTGCGCTGCGGGTTGCGATAAGCCTGGCCACCGGCGAAGGCGCCGTTGCGTCCCGCGCCGCCTTGGCCGGGCTGCGGGCGCTGGTGGCGGTCGCGTGTATCGGTTACACGGGCCCGCTGACCGGGGTCGCGGTACAGGTTTTCGTTGCGGCCGCGGTAACCGTCGCGGTATGCCCGGTGACGGGGTTGCGGGTGGCGGTCATGTGCGTAGCGGTGGTGACCATAGGGCGTCGGCCGGGGACGGTAACCCCGCGGCCCCCAGTAACCGTAGTGGCGGTGATGCCAGGGGTAAGGCTGATGCCAGTAGCCGCCACTCCAGTAGCTGGCATAGAACGGACCCCAGCCCCAGCCCCAGTTCCAGCTCAGGCCGAAGCCCCAGCCGCTCCAGGGGTTGTAACTGACGTGGAAACCCCAGGTGCTGGGACGCGGATAATAGTAGTAGGGGGAGACCCAGGGCCGATAGTACCAGCCGGTCCCGTACACCACGGTGCCGTGGTACACGTAACTGCCGAGGTAACCCGGCGTATAGCCGACATAGACCACATCCGGCGTGCTGTCATAAATGTACACGTACTTGACGTGGTAGACGGGTGAAGTCGGTGCGATCCGGCTGACGGATTGCGGCCGCCAGGCCGATACCTGCCAAGGGCCGTTGGGGTTGTCGGACACGTACCAGACGCCGTCCTCGACCAGGTAGTACTGGCGGTCCGATTGAAGCACCGTGGCGCCGGTGTTGGCCGCGTATTCCAGGTCGGTGCCGTCCACCGGCCGGAAGTCGGGTTCACCGTCATAGCTGACGTCGACCTCGGCCGGGCCGCGCGCCACGGCGGCCGTTTGCGGCACCTGGGCCTCCAGCGCGGCCTCGGTGGCTTCCTCCGTGCCGGCGACATGTACGCGGGCGTCCGCCTGGCTGGAGTTGCGGGGGATTTCGGCGAAGGCCGGTGGCAGTTGGTCGGCTGCCCGGTAAGTCCACGGTCCCTCCAGTGAAGCGGCCTGGTACCAGCGGCCGGCCAGCACGATGTAAAACTGCTGCGAGCCGACGTGCATGAACACGTCGTCGTCCGAGTTCTTAAGCACCAGCAGATCGTCCACCAGGGGTACGAACGCGGCGGGCCCCTCGGTGACGATCAGTTCCGTGGGACGCGTGGCGACGATGATTTCCGGTGCATTCGCCGCGGTCACCGGCTCAGCCGGCGCCCCGGCTGACGCGGTGTCCTCATCCGGCTTGACCATGGCCGCAATCCCTTGCGGGGGAGCGGCTTCGAAGCGGTACGGACCGGTGGCCCGGTCGGCGCGGAACCAAACGTCGTTGGCCACGTTGAGGTAATAATGCATGCCATCCGAAAGCAACGGATAGGGCGTATTGATCACCGCCTGGTACGGGCTGTTCTCGACATCACGCAGTACCGGATCACCGTCGAGCGTGACCAGCAGCGCAGGATGATCGCGATACACGATCTGCGGCGGCGCCGTGTTCAACTGCTGCAGCGACTCCTGTTCCGCGGCTGCGCTCTGCAGGCCCGCTTCGAGTTGGTCCAGCGAGAAGTCGAGGTTCCAGCCGGGCGACTGAGCTGCGAGGGCAGTCGCCAGCTTATCCTGCAACTCGTCCGTCCCATCCGGGAACCGGGTTTGCGTGAGCTTCAGAGCGGTTGGCTGAACTATGCGATTCTTGCGGTCGATGGTGACACTGGATTCCAACCAACCCGCTCCGAACACGGGTTCCGCATCGGCCGTGGACCGATAGGCCAGGGCAGCGCGATAGCGAACGGTGTTGCCTGAGATGCCGTCCACCTGCAGCGGGTAGATCGTCACCAGGCCGTCGTCCACGGGCAGCGTACGCGGCCAGCCGTCGTCTTGCGCCAGTGCCGAGGACAGGCCCAGCGCCAGGGCGCACGCCAAACATATGCCTTGCCAGTATCTGTTCATGTCCAGGTCCTTCCCGGCCAACTACCGGGGCTTCCGCGATACGCGGCAGCCCGCATTTGGACTGCTACGATTGAACTATAAACAGAGTTGGCTGAACGTACGGTGAATGCGCAATTGCAGGCACATTCGGGCATCGCTGCCGGCATTCGGGTTATAGTCGACGCCACCTGCGTGAAAACAAGAACAACGCTGGAGGCTTCATGACAACCTGGTTTCGCCGTTTTCTCCTCCCCGGGTTCGTATTCCAGTCCATGTGCATCGCCGGTGGCTACGGTACCGGGCGCGAGTTGGTGGAGTTTTTCCTGCTGTTCGGTCCGGCCGGCGGATTGCTGGGGATGCTGCCCGCCACCCTCATCGTCAGTGCCGGCTGCATCGTGGCTTTCGAGCTGGCCCGGATGACCCGGACTTATGACTACCGCAGTTTCCTGCAGGTGTTGCTGGGCCGGGCCTGGTTCCTTTACGAAATTGCCTACCTCTTCTCCATCCTGCTGGTCCTGGCCGTCATCGGCTCGGCGACCGGGGCGCTGTTCGTCGAAACCTTTCATACGCCGGGCTTCGTCGGCACCGGCCTGCTGTTGGCGGTTATTGCCTTTTTGGCATTCAAGGGCACGCGACTGATCGAAGGCGTGCTGTCGGCCTGGTCGTTCGTGCTATATGGTGTCTACTTGACGGTGTTCGTGCTGAGCGTGCACGTATTTGGTCCGATGATCCGCGAAGCCCTAATCACCTGGCCCGTTGAGCCCGGCTGGTTCCTCACCGGATTCCGTTACGGGGTGCTGCAGATGGCGCTGGTCCCGGCGGTGCTGTTTTCGACCACGTATTTCACGGGCCGGCGCGACGCACTGATCGCCGGCGCGCTCACTGGCCCGATCCTGATGATTCCCGCGGCGCTGTTTTACTTCGCGATGCTGGGGCACTACCCCGATATCGTTGAGCAGCCGGTGCCGGTCAACCACATCCTGGGAGATTTGGGTTCACGGTTTCTGGTCTTTGCCTTTCCGATTGTTTTGATTGGAACGTTTATTGAAACCGGCACGGGCATGATCCACGCCTTCAACGAACGCCTCGCCAGCGGCTTCAGCTCGCTCGGCAAGACGCTGCCGACATGGGCGCGCCCGGCCATCGCGGTCGGCCTGCTGCTGAGCGCATCGCTGCTGTCGCGGCTGGGCATCATCGACCTGATCGCGATCGGTTACGGCGCCATGACCTGGGTGTTTATCGGCGTGCTGGCCATTCCCTTGCTGACCATCGGCGCCTGGAAGGTGTTCGGGCCGTCGCGTGAGCGGTCCGCGCGAGGGTGAACACCGGCTATCGAGCGCCGGCGCTCTGCTCGCGGATGGCTTTGAACTCCGAACCCGTTCTCCACTGCGGCCAGCGGGCCGAGTCGCCGAGGTCCCGCACGATCGCATGGAATAGCTCGATGTCCTGCACCGCGCCTCGCAGGTCCCAGTCCGCACTCCAGCTGTCGCAGGTCTGGTGATAGCAGGTGCCCGTGTAGTCGGCGATCCACTGGTCGCCCGCGGCACGGCCGCCCTCGACCAGGTCGGCTCCGCCGGCGATCCCCATGATCAGCAGCACCGGCACCCCGCGCCGGGCCAGTGAGAAATGGTCGGCGCGGAAAAACAGGCCGTTTTCCGGCAGGTTCTCAGGGGTCACGGTGCGCCCTTGTCGAGCCGCCATGCGTTCCATGTCATCCTGTAGCTCGCTTTGACCTTCGCCCACCAGGATGACGTCACGGGCCGGCCCGGCGGTTTGCAGGATATCCAATGTGAGGTTGGCGACCGTGCGTTCCAGCGGGTAAAGCGGGTCGGTCGCGTAGGCCTCTGAACCCAGCAAGCCGCTTTCTTCCGCTGTCCATAGCGCGAACACCACGCTGCGCTCCAGCGGCGCTTCCTCCTTTAGCACACGGGCCAGTTCGAGCACGCCGGCGGTTCCGAGTGCGTCGTCATTGGCGCCGGGGCGGACGGTACGGCCCTGCTCGTCGGGCTCGCCCTGGCCGTAGGCATCCCAGTGCGCGGAAACCATGATGGTTTCGTCCGGCCGGCTTTGGCCGGGCAACCGGGCCAGCACGTTCTGGCTTTCGATGTGCTCGACGCGCACCGTCAGGTCGGCAGCAAGCGTCACGCCTTCCAGTTCGAATGCCTGGAAGTCCGGGCTGCGCGCCCGTCGGCGCTGCTCGCCCAGCTTCAGTCCGGCGCGCTCGAACAGCCGCGCCGCGGCGTCGCCGTTCAACCAGCCTTGCAGAGTCACCGGGTCTGCTTCGCCGGGGCCGCGCACGATGGCATAGTTCTCGCCGGGCGAGGACGACGCCACGTTCCAGCCGTAGCCCGCCGCCTTGTCCTCGTGGATGACCAGGGCCGCGATGGCGCCGCGTCGCGCCGCCTCCTCGAACTTGTAAGTCCAACGGCCGTAATACGTCATGCGCTTGTTGCCGAAGCGCCCGGCCACTGGCTCGTCCGGCCCGGCCGCGAAATCAGGGTCGTTGACCAGGAACAGCGCGACCTTGCCGCGCAGGTCCATGTCGCCGAAGTCGTCCCACTGCCGCTCGGGCGCGTGTACGCCGAAACCGACGAACACCACGGGCGCATGCTCGACGCTGATCCGTTCGAGAGGGCGTACCGTACTGACCTCCACATCCTGTCCCTGCACCAGTGGCTGATGGACATCGCCGATGGCCAGTTCCAGTTTGACGGGGGTCTGCAATTGCGTGTGCACCAGCGGCACGGCTTGGGTCCAGCCGCCGTTCGCGCCGCCCGGCTCCAGTCCCAGTGCAGCGAACTGCTCCTCGAGGTAGGCCACAGTTTTGGCCTCGCCGGGCCCACCGGGCGCCCGACCCTCGAATTCGTCGGAGGCGAGGACTTTCACGATGGCGGAAAGCCGGTCTGCCTCTATTTCGGCAGCCTGGGCGCCGCCACAAATCAGCACGGCGAAGATCAAAAGAAAGGCGGCTTTAAATGCCATATTCACACTCTTCTATTGACTGACTGAGCGTGTAGTTTACGAGTTAAAGAGGAGCTTGTGGCGAAATGTGTGGGGCGCTGTTCGAGCAACACCGCAGTCGGCAAAATGATGCAACTAGATTACCCGCTCCCCCGAATACCTGGTCAGCATCTTGTGTAGCCGATCTACGATGACATCAACACGGTATTGGATGACGTCATAGGGGTTGTATAGAAAGTTCATGTTCGCATTGGCTTCGAATACGACCATCTGACCATCTGGCTGCAACGCGCAGTCGATTCCGTAGTATTCGAGCTGCAATCGGCCCGTGATTTCATCGATGGCCGGCCGCATGGGTGGCAGCAGTCCCTTGTCGAAACGGTCGAAGTAGGCGAATTCCACTTCCCAGCTGTCCCGCGCCATCATGAAAGCGCGGCTGCCGCTGTGGATCTTCCAGTCTGAGTCATACATCGCATGGCGCAACACGGGTTCACCGTCAATTACGGCGATGCGCTGCTTGTGATACAGCCCCTGCTCATCCCGCAAATGGACGTACTCGGTCAAGTAGAAATTGCGACCGTCGAAGGGCAGCGCATGTAAGGCAGCGCAGTCCTCGCGGCCATTTACCTTGATCATGCTTTGGCCACCGTGCAGGCCTGCCATCCGGATGATGAAGGGGAACTCGAAGCGCTCTGCAGTGGCGCGAGAGAACACTTCCTCCGGTGAACTCGGCTGAAAGCACTGCGTACGCGGCATGATTACACCGGGAATGCCTTGCAGCTTTTGCGACACCTGGTCGCGCGAGGTTCGCAGGACCTTGCGAGGATGATTGATGACGGTGGTGTTGACCTGCTCGCACAGTTCAACACAGCGCTCCAGCGCACCGCGGTGGGAGTCGGCATCGGCGATCTGGTTGAAGATCAGCGAGGGTAGTTTTCGGAACTCGACGCTGCGCTGCTTCACGCCCTTGCCGAAGATCATTAGTGACGCCGCAACATCTTGCCTGAGTGGCAAGCGGTTGTGGACTGAGCAGTTGCCATCGATCAAGTATCCCACTTCGCCTTTGTCGTTCAGCGTGATGCCTACTTGCGATTGATCATTGACGCCGTCTACAAACAAAATTGCCATGGTCGGGCTCGGAATCATTCCAGAGGACTCGGATAATATCAGTTCGGGCGCGAATCTGAATTTCTCGCCAATCGAAACGAGGAACACGCTGGGAATGAAATCTGTAAAATCGTAACGATGACAGACCCTTCGTATTCTGCATTCGGCTCCATCGCTCCTGTGCACGATCCGATCGGCGAACGCATCCGCTGGTTCTGTCCCTGGTTGATCTCCGGTCCGGTCGCGCTCCGAAACGCCTTGAATCGATTGGATGATGTGAAAGACTGCGCCAACGCGAGTCGAATCACTTTCAGGGTCGTGTCGGAAGGAGGGTTATCGCCGGAGTGCGTGCAGACCCTCACCCAATGGGGATTGCGGATTGAAGCATTGCTGCCAGTCGGTGGGGCTGATGGCCGGGTTATGACTTACATAGGAAAATGTTCAGATTCCCGAAAGTCCGGGCCTTCGGATACTCGAAGAGAAAAGCTGATTCTCGACGGAATCATGGCCATGCCGCGTAAGGGCCCACGCCTGATTCTCGCCAATTTTCGCAAACTGGGCGGGTTTCACGTCGAGTTGGTGCAGGCGGGCGGCTTGGCCCCCGCAGATCTGGACCGTCTGGTCTGGTTGCACCGGGAGACCTTTCCGACCTTTCCCTACGATTTCGAGAAGAAACTGGACCTCATGCTGACCAGTCCATCGAGCTATGTCATGGCTGTGGTACGGTCGAGGCGAAATCAGCGGATCTATTCCTTCAGTAACCTGGAGTTGACGGATGTCACTTTCGATGACGGCAGCGTGCTGCGCCTGGCGGAATACGACAATACGATGAGAGTATCGCATTGCCCGGAGCTCGGAGAAATTCATGGGCTAGGCGCCATCCTGCGAGTGGTATTGGCCAGCCAAGCGGCGCGGCATGGCGTCGACCTGTGTCATGCCGAGAGCCGTACCGGCCTCGCCGCGATCAATGCTATTTCGTATCACTCTGGTATGCGTTTAGGAGGGACCCTGGAAAGTCATCTGCTGATTTCGGGCGAAAACGACATTCGGTATGATGCGCCGTCGCGCTTCCAGAGCATGAATGTGTGGCACCTCAACCGCGACGCGCTGGCAGTACTGCCCGGTTGAAGTTTATGCCGGCCGCCACGTATCGTTGATCGTCACCCTTTCCATGCGCCTGGTGGCTGGCCAATAGTCGTTTACGGGCTTGTGCAAAACGGCGCGATTGTCCCAGAAAGCAATGGAGTTTTTCCGCCACTTGAAGCGGTACACGTATTTATCCTGCACCATGTGATCGCAAAGAAAGGACAACAGATCTTCCGAATCCCGTGCATGCAATTCATTGATCCGGGATGTGAATATGCGGTTTACAAACAGCATCTTGCGTCCGCTTACCGGGTGCGTGGTAACCACCGGATGCACCACGTCGGGGTTTCTGTCCAGTGCATCCCGCAATCGCTCCCTGCCGCCAGGTTCGGCCAGGCTGTCTTTGAAACCATGGGCGAAACTGTGTGTGGCAGTTAGCCCGGACAGGCTTTTCTTGATCGAATCCGGCAAATCGTCATAGCTCGCCCCGAGGCTGGCGAACATCGTGTCGCCACCCTGCTCCGGCATGATGCGGGCGATCAGAATGCTGCCCATGGGGGGTATCGGAGTAAACGACATGTCGGTGTGCCACTCGTCAATCTTTGAAGGATTATCCCGGTCATTTTCCAGGTAAATGATGTCCGGGTAGTCCTCTACAGTTGGATAAGACGGGTGGATCTGCAAAGTTCCGAAGGCCAGTCCGAATTCGCGGTGATGCCTGGCGGACAGAGTCTGGTCACGAAAGAACAGGACCTGGTGCTCTGCAAGTGCCTGCCTCAACGTCGCGACGTCTTTCTCATGAAGCGGGACGGTCAGATTCAGCCCGGATACAGTGGCACCCAGTAACTCGCCTTCCTTCTTGACTTCGACCATGCCTGCCCTTGAACTGAACGCGACATGCAAAAGGATAACCGATCTGGAGGTCATCTACCCTTGTGTCAGAGCGTGAGCACCCGGATCATGTCGGTCCCGCCGCTGCGCTGCGCCTGGCCGGCGGTGACGATGATGGCGTCGCCGGGTCGCGCGAAGCCCATTTCCCGGACGCAATCGGAAGCGAACTGGATCCTGGCCTCGTCGTCCGACTCGCCGGTATACAGAACCGCTGCCACACCCCAATTCATCGACAGCCGGCGCGCGACACGCTCCGAGCCGGTGATCGCGATGATCGGGCACTCGGGGCGGTGCTTGGAGATCAGCCGGGAGGTGAAGCCCGATTCGGTCAGGCAGATGATCGCGGCGGCGTCGAGGTCCTCGGCGATCGTCTTGACCGCGCCGCTGATGGCCTCGGTCACCACGTTGGCCGAGTGGAACGGGATTTTCTGCAGGTAACCGTATTCGTCGAGACAGGACTCGGTCGTCAGGGCCAGCGAATGCAGGGCCATGACCGATTCGACCGGGTATTTGCCGGCAGCGGTTTCCCCCGACAGCATGATCGCCGAACTGCCATCCAGTATCGCGTTGGCGACGTCGCTGGCCTCGGCCCGGGTCGGCTTGGGGTTCCGCTCCATCGAGGCCAGCATCTGCGTGGCCGTGATGACGGGCTTGCCTGCCATGACCGTCTTGCGGATGATCCGTTTCTGGTGACGGGGCACTTCGCCGAACGGCAGTTCGACACCGAGGTCGCCGCGCGCCACCATGACGCCGTCGGCCGCCGCGATGATGTCATCCAGGTTATCGATGCCCGCGCGGTTCTCGATCTTGGCGATGATGGGCGTGTCGATGCCGAATTCCGCGAGGATTTCCCGCATGCGCGCGATGTCGTCCCGGCTCTGGATGAACGAGGCCGCGATGTAGTCCACGTCGTGATTGGCGGCAAACTCGATCTCG
>Ga0316195_10001169_pt1 | contig 11532 bp, 14 predicted proteins | sample Phised1_MG_FD_204937 | JGI IMG/M metagenome (GOLD analysis project Ga0316195, IMG submission 204937) | Coastal sediment microbial communities from Maine, United States - Phippsburg sediment 1 | ecosystem: Environmental > Aquatic > Marine > Coastal > Sediment | place: USA: Maine | collected... | reverse complement strand
GAGCTTGCCGCCGGTGATACCGAAGTAGGCGATCGGGGTGCCGGACGAGCCCGGGGAAATCGTCGCCGAGCCGAGCGGCGCGACGCCGATGCCGAGGCTGGTCAGCGTCGCCGCCGAGGTAAGCGTCACGGCGGTGGTGCCGCCGACGATCGGCAGGGGCGTTGCGTGCACCTGCGTTGCAGCCAGGGTCGCGGCGAGCGCGGCGCCGGCGAAGAGTGTGGAAACCTTCATGAGCAAACTCCTGTCAAGAGGGTTGGGGCCGGGAATGCGGCAGAGACCGCCGGTACACGCTCGAGGCCTCCTGGAACACATTCAGAACACATTCTGACGAACAGATCGTAGCCCGGCGCACCTCCCGGCAAGGGTGCGCCCCGGCGCATAGCCCCTCACGGTTTGGGGGCTTGGACGGCAGCCGCCAGGTCGTGACGACCGATCGCTGCGCCGCTGCAAGCGTCAGGGAGCTGAGGACGGGCCGATCACGCAGAGCGCCGATGCGGCCGACTCGGTGGAGACCGACTTCCACCACTGGAGTGCACTGCTGCGCTCGGTGTCGGGCTTCATGATCTATCGCAAGGTGTAACGCAACCTGATCCGCACCGACCGGGTGGCCGAACTGCTGATCCTGCGGCCGGACATTCCGCGCTCGCTGATGGCCTGCATGAACGAGGTGAAGAGCAACATCGACCTGCTGGCCAACGACCCGAGCGGCGAGGCGCTGCGCCGCGCCGGGCACCTGCCTGCGGATCTGCAGTGCGGTCGCATCGACGAGATCCTGCAGTCTTCGGCCCGCACACTTTCCTGAAACAGTTCCTGGACCGGGTGAACGACCTCGGTGCGGGCATCGGGCACGACTTCCCGCTGCCGATGGCGGCCTGACGGGGCCGCCCTGGCCGGCCCGGAACAGCCGAAGGGATTGCCCGGGCGGCCATTCTCAATGGCCCGCCGCAGTGGCAGCGAACTCGTGCTGAGGGCCTGCACCCGGTCACTGGGACGGGTGGCCGTCGCGTGCAAGTGCCGTCGGCGCGGCCGAGCTAAGCCAGAGAGATCGTGCTGTCCGGCTTCATTGTGATGGCAGACCAGCTGCCCCGGAACGCCCTGGCGGCATGCGCATCGTCAAGACCGCGCAGGGGTTGGCGTGCGGCCGCCTTGCGGGACGGGGTGGACGGGTTCCGGTCCGGCCAGGGCCCGCGGGCGACACGCGGGACGCGTCGCGGGCGCTCCTCTTGCTATCCTCCGACGGCCCGCCGGATGCGTGCTGCCAAGCTTGCGTGGGAACTTCGCCCGCGCGCCGAATCCTCGAGGACATCTTGACTATGCTGATCCGCATGATTTACCTGAGTCGAGCCGTCGAGCCGCAGACCCGCACGCTGACCGATTCGATTCTGCGAAAGGCACATGACTGGAACGCGCAAAACGACATCACTGGCGTGCTGTGCGAGGGCCAGGGTGTGTTCCTGCAGGTGCTGGAAGGCGAGCGTGGCCAGGTGACGCGCCTGTATTCGCGCATCTATGCGGATCCGCGGCACAAGGATCTGGAGTTGCTGCATTGCGAAGGCATCACCGAGCGGCGCTACGGACACTGGTCCATGGCGCGTGTCAGCCTGTCAGATGTAGACCCACAGACGAAGATCGACTGGCCGGAATTCGAGCCCTACTCGGCAAGCGGCTTGGTGGTCATGGCGCGCATCGACGAGCTCGTCGCGCAGGGCGACGTCGTCAGCCCCCCGACGAACTGAGCCGTCGTGCTGCCGCGGCGGCCGGCTTAGGCCGATGCCCCGGGATCTGGCGCCGTAAGCCAAGGTTGGTCTCGTACACGCCAGCGGGCGCGTTCGCCGCTCCCCGCCAGACGGCCGATGGTGGCCGCGCAGCGGCAGCCAGACTATTTCACGAGAGGCCGCACGGTGGTGAAGCCGCCGTCCACCGCAATCACCTGCCCCGTCAGCCGGGCCGCGCCGTCGCCGAGCAGCCACGCCATCACGCCGGCCACCTGTTCGGCCGTCTGCACGCCGCCCAGCGGGTACTGGCGCGCGGCGCCCTCGCGCATGGCCGGCAGCTTCAGCATGCCGGCCGTCATCGGCGTGTCGGTCAGGCCCGGTGCCACCGCATTGATGCGCAGGCCCTGGCCCGCATAAGTCGCCGCCGCACTGCGTACCAGCGCTTCGACGCCGCCCTTGGCCGCAGCGATGGCTTCGTGGTTCGCCACGCCGATGCGCGCCACCACTGAACTCGCGAACACGGCCGCACCGGGCCCGCCCTGCAGCGCCGCGATCCAGCCCCGCAGCATGAAGACCGCGCTGTCGAGATTGACGCGCATCACCTCGCGGTAGGCATCCGGTGCGGTGCGGTGCAGTGGCGCGATCAGCGTGCTGCCCACGCAGTGCGCCAGCAGCGTGGGTGCGGCGCCGAGGGCCTCCTGGCAGGCGGTGAGGGCCAGCGCGGCGCCCTCGGGCGTGGTGGTGTCGGCGGCGATGCGCAGCGCCGCTTCCACCTCGGCCAGGCGGCCGGCGTCGCGCCCCACCGCGGCAACGCGGTGGCCCTGGGCTTGCAGCTGGCGGGCCAGGGCACGGCCGATGCCACCACTGGCACCGCTGATGAGGGCGATCGAAGTCATGGGGTGCGTTCCGGGTGTGAGGTGGGTGTGATCAGTGGCGCGCTTGATCGTGATCGGCTGGGCGGTCCAGGCGCGTCGCCCAGCGCTGCAACGCCGGCCGCCAGCGCAGGAAGAGCCGGTAGCCGCGCTCCATGGCCCAGGCCGCGCCCGGCAGGCGCCCCGCCCATGCCAGCCAGCGCCAGCCCGGCAGCGCGGCCCACAGCGCCATGAACGCCCGCGCGCCGCTGAGCAGTTCACCGTCTTGGGCGCGCACGTGAAAGCGCGCCAGCAACTGCTCGCGCGTGGTGCCGGGCGGCAGCCGCAACGTGGCGTCGCTGACATCGGCAAAGCACACCGGCCTGTCCGAGCGCAGCGGCCGCAGACCACGATAGATGCCTATCTCGCGGCGGCACAACGGACACGCGCCGTCGTACAGGACGGTCAAGGCCGGCAGTTCGTCCGCAGGTTCACTCATGATGCAGCGACCGCGTTGACGGCCAGAAGAGCCTCGGCCGAGTCCAGGCCCCGCGATACGCGGGCCCACCATGGCGAGAAGGCGTCGCACTGCCGATCGACGGGCGGAAACAGCGCCGGCGCCGCCTCGCATTCGGCCCAGCGGGCCAGCCATGGCGCGAGGTGGAGTTCGTCGATGCTGCGCACCGAGCGGGCGCCCTGCAATCCGGCACCGACGGCGGCTGCGTCGCCGTACCAGCATTCAGCGGCGAGTTCGGCCATGCGATCGCCGACGAAACGCCAACGCCGATCGCTCCACGGCCAAGCGCGATGGAAGTCGGCCACAAGCAGGCCGATCACGAGCGTGCCAGCCGGCAGTCCGGCCGGCAGCGCACCCAGGCGCCAGGCGTGCACGAGCCACACGTCGCGGCCTGCAACGGTCGCGGCGTCGGGGGGCCGCAGACCGAGCGCGTCCGGCGGCTCCGAGCGAAGGTGTGGCTCGACCGGCGCCAGGCTTGCATGTGGCGCACCCTGCTCGCGGGGCGGTTGCCGAACCGGCTGGCGCGCCATGCGGTCGAGCGCCTCGTAGGAGACATCGATCGCGCTGCCCGGGCTGTGCCATGGCGCCGGCGCATAGCGGGCGACGTTGCCGGCGTTGAACAGATAGGGCTTGCGACTGCCGGTGCCGGCCACCCATTGCCAGCTCAGGTGGTTGCTGGCCAGGTCGCCGTCGAGCAGGTGGCCGTAGAGCCAGTCAGCGCCGGCGCGCCAATGCACCTTGCGCACGTGCACGACGTAGCTCGCCAGCCACATGCGCGCGTGGTTGTGCAGCGTGCCGGTGGCGTACAGCGCGCGCACCGCTTCGTCGATGGCCGGCACACCGGTGTCACCCCGTCGGATGTCGTCCGGCAACTCGCGCGCGTAGGCGTCGTCGGGCAACGGCCCTTCGTGCAGCGACCGCAGGATGCCCTCGCCATGGTGTTTCCAGACATGACGGAAGTAGGCGCGCCAGCCGAGCTCGAAGACGAACTTGTGCTGAACGCCGAGTGGGTGGCGCGCGGCCACACCGGCCAGCACCTCGGCCAGCGTGACGAAGCCATGGGTGATGTAGGGCGACAGGCCACTGACCGCGCCGTCGAGCGCGTTGCGAGTGCGCGCGTAGGCGGCAGGCCGCACGGCGGCGATGCGGGCGTGCGCCGCGGCGAGCGTGGGTGCGATCGAGGGTGCGTGGGCGTCATGCATGCTGGCCGACCCCTACCTCACCCCGGCGAATCGCCGCCGCGCGCGCGCTCACTGCCTGCTTCTGCACATCCGTCAGGCGCGCCACGTTCTTCACCTGCAGCGCCATGCGCGCGTTCTTTGAAAGCAGCGTTTCGTGGCGCATCAGGTAGTCCCAGTACAAGGTGGTGAAAGGGCACGCGCTGTCACCACTGCGCAGCGCAGGGTCGTAGCGGCAGCCCTTGCAGTGCGGACTCATGCGCTGGATGTACTTGCCGGTGGCGATGTAGGGCTTGCTGCCCATCACGCCGCCGTCGGCGTACTGGCTCATGCCCAGGGTATTGGGCAGCTCGACCCATTCCACCGCGTCGACGTAGACCGCCAGGTACCAGGCGTGCACCTGCCTGGGTTGCACGCCGAACATGAGCGCAAAGAGGCCGGTCACCATCAGACGCTGGATGTGGTTGGCGTAGCCGTGCGCCAGCGTCTGCGTGAGTGCATCGCGCAGACAGGCCATGTCGGTGGCGCCGGTCCAGAACCACGCCGGCAGGTCCGCCTGCGCATCGAGCGCATTGCGCTCCAGATACGCCGGCATCTGGGTCCAGTAGATGCCACGCACGTACTCGCGCCATCCCAGGATCTGGCGCACGAAGCCTTCGACGCTGGCCAGCGGCGCTTGCCCGGCGCGGTAGGCCGATACGGCCGCAGCCACCACCTCGCGCGGGTTCAGCAGCTTCAGGTTGAGCGCCGCCGACAGGTGCGAGTGGTAGAGCCACGGGTCGCCCGGCCACATCGCATCCTGGTAGCGACCGAACAGCGGCAGACGCTCCCGGGTGAAGACCTGCAAGGCATGCAGCGCCTGAGTGCGCGTGACGGGCCAGGCGAAGCCGTCCAGCCGGCCGGGGTGCTGTGCGAAACGGGTGTTGACCAGCGCGATCACCTCGCGCGTGATCACATCGGGCTCGAAGCGCGGACGCGCAGGCACGTCGCCCGGGCCGGAGGCGCCGAACGCCGCGCGGTTGTCGGCGTCGAAGTTCCACTGGCCGCCAACCGGCTCGTCGCCTCGCCCGTCTTCCTGCACCAGCACGCGGTGACGCTTGCGTTGCTCGCGATAGAAGTACTCCATGCGCAGCGACTTGCGTCGCCGGGCGTGAACGGCAAAGTCCTGAACGCTGCAGTAGAAATGGCGGTCCTCGCGGATGTCCAGCGGCAATGCTTCGGCCTCAGCCACGCCCTTGATCGCCTGCAGCACGCGCCACTCGCCCGGCGCTGTCATCACCAGGCGGGCGGGCCGCAGGCGCTCGATGTCCGCCAGCAACTGCGGACCGAGACTGCCGCGGTTGTCCTGGGCCTCCAGCCGCGTGTAGTGCAGCGGCCGGCCGGCGGCGCGCAACGCCAGCGCGAAGTGCCGCATGGCCGCGAGGAACATCACCACGCGCGGCTTGCTCGACCACACATGGGTCGACTCCTCGGCCACCTCGGCCATCCAAACGGCGTCGACGCGCGCATCGAAGCCGTCGAACGCGGCGGCTTCGAGGTCGAGCTGGTCACCCAGCACGACGATCAAGGAACGCAACTCAGACACGCGCACCCCTCTTGCGTTGGCAGGCGGCCGAGCAGTACTTGACGTCGTCCCAGTCCCTGGCCCAGCGACGTCGCCAGCTCATCGGCAGGCCGCAGGCCGCGCAAGGCTTGCTTGGCAGCGCCGCCTTGTTGCCGCGAAAGACCGCGCGTTGCCGCGTCACGGTGACGCCTCGCGGCTGTCAAGCGGCCTCACGGCTGCCTCGCCCAGACGCTGCACCGGTCTGCGCCTGCCACGTGATTCCCAGTGGCGGCCTCGGCGCCCGGTGCGTCCGCGAGGGCGCGAGCCTGCGCACTCGAGGCCGGGGGATGGCGGGGCCGCGCTCGTCCTGACCTCAAGAGTTCCGCGATCAGCATGTCATAAGCGTATAGCCAGCCAGATCATCCTGAGGTCAGAGTGGAAATGCATCCGATCGCTTTGTGGTGTAGGGGATCGATCAAGACTGAGTCAGGATGGGTTTCCCATTGGAAGTCAACAGGTCATGGTTGCCGTGGTCTCGGCAACGGACGAGCAATGAGCCGCCACCGTTGCGCATGTGCGGCGCCTACCCACCTGGCTGGCCCACGCACACGGGCGATGGGGCGCGATTTGCTAACCATGCACATGGGCTATCAGGCGGCCCAACGTTGGTCGGCCGCGGAAGTCGCGCGCACTCCGAGCCCTTGATGGAACTGGCGACAATCTGCAGACAGTACTGAGTGCCCCGAAGGAGAAAACCCATGACCACTGAAGAACAACGCGCCCTGCTCGCCGTGGCCTTGTTGGCTGCGTTCGCCGATGGCGACAAGTCCGAGCCCGAGCGCGAGGAAGTCAAGCGTATCGCCACCACGCTGGGCACCCAGTCTACGGGGCTGAACATTCCGGCGCTGATGCAGGACGTGCTGCTCAAGCGCCTGGGTGTGCACGAAGCCGTGGCAGCGCTCACGGCGCCGGAACAGCGTCAGCTGGCCTACGAGCTGGCCGTATGTGTCTGCGACGCCGACGGCGTGCAGACGCCGGCCGAGCGCCAGTTTCTCTCCGGCCTAAAAGCCGAGCTCGGTGGCAACCTGGACACGGCTTTCGAGGCCCTGGCCGATGGCCTGGCGCGCGAGACCGACACGCCTGCTGCCGCGAGCGCTGGCGCGGCTTCTGGCACCACCATCGACCGCGCTGCACTGGACAAGAGCATCTTCAACCACGCCGTGCTCTGCGGCGCGCTGGAACTGCTGCCGCAAAGCTGGGCCAGCGTGGCCATCATTCCACTGCAGGTGAAGCTGGTGCATGGCATCGCGCGAGCCCACGGCATCAGCAACACAGACGCGAGCATGGTCAAGGAGTTCATCGCCACCGCGGGTGTGGGCCTGACCGGGCAATACCTCGAACAGTTCGGCCGCAAACTGGTGGGTGGCCTGTTGGGTTCGGTGCTGGGCGGGCTGGGCCGCGGCGTGGGCAGCCTGGGCACCGGCATGGCAATGAGCTTTGCCACCACCTATGCCCTGGGCCAGTTGGCCGTGCGCTACTACGGCGGGGGTCGGCAGATGAGCAGGGCGCTGCTGCAACAGACCTATCAAGACCTGCTGGTCGGCGCCAGGCAGTTGCAACAGGAGGCACTGCCGCAAATCCAGCAACAGTCACGCACGCTGGACGCCGGCAAGGTGTTGGAGATGGTGCGCAAACCGATGGCGTGAGCTGCCATGCGCTCGGTGGAATGCTGGAAGCCGCCGATCGCGGAGGATCGTATGAACCGCGACCGTCACCGGCAAACGTCAGCTGACCGGCCTTCACAGTTCAGACGACACTCACTGCCGAACTGGCGCGACCGCTTTCGGCCCGCCAGCGTCTTGCGAAACGCGGTCTCCAGCGGCCGACCGCCGGCCCGTTGGTGCCAGGCGCTCCTGCAGCGTGCGAACATCGGCGGGCTCGCCGCCCAGATCCGCCAACAAGTCGACCAGCGTGGCGGCGTTCTGCTCGCGGCGAACAGGTCTCCAGCCTTTGAGGGGAGGGTCTGCGTGGCCTGGAGGCCAATCTCCATGTCGCGGGTCGACCTCAGCCCAAGGCGGCCGGCAAGGGCCACTCCAGCAGTTCGGCCAACCGGCCCGTGACCCACCAGGCTTCGGCGGCAGACACCACCGATCCTTCCGCAAGCAAACCCTGCTGCACGCGCTCCAGCACGTCGTCCTCGGCGATGCCGAGCTCGAACATCGTCGACCGTGCCGTCTCGGTCAGCATCTGCGCCATGTCCTCGCAAAGTTCGTGGCGGGCCGCGATGACGTCGCTGGACTCGACGGGTTTGATCGCGCCGGCGGGCTTGAACAGGGCCACGAAGGAGTCGGGCACGACGATCTGGCTGTCTTCGTTCATGGGATGGCGGCTGCGTGTGCAAATGCTGTATGGTACTGGACATTCATCCAGTATGTCCGAGACGCTCCCCCTCAACCGCTGCCGCATGTGCGGCGCCAGCAGCTACCGCCCGGTCATCGACCGCGACGGCAGCGGCGCGATGCGTCCCACCGGGCTGTACCGGTGCTCGGGTTGCAGCGTCGTGTTTGCCGACCCGGCCGCATGGCGCGACGGCGATTCGCAGTCCTGGTCGGTCGCTGCGCAGGATCCGCCTGCGCCAGCGCCGGCGCCGGCGCCCTCGGTGGTTCCGCGCGCGCCGGACTGGGGCACCTACGGCGGCGTGCCAGGGGCGACATCAGGCTGATCGCCGAGCTGCCGACACCGCTGACCCACGTGGTCCCTGATCGGGACGGGTTCCGCAACATGCCGCACCTGCATCAGCAAGCACCGGGCGCGTTGTCGCCGTCCCGGTCCGCGTCCTCATCGCCGCGCCCGGCACTGCCGCCCAGGTCGCGGGCATTGGCCGTGTGGCGGGTGGCGTTGGCTAAGGCCCTGGTCGGCACGGCCGCTGGCGGGGTGCAGATTCGCCGTCAAGGAGGTGCCGCCCCATAATGCAAGGGCTCATGGATGCCTGTTCCGCCCGCCACAAGCCAGCAGTGCCCGCCGACCGCACGCCGCCCTGTGGTGTCGCCGGCGCGTGCCGCGCGTGAGCACTGGCGAGCGCACCGTGCTGGTGACCGGCGCTGCCGGCCACCTGGGGCGCGCAGTGGTTTCGGCGTTCGCCGCCCAGGGCGCTTCGCTGGTACTGCTGGACCGGCAGCAGGCATTGCTCGACGAGGCCTTCGGCGCCGGGTCCAGCCATCTGCTGCTGGCCGTCGACCTGCTGGACCGGGCGCAGACGCAGGCGGCCCTCGACGCCGCCATCGAGCGCTTCGGCCGGATCGACGTGCTGTGCCACCTGGCCGGTGGCTTTCGCATGGGCGAGCCGGTGCACCAGACCAGCGATGCCGACTGGGACTTCCTGTTCGACATCAACACGCGCACCCTGCGCAACGTGGCGCGCGCCGCGGTGCCGCACCTGATCGCCGCTGGCCGGGGCCGCATCGTGACCGTCGGCGCCGCCGCTGCGCTGCGTGGCGCGGCACACATGGGTGCTTACGCGGCCGCCAAGAGCGCGACGGTCCGCCTGACGGAATCGATGTCGGCCGAGCTGCGAGACCGCGGCATCAACGTCAACTGTGTGTTGCCGACCATCATCGACACGCCCGAAAACCGCGCCTCGATGCCGGACGCCGACCCGACCCGCTGGGTGAGCCCCGACGCACTGGCCGCCGTGATTGCCTTCCTGGCGTCCGACGCCGCGCGCGCCGTGCATGGGGTGGCGCTGCCCGTGTCCGGACGGGTCTGACCCGGTTTGCGATCCGTCATGCGTTCCCGCCCGGCCCACCGGCCGGGGCGTCCAACCTGGCGGCGGCCGCGGCGATGAAGACGTCGGGCATGTTCAGCAGGGCCGCGTTCAGGTAGAGCATCACCTTGCGCAGTTCGTAATGCACGCGTGCGCCCCCCCCCAGCGGCCCGGGCGATGCGCTGATCATGGCCGCCGGCTTCGGCGCCCACGGCTGATCTTTGCCGCGACCGAGCCCGTCCAGCACGCTCTTCAGGCCGCCGGGCACCGAGAAGTTGTACTCCGGCGTCGCGATCAGCAAGCCATCGGAGCGGCGGCCAGCGTCATGCGGCCGGCCACGGCGTCGGGCCGGCGCCCGGTGACGAGCCGGTCGAAGCAGTCGACGAAGCCGACCTTGCCGATCAGGTCGTCGCGCAGGTTGGCGCCGCGCACGACCATGGTCTCTTCGTTGTAGGCGCAGACCGCCGATTCGGGGACGGTGGCCTTGTCGATCTCCATGGTGACGGTTCCTGCAAAGCGCAGCGCTCAGGCTGCCGGCGCGAGCGCGAAGTCGTACTGCGCGGTGTGGAAGGGCCGGTCCATCGCGCGACCGTCGGGCGCCGCGCCGCGCTCATGGCGCTCGAACGGCACGATCAGGCTGTCGCGCACGCCGAACACGGCGTCCGAATCGAGGTACGGGCTGTCGGCCGGGAACAGGTGGGTGGTCAGCGGCACGAAGCCGTCGCTGTAGACCATCATGTGCATGTGCCCCGGCCGGTTCGGGTGGCGGCCCATCGCGCGCAGCATGTCGCCCACCGGCCCGTCGTCCGGCACCGGGTAGAAGGTGGGCTTGATCGACCAGAAGCGGTAGCGGCCGTCGCCGTCGGTCTGGAAGCGTGCACGCAGCCGCATGCCGGCGTCGCCACCCATCTGCATGTCGTACACGCCCTCGCCGTCGCCCGACCACACGTCGACACAGCAGTTCGCGATCGGTCGGCCGTGCGTGTCGGTGACGCGGCCGCTGTAGTACGCCGGCTCGCCCGGCATGCCCTGGCCGATGTCGCTGCCCAGCGGCAGCACGGGGGCGCCCTCCCAGTAGAACGGGCCCTGGACGGTGGCCTCGGTGGGCTGGACGCTGGCCGTCTTGTCGGCCAGTGCCCGCGCCGATCGGCGCGCCTGCTCCAGCTGCACCACGAGCATCGATATGCCCAGCGTGTCCGACAGCAGGATGAACTCCTGGCGCTTGTCGTCGCAGGTCTGCCCGACGCGGGTGAGGAACTGGATCGCGGCCATCCACTCGTCGGGCTTCAGGTCCACCTCGCGCGCCAGCGCATGCGCGTGGCGGACGACGGCCGAGAGGATCTCCTTGAAGCGCGGCGCGGCGTCGTCGGCAAGACGGTCGAGCACGGCCTGGGTGAGGTCATGTGTCTGGTGCTGAATCATGGACTTCCTTGGTTGCAGGCTCGGCCGGGACGACGGCCCGGGCTCAGTGGGGGTTGAACAAGTCTTGTGCGACGCCGGCCTCGCCTGAGATGGCACCGGCCCCGAGGGACTCGCGTGGCGGACTCCCATGGTCACCCTGCTCGGGCTGGATCTCATAGTCGACCTGGAAGCGTGCCGTGCGCAGATCGCCGAGAGTTTGGCGCACGCGCAGGTGTTCGGGATGCATCGCGTGGTCGGCCAGCGCCTGGCGCGTGGCGACCTCGGTATAGAGGACGACGTCGCACGCATCGTCGATGCGGCTCTCGTCGACACCGACCTCCAGGTGCAGCAGGCCGGGGAATCGGCCACGCAGCGACTCGAACTCGGTCTTCAGCAGGGCCAGGCCGCGCGCGCGTGATGCCGCGTCGTCACCGCGCAGCTGCCACATCACGATGTGCTTGATCATGGCGGGGGCGGGAAGCCGGCGCGTTGCGGCCACAGGTTGAGGAAGGCGTGGATCTCGACGCCGGCGTACAGGCCGGCACGAGAGAAGGGTTCGGCGGC
>Ga0316195_10001168_pt1 | contig 11532 bp, 8 predicted proteins | sample Phised1_MG_FD_204937 | JGI IMG/M metagenome (GOLD analysis project Ga0316195, IMG submission 204937) | Coastal sediment microbial communities from Maine, United States - Phippsburg sediment 1 | ecosystem: Environmental > Aquatic > Marine > Coastal > Sediment | place: USA: Maine | collected... | reverse complement strand
AACCGCGTGGCGTCGACCGCAGATATCTCGACATCGGAGGTTTGCCACGTGCCGAGCTCGAGGTCTCCGGACCGGAGCGTCACGTCGGTGCCGTTGATCGTGAGGGTCACGCTCAGCGGATTGCGCTCGCCGGGGCTCCGAACGGAACCCGACGCCGACATTGGTGGCAGGGGCGCGGCGGGATCGTTGATCTTGGTCGTCCTTCGCACGCGCATGGGTACCCGCCTCTTCACGGTCTTGGTAGTTCTTCGGAACCTGCACGGTTGTTCTCAACCGGAATGTCCGTGACTCCCGAGAGCCCTGAGCGCACACACACATTGCGGCCCCGACGAATCGGCCGATACGGATGCGCGCAAGAATGGGTTCCGAAGGTCGCCAGATCATCGGAGGCAGGAATGCAGAATCCCATTTCCTTCATGGGTGCCAACTATGTGTGTCGCGAGATCGGATTCGTCGTTCCCGAGGGCTCCGGAGGGCTCACCGGATGGTGGGGCGTCGCTGATCAGGCGACCCAGTCGGCGTTTGCCCCGATTGACACGTATCACGAGCGGTTCGATGAGATCGTTGCCGACGTTGCTGCGATGGGCTTCGATCACATGGATGTGTGGCTCGCGCACCTCAACCCGGAGTGGGCCACAGACGAGCACGTTGCCGTCGCCCTGGAAGTCCTCACCCGGCACGGCATGAAGGTTTCGAGTCTGGCTGGCGGGTTCGGTGCCACCCGTGAGGTCTTCACACGGAGTTGCGAGATCGCCTCGGCCCTCGATTGCGGCATCCTCGGGGGATTCGCACCCATCCTGCAAACCGATCGCAGATTCGTTCTCGACACGCTCGCCGATCACGGCGTGAAGCTCGCCCTCGAGAACCACCCCGAGAAGAACCCTGGCGAGGTGCGGGAGCTCATTGGTGAGCCGACCGATGGGCTGGTTGGATCGACACTCGACACGGGATGGTTCGGCACTCAGGGGTATGACGCCGCCTCCGCCGTCGGTGAGCTCGCCGATGTCGTCTTCTACGTACACCTCAAGGATGTGCTGGCCGAAGGAGCGCACGACAGTTGCCGGTTCGGGGATGGCGTTGTCCCTCTGGAGGCCACCGTTGCGGCTCTGGCGGAGATCGGATACGCCGGTTCCTTCAGCCTCGAACACGAACCGGATGACCGCGATCCGACCGACGACGTCCTGGCGAGTCGTGCCATGCTCCAGAGCTGGATTGGGTCATGACCAAGACCCCCATTGCCATCGTCGGCTGTGGCAATATCGCAAGCCAATACGCCTCGACGTTCTCCGCCTCTGATGTCGTCGACATGAAGGGTGTCTTCGACCTTGATCCGGAACGAACTCGGGCTTTCGCAGAGGAGTTCGGGGTGATGGCCTACTCGTCTTTCGACGACCTCCTCGCCGACGACGTGGAACTCGTCGTCAACCTCACCATCCACCACGCACACTTCGATGTGACGACGCGACTGCTCGAGGCTGGCATGCACGTCTACAGCGAGAAGCCGTTGGCGTTGAGCTACCGCGAAGCGCGTGAACTCGTTGACCTCGCGGAGGATCGCGACCTGTTCCTGGGTTGCTCTCCCTTCACCTGGCTCGGCGCAGCCCAGATGCGCGCCCTCGAGCAGATCCGCGCCGGGCTGCTGGGTGACGTCCGTGTCGTCTACGCCGATGTGAACCACGGCCGCATCGAAACGTGGCATCCCAATCCCGCACCGTTCTATGGCGTCGGATCAATGTGGGATGTCGGCGTGTACCCCTTGGCGTTGGCTGCGGCGTTCTTCGGACCGATCACTTCGGTTCGGGCCATCGGAAGGCTCATCCTGCCGACCCGAACCACCCTCACTGGCGAACCGTATTCGTTCACAACTCCGGACCTGATCGTGGCCATGCTCGATCTTGCGAACGGGACCGTCGTGCGCCTCACGACGAGCTTCTACGTGTCGAGTGACACCCAGATCGAAGGTATCGAGTTCCACGGGGATGCAGGTTCGCTCCGCCTCGACAGCCTCTACGACCCGAATGCGAACCTCGAGTATGCGGCCTTCGGTCACACCTACGACGAGTTCATCGACGTCGAGGGCTCCCAGCCGGACATGGCATGGGGGTTCGGGGTCGAGGACATGGCCCGCCGCCTCCAACGTGGCGAGCCTCCGCGCACCAGCGGAGCCCTTGCAGCCCATGTCGTCGACGTCATGGAAGCCATCGAGCATTCGATGTCTGACGACGCACCGGTCGCTGTCACCTCGACCTTCCCCGATCCCATGGAGTGATGGCCCCGCCTGGATTTCCTTCGACCTGCTGTGACACGTGGCCGTCCAGGGAGATACCGAGCACCGCGAGCGAAGCGAGCCCTTCCTACTCCTTGCGGAGTGTGTCGAGGCCGTTGAGGAGGAGATCGAGGCCGAAGATGAACTCCGTCTGATCGTCGCACCAGCCGAGCGAGTCCTCACCGGGGTCGTGGACGATCACCTGCAACATCCCAGCGATGTTCGGAAAGGCGACCGCCATCTGTTGGATCGCCTCACTCGTCATGGTCGAAGACGACCCATTGTCATCAGGTACGAAGAGTTCCTGTGTGAATCCGAGGGCGCGGCTCCCAAGGGCGTGCATGGCATGGTGGGCGAGGTCGTACGAGAAGCCCCCGTGCACCATCAGCCCGAGGAGGGCGTCGAAGTAGCCGATGAGGGTGGGCGTCATCTCCGTGCGCGACTCGATGACGCGGGGTGCCCACGGATGGGAGACGAGGACAGTGCGCGCGATCAGGATCCGATCTCGCACGGCCCGCTTCCAATCATCGGCGCCACTGACCGGGGGCACGTCCGTCGCTCGGTCGTTGATCTCCATGACGAGCATTTCCACGACGCCATCGAGCAGGTCTTCCTTGTTGGTGATGTGGTTGTACAACGACATCGCCTCCACACCGAGCTCCTGACCGAGTCGACGCATCGTCAGCGCATCGATGCCCTCTCGATCTGCGAGGTCGACGGCGGCAGTGAGCACGCGCCCGCGGTTGAGCGGGATGCGCGTCGCCTCGTTGGTGTCGGTGGGTGCTGTCATGGTCCGCAACCGATTCTAGGTGTACTGCGTAAGTTTCCCTTGACGTACTTACATTGTACATATAGGGTGAGGCTGATACTTACACTGTAAATGACACAGTGACCCGTCCACGAGGAAGACCATGACATCGACACCAGAAGCGCAGACCCCGGACCACCAGACCTCCCAGCCCCAGGGTCCTGATCCCCAGACCAACGAATCGGCAACGGAGCTCCCGCCGTCTCGACGACCGACGATGCAGGCGATCACCCAGGACCGCTATGGGTCGCCCGACGTCCTGTCGCTGCGCCAGGTCGACCGACCGGAACCGGCAGACGATGAGGTCCTCGTCCGGGTCATCGCAGCATCCGTCAACCCCTACGACTGGCACATGATCAGGGGAGTGCCCTACTTCATCAGACTGATGTTCGGGTTCCGTGCACCAAAGCATCCAATCCCTGGTGCAGACTTCGCAGGCGTCGTCGAGATGATTGGAGCTGATGTCACCGACTTCTCGATCGGCGACGAGGTGTTCGGCGGAACCGGCAGTGGAACCCTGGCCGAATACGTCGCAGTCGCCCAACGCAATGTGGTACACAAGCCCTCGAACGTGACCTTCGAACAAGCCTCGGGAGTCGCAATGACCGGGATCACGGCGCTCCAGGCCCTCCGTGACACCGGGAAGCTCGTTTCCGGTCAGCAAGTCCTTGTCAACGGGGCATCGGGTGGCGTCGGATCCATGGCCGTCCAGATGGCCAAGGCCATGGGGGCACAGGTCACAGCGGTGTGCAGCACCCGCAACGTCGGGACGGTCAAAGACCTCGGCGCGGATCACGTCGTCGACTACACGCAGGAAGACTTCGTGAAGGGCGACAGTGCGTACGACCTCATCATCGATGTCGTCGGCAATCGAACCATGGCCGACTACCGGGCGGCGCTCACGGACGAGGGAACGTACGTCGGACTCGGGCAGGCCGATATGGGTGACTGGATCGGACCGCTGACCTTCGTCGGAAAGGTCGCGCTCGGTTCGATCGGTCGCAGCCAGTCGATGTCGATGATGACCGCGCAGAACTCGAAGGAAGACTTCCTCGTTCTCGCAGACATGCTCCGGACCGGTGCCATCCGTCCCGTGATCGATCGCGAGTACCCCTTGGCGAAGGCATCGGACGCTGTTCGATACCTCGAAGAGGGGCATGCGCAGGGCAAGGTGATCGTCACGGTCTCGCAGCTCGGGTCGTGATCTGGGCGTCGATGGCAGGGCTCTTCCCGCCGCATGCACGACCAGGGAACACCGACATCGAGGGGTACTGCGTGCGAGTAGCATGCGCCGATGCTGGAGCGCACAACCACAGCGGTTCTGATTGATCGAAGCCGTCCTGCAGCGGCCATCGATGCCTGTCCCATCGCGGAGCATGGGTTCTCGCATTGCGACTTGGTGCGTCCGCAGACACATACCTTGACCCAGGAGTATTCACGTGACCCACAAGACGCTTGACGAACGACGAGCCGAGGGGTTCGAAGCGGCGGAGCTCGTGCCGCTGGCATCCCATGCAGAGTGGGCGCCTGATCCGATGCGAGCAGACCCAGTCGCCCTCATCGCCGCCCAGAACGAAACGCGCGTTCCCTGGCTCGTACCGGTGCGTCACGGCCGTATGCAGGTGTCGCCATTCACCTTCTACCGGGGCACCGCACGCATCATGGCCGCCGACCTCGCAACGACGCAGAGCAGCGGCCTCGACGTTCAACTCGTGGGTGATGCCCACCTGTCGAACTTCGGCGTCTATGCGTCGCCGGAGCGAAAGCTCGTCTTCGACGCCAACGATTTCGATGAGACCCTCGCCGGACCCTTCGAGTGGGACCTGAAGCGGCTCGCAGCCAGTTTCATGATCGCCGCACAACACCTGGACCTCGGGAAGAAGACTTCACGAAGGGTCACGATGGAAGTGACCGAGGCCTATCGCCAGGCCGTGCGGGAGTTTTCACTGATGGGATTCCTCGATCTCTGGTATGACCACATCGCGGTCGATCAAGTGTCCCGCTTCTCGAACCTCCCTCGGAAGGAGATGAATCGCCGTCTGGAGAAGTTCTCACAGAAGGCACAGAAGCAGACGAACCTCAGGGCCCTCGACAAACTCGCCCATAGGGTGGACGACCAGTTTCGGATCAGATCCCAGGCGCCGGTCCTCGTTCCCGTGAGGGAGCTCCTCGACGAGTACGAACCTGAGGAGATCGAGCAGATGATTCTCGAAGCATTCGAGGACTACGCGCTCTCGCTCAGGGTCGATCGACGAAGCTTGGTCGAGCGGTATCGGCTGGTCGACTACGCGGTGAAGGTCGTGGGGGTCGGCAGTGTCGGCACGAGGTGCTTCGTCCTGCTCTTCGAGGGAAGGGACGACGGGGATCCGCTGTTCCTGCAGGCGAAGGAGGCGACGGCTTCCGTGCTGGAGGAGCATCTCGGGTCAAGTCCATTCAGCCAGCACGGGGAACGGATCGTGCACGGGCAGCGACAGATCCAAGCCCAGTCCGACATCCTCCTTGGATGGACAAGGGCACGGGCAGGGCGGGACTACTACATACGCCAACTGAAGGACTGGAAGGGCGCATTCGACGTCGAGACGGCGACAGCGGACACGCTTGCGTTCTATGCGCGGTTGTGCGGGTATACGTTGGCCCGTGGGCATGCGAGGTCAGGCGATCCCGCATCGATCGCCGCGTATCTCGGTGACACGGACGAGTTCGCTCGGGCCATCACGGCATTCAGCGAGAAGTATGCGGCCCAGGCCAACGACGACTACGTGACCTTCCGTTCCGCGATCGATGACGGAACGATCGAGGCCGTGACGGACGAATGAGCGCCCGCCGCGTCTGGCGCGTGGCATCCGGCCGACCGTCGACGACAAAGCCGTCGCTCCCTACGCGCTGGTGTGCTCCAGCTCGGCGAGAAGGGCTGCCTTGGCGGTGGTTGGCAGAAACGATGCCTTGATCGAATTGCCTGCGAGGACGACGAGATCGTCGGTCGTCAGGTCCAGGGCTTCTGCGAGCGCAACGTAGTTGTCGAGCACGTAGCCGCCGAAGTAGGCAGGATCGTCCGAATTCACCGTCACGATCACGCCACTGTCGAGGAGGCGTTTGAGGTTGTGGTCCTCGAGCCGATCGAAGACGTTGAGGCGCACATTCGAGAGGGGACACATCGTCAAGGGGATCCGCTCCTCCGCCAATCGGCGCACCAGGTCGGGATCCTCCTCGGATCGAACACCGTGGTCGATCCGCTCGACACGCAATGACGAGAGGGCGCCTTCGACATACGCTGGCGGCCCCTCCTCTCCGGCGTGTGCTACGACGTGGAGCCCAGCCTCCCGTGCGAGGCCGTACACCTCGGCGAACCACTCCGGTGGGTTACCGACTTCGGACGAATCCAGACCGATGCCGAGCAGGCGGTTCCTGAATGGTGCGGAGGCAACCCAAGTCTCCAGCGCATCGTCGGCGGGAAGGTGGCGGAGATAACACATGATGAGCCCCGCCGAGATGCCCCACCTTTCCCTTGCCTCCTCGATCGCTCGCGTGAACCCGTCGATGAACACGCGGAACTCGATTCCCCTCGCCGTGTGGGTCTGGGGATCGAAGAAGATCTCGGCACGTCGAACGCCATCCTCGTTGGCGCGCTGGAGGTAGGCGAGCATCAGATCGTGGAAGTCGTCTTCAGTCACGAGGACCGCCGCACCTTGGTAGTAGATGTCGAGGAAGGACTGCAGATTCTCGAAGTCGTAGGCCGCCCTGACCTCCTCCACCGAAGCGAAGGGAAGGTCGATGCCGTTTCGCGCACCGAGTTCGAACATCATCTCGGGCTCGAGCGTTCCCTCGATGTGCAGGTGGAGCTCGGCCTTCGGGAGTGCCCGTACGAACGATGCAAGGTCCATCACGCCATTCAACCAGAAGTGCGTTGGCCACGGACCGTCCAGGTGCCCATACGAGCCTTGGTCCCGGTGGCGTAGCATGGGCGCAACGGACAGGGAGAACATGATGTCCGACGAGATTCGTGAGCGCAAGGCACATCGACCGGAAGGGGCGTCCGTGTGGCGGCAGTGACACCGGGGCTCGTGTGTGCCCACCACCACCTGTATTCAGAACTCGCCCGCGGTATGCCAGCACCGCCGAAGGTCGCAACCAACTTCCAGGAGATCCTCGAGCAGGTGTGGTGGCGTCTCGACGCCGCCCTCGACCTCGAGATGCTGGAGTGGTCAGCCAAGCTGGGCGCTCTCGAAGCGTTGGAGTCAGGCACCACGGCCATCATCGACCACAACGAAACACCGAACGCGATCGAGGGTTCGCTGTCGGTGATCGCTGATGCGTGTGCAGAGGTCGGCGTGCGTGTGATCACCGGATACGGCGTCACAGACCGCCACGGGATCCAGGGGGCGCTGCGGGGTCTTGCCGAGAACAAGCGGTTCATGGACGAGGGAGGACGCTGTCTCGTCGGCGTCCACGCCGCGTTCACGTGCAGCGATGACACCCTCCATGGGGCGGCGGCCCTCGCCGACGACTATGGGGTTGGTGTCCACATCCATGTCGCTGAAGGCCCAGGGGACGTCGATGCCCCGAAGCGCCTCGAAGGTCTCACAAATCCCCGTTGGCTCCTCAGCCACTGCGTGCACCTGGGTGACGCTCACGGACTCGAAGGCACCATCGTCCACAATCCGATGTCGAATCTCAACAACGGCGTGGGGTACGCCGATCCGGCGAGGTTCACGAACCCGGTCGCGCTCGGTACCGATGGCATCGGCGCGAACATGATCGAGTCCTTCCGCCTCGCCTACGTCATGCAGCGCTCGGTCGACGTCACCGTTGGTCCGGACACGGCATGGTCGTGGCTGGAGAATGGCCTCGACCTCGTTCCCGAGGCGCGGAACGACGAAGTGACGTGGTCCTACGACCCCATGGATCCTTGGCACATCGCGTTCACCTCTGGCATTCATCCCGTCGTCGTCGAGGTGGAAGGCGAGGTCGTCTTCCGCGACGGCAAACCGACGAGGGTCGACGCAGATGAGATCAGGGCGAAGGCCAGGGAGCAGGCCGCTCGTCTGCACGCACGCCTCTAGCAAAGGGGGAACAACATGTCGGACCGTTTCCAACCCATCACGATGGAGCAGTTGACCGACTGGGTGTTCACCGAGCTCGAGGTCAAGGATTCGATCTTCGGTATCCCGAGTGGGGCGTTCTTCAAACCGGTCGACACGGATCGGTTCCGACAGCCGAACTACGGTCACATCCTCGAAACACCTTTCGGCGTTGCTGCGGGGCCGCACACCCAGATGGCCCAGAACATCATCGTTTCATGGCTCGTTGGCGCAAGGTTCATCGAGCTCAAGACGATCCAGACCCTCGACGAGCTCGATGTCAACAAGCCCTGCATCGATCTCGAGGATGAGGGTTACAACGTTGAGTGGAGCCAGGAACTCCGGGTCCACCAGTCCTTCGATGAGTACCTGAGAGCCTGGGTCCTGATTCATGCCCTGCATCAGCGGCTGGGGTTCCCTGGCGAGTCGCCAGGGATGGTTTTCAACATGAGCGTCGGCTACGACCTCCAAGGCATTCTCCGGCCGAACGTCCAGTGGTACTTGGACACCATGAACGACGCGTCGGCCTACCTCGAGCCCTATATCGACATCGTCGCGGACCGATATCCCGAGATCCGCAATCGGGACATCCCGGCACAGGTCTCCAACACGATGACCCTGTCGACGATGCACGGCTGCCCGCCGGAGGAGATCGAGCAGATCACCGCGTACCTCTTGGAAAGCCGCGGCCTTCACACCTCGGTGAAGTGCAACCCGACGCTGCTCGGTTCCGACGAGGTCCGCGCCATCATCAACGGCGACCTGGGGTATTCCGATGTCGTCGTCCCAGACTCTGCGTTTGAACACGACCTGAAATATGCCGATGCGGTCCCGATGTTCCGCAATCTGAAAGCGATCGCCGACGCCAAGGGATTGACGTTCGGGCTGAAGCTGACGAACACCCTCGAAGTCGAGAACCACCGTCCGACCTTCCCCGATGACGAGATGATGTATCTGTCGGGACGGGCTCTCCACGCCGTGACGACGAATCTCGCGCTCAAGTTGAGGCGTGAGTTCGGCAGTGACCTCCTCTATTCGTACGCAGGTGGGGCCGATGCCTTCAACGTGTCCGATCTCATCCGGTGCGGCATGACCACGATCACGGTGTGCTCCGATCTGCTGAAGACGGGTGGCTACCTGCGGATGCCCCAATACATCGAGGAGCTCGATCTGAACCTCGACAAGGCCGGTGCAAGCAGCCTCGACGCATTCGTTGGGGACGATGGGCAGATCGTGCAGCACCTCAGCGAGTACGCCCAGGAGGTCCGAAGCGAGTGGCGGTACCGGAAGGATTCGTTCCGGACCAACCATTCGAAGACCAGCAGGGAGCTGGGACTCTTCGATTGCATCGAGGCTCCCTGTGTTGATGAGTGCCCCGTTTCACAGAACGTCCCCGCCTACATGCGGGCCGTGCGCGAGGGGCGATTCGACGACGCGGTCGATATCACGAGGGGCGACAACCCGGTGTCCGCGATCCTTGGACGGGTCTGCGATCACCTGTGCGAGACGACCTGCATTCGCACCCACCTCGACCAACCCCTCGCCATTCGTGACATCAAGCGCTTCATCATGTCCCATGAGGCGCGGCCGAGGATTCCCGAGCGGGTCTCGCGGACCGGAGCGAAGGTCGCCATCATCGGAGCGGGACCTGCGGGCATCGCTGCCGCAGAGAACCTGGCCAGGGTTGGTATCGAGGTCACCATCTTCGAGGCCCACGCATATCCGGGTGGCATGGTCGGGGGAGCAATCCCCGAATATCGACTGCCGCAGCATGAGATCGACAAGGACATGGCCGTACTCGAAGGACTTGGTGTGGAGATCCGATACGGCCAGACGGCTGGAGTCGACTTCACCCTCGACGACCTCCGCGACCAGGGTTTCGATCGCCTCTTCATCGCCGTCGGCGCTCAGCTGCCGAAGTACCTCGGTGTCGAGGGTGAGGATGCCGTCGGGGTCCTCGATGCCTTGAAGTTCCTCCGCAGCGTTCGCGAGCACGATCCCGTTGCGATCGGCTCGCGGGTGGGCGTCATCGGCGCCGGCGACACGGCAATGGACTGTGCGCGTTCTGCTCTGCGGGTCGGGGCGGACGAAGTCACGATCATCTATCGCCGAACCGTCGACCAGATGCCCGCGGATCCTGAGGAAGTACACGCCTGCCTCGAGGAAGGCGTCCGGATCGAGGAGCTCGCAAACCCGCACGGCCTGCACGTTGAGGATGGGAAGCTCGTCGGCCTGATGGCGACCCGAACGGAGTACCGCGGCGATCGGGACTCGAGCGGGCGAAAGGTGCCCCACGATGTGTCCGATTCGACCTTCGAGATACCCCTCGATACGTTGATCCTCGCCATCAGCCAGCACTCGATGCTCGACTTCTTCGGCGATTCGGTACCCGAGGTGTCATCGCGTGGGTACATCAGGGTCGACCCCGCGACCTTCGAATCCTCCATTCCAGGCATCTATGCCGGCGGGGATGTCGCGGCCGACGGTCCGTCATCCATCGTCCACGCCGCCGCAGACGGCAAGGCAGCAGCAGCGGCGATCATCGAGGCCGAAACCGGCACGATCGTGCTGGACTCGATCCCCGTGGTGGAGACGGATGACCTCGCCGAGCTCGTGATGCGGCGCGCACGTCGTGAGTACCGGGTCCCGACGAGGTCAACGCCCCTCACCCTGCGCGACACCTTCGATGAGACGACGCTCGTGTTCAGCACTGCCGAAGCGCAGGCCGAGGCAAGCCGATGCGTCGACTGCGACACGATCTGCAGCCTCTGCGTAGGTGTGTGCCCGAACCTCGCGCTCATGACCTACCAGACCGAAGCGTTCTCGGCGGATGTGCCGGTCTTCACCCTCGAGGGCGGTGAGCTCGTCGGTCGAGGTGCCGTCCCGTTCCGTGTGAACCAACCGCATCAGATCGCGGTCCTCACGGACTTCTGCAATGAGTGCGGGAACTGTGTGACCGCCTGTCCCACATCGGGTAAGCCCTATGAGGACAAGCCCCGCCTCTACCTCAATGAGGACGAGTTCGCAGCCGAGACATCGAACGCTTTCATGGTCCACCGCAGTGGGGATCTTGCGACGGTGCTTGGGAAATTCGCGGGTGAGACCCACCAGCTGTCGATCAACGGTTCCCTTGCGTATGCGGGACCCGACATCGAGGCGGTCTTCGACGGTTCCCTCGACCTCCTGTCGGCGACACCGACGGATGCCGCCGAGGATCGGGAACGCATCTCCCTCGAACCAGCGGCGGTGATGTATGCGCTGTGGAAGGGCCTCGCTGCATCGATGCCCGAACTCCCCACCGCAACCACCACCGGCACCCGAATCCCCGCCCCGAGCCTTTCCAGCTGATCCCCTTCCATCCCCCGCCTTTGGGGGAGATG
>Ga0316195_10001167_pt1 | contig 11546 bp, 10 predicted proteins | sample Phised1_MG_FD_204937 | JGI IMG/M metagenome (GOLD analysis project Ga0316195, IMG submission 204937) | Coastal sediment microbial communities from Maine, United States - Phippsburg sediment 1 | ecosystem: Environmental > Aquatic > Marine > Coastal > Sediment | place: USA: Maine | collected... | reverse complement strand
TTCCGGTCCGAGCTGGGTAGACCAGTCCAGGCCCCTGACACCCGCGTAGAGGGAATCGGGATCATGCGCCTGGAACCGGCCAACGGGCCAGAGCACCCGCAGGCCAACGCGCGACCAGAGGCAGACGCGATAGGCCGTTTCCAGGGGACCGCTGCCGTGCACGCCGCCGCGCGTTTCGTGCAGGTCCACCGCGCCGAGGGCGGACATCTCCGCGGCCAGCAGGTCTGTCGTCCCCATCGCCGCCGTGACAAAAAAGCTTCTCTGTTCCACGTCGTCAGTCCAGTTCAACGATGCTCGTCCGCGGACGCGGGCGATCCAGGTAACGGCAGAGTATGCGGTATGAATCCAGGTCGAACCCCATGGATGCGGCAGCCGGCAGCCCCTCGGGAGGTTCGTCCCGGGAAACCGTGCCCAGGTAGCGCCAGCGGTCGAAGACGTGCATCTCCACGAGCCCGCGCCAGTCGCGCTCGGTCACCGCGATGCGCCCACGGAAGGGCCAGCCCCTGAGCTTGTGGCGCATGAGTGCCATCCGGGTCCGGGCGGCATGCAGCGCGGCCGGTTCCTTGCCGCAGCAGGCGCCGCGGCAGCGGCCGACCTGGAAGCCGAAACACGAGCCCTCCCCCCGCTCGAGCCCCAGCGAACGCGGGCACAGCCCGTTGGCACGAACCAGTTCGTCGAGCGCCCTGCGGGCATCGCTTTCGCTGCGAAACGGTCCGTGCAGTTCGGCCAGGGGCTGCGCCGCGCCGCCGGAGACGGTAGCCGTCTGCCTCGAGGCCGGAGGACTCTCCTCGGCGGAATCGAGGGTGACGATGTCGGCCCTCAGCTCGTCGCCTGACTGGCGCAGCCGAATGACCCACGCCTCGCTGGACTGGCGCAGGCGCCGGTTGTGAAGGGGCGCCAGCTCCTTGACCAGGCGCGCTTCCCGGATCAGGGCGCCGAACTCACCGGCAGTCTCGATCCAGTCCACATGGCGGACCTGGCGGGACAGCCGGAGCTCCTTGCTGGAACGATGGTCGCTGGCGAAGTGCGACAGGACCCGCGTTCGAAGATTGTTGCTCTTGCCGACGTAGAGCAACGCGCCATCCTCGCCGAGGAAGCGATAGACGCCCGGTCCCTCTGGCAGATCTTCGGCAATCTGCGGGTCGAGTTGCGGCGGCAGCTGCGCATCACGGGTCAGCTCCGTGACGATCGAATCCAGTTCGCCGGGATCCCGCTCGGCCCGCAGCCGTGCCAGGAAGTCGGCCAGGACGCGTGCATCGCCCAGGGCACGGTGCCTCGCGTTGCAGGCCAGAGCGTAGCGCTCCATCACCGCATCCAGTCCATGGCCGCGGACTCCCGGGTCGACGCGCCGCGACAGCTTGACCGTGCACAGCACTGGCGACCTGAAACGGACGTCGAGGCGCCGGAATTCGCTCCTCAGGAAGCCGTAGTCGAAGCGCGCGTTGTGCGCCACGAACAAGCGGTCCGAGAGTCGTGACAGGATATCGTCGCGAAGCGCCGCAAAGGGCGGCGCGTCCACCACCATGTCATTGGTTATTCCGGTGAATCGCTCGATGTTTCCCGGAATCCGCGTACCCGGGTTCACCAGCGAACTCCACTCCTCGACCACCTCGACGCCGCGCAGCACGACGATGCCGACCTCGATCACCCGGTTGTAGTGGGCGTTGCCGCCCGTGGTCTCGAGATCGACGCAGGCGAGTTCGCCGTCCAGCTTCGCCCGCATCAGGCTTGCGGCGTTCCGAAGGACGACAAGGGCCCGTAAAGATCCGGCCTGCGGTCGCGGAACACGCCCCACGCGTGGCGGTAGCGCCGAGTGACGTCCAGGTCGAAGGTGGCCGTCAGCACCTCTTGTGAGCGATCGTCAGCCTGCGCGACGACGGCACCCGTGTGGTCGGCGATGAAGGAGTGGCCGTAGAAACTGATGGCGCACTTCTCGCCCTGCTCGGTGCCGATCCTGTTCGACGCGACGACGGGCATCACGTTCGCGGCGGCATGCCCCTGCATGCAGCGCTGCCAGTGCCAGCGGGAGTCGAGCGTGGGATCCTGCGGTTCGGAGCCTATTGCCGTGGGATACAGCAGGATCTCGGCGCCCATCACGGCCATCGCCCGCGCGCACTCGGGGAACCACTGGTCCCAGCAGATGCCCACGCCGAGGGCGCCGAACCGGGTCTTCCAGACCTTGAACCCCGTATCGCCCGGCGAAAAGTAGAACTTCTCGTGGTACCCGGGACTTTCCGGGATGTGCGACTTGCGGTAGACGCCGAGTATCGCGCCGTCCGCGTCCACCATGACCAGTGTGTTGAAGTAGGCGTTCTGCGCGCGCTCGAAGACCGACAGCGGCAAGACCACGCCCAGTTCGGCCGCTACTCCCGCCAGGTGGCGCACCGCGGGGTTCTCGCCGATCTCTCTGGCCAGCTCGAAATGGCTGGCCAGGTGGTCCTTGCAGAAGTACGGCGTCTCGAAAAGCTCCTGGATGAGCACGACATTCGCGCCGCGATCGGCGGCCTCGCGCACGAGCTGCTCTGCTCTGGCGATGTTCTCCTCGCGATCCCAGCCGCAGGTCATCTGCGTGGCGGCTACCGTCACTTGCATCGTCGTCTCCAGCCGGTCAGTTTGACAGGTCGATCCAGGTAGTCTTCAGCTCGGTGTACTTGTCCATCGCGTGCAGGGACTTGTCACGGCCGTTACCGGACTGCTTGAAACCGCCGAAAGGCACGGTGATGTCGTCGGCATCGTAGCAATTGACGTAGACCGTGCCGGCCCGGATGGCCCGTGCCACGCGGTGCGCGGTGGTAATGTCGCGGGTCCAGACCGCCGACACGAGGCCGTACATCACGTCATTGGCGATCCGGATTGCCTCGGCTTCCTCGCGGAAACTGATGACCGACAGCACCGGCCCGAAGATCTCTTCCTGTGCAATCTTCATTTCCATGCGGACATTGTCGAATACCGTGGGCTCCACGAAGAATCCGCCCGTCTCTTCCCGCACGCGCCGCCCACCGGCACGCAGTGTCGCGCCCTGGCTACGACCGGCCTCGATGTAGCCCGTCACGGTATCGAGCTGGCCCTTGTCGACCAGCGCGCCGAGCCGGGTCGCAGGATCCAGCGGGTCGCCCGGTGCCATGCTCCGGCCGACCGCGACAATCTTCTCGAGTAGCGCTTCCTTGACGCTCTCGTGGACGACCAGCCGCGATGCGGCAGAACACATCTCGCCCTGGTTGAAGAAGATCCCGTAGGCGGCTGCCGTGGCGGCGCGATCGAGGTCCTCCACGTCGCCGAAGACGACGTTGGGCGACTTGCCGCCGCACTCCAGCCAGACACGCTTCATGTTCGAGCGGCCGGAATATTCGAGCATGCGCTTGCCGATCCGGGTCGAGCCGGTGAAGGCGACGCAATCGACGTCCATGTGCAACGCCAGCGCTTCGCCAGCCGTATGCCCGAAGCCCGGCACGACGTTGAGCACGCCCGGGGGCAGGCCGGCCTCCACCGCCAGCTGCGCAATTCGGATTGCGGTGAGCGGCGACTTCTCCGAGGGCTTGAGCACGACGGAATTGCCGGTCGCCAGCGCCGGGCCCAGCTTCCAGCAGGCCATCAGCAGGGGAAAATTCCAGGGAACGATGGCCCCGACCACGCCGACCGGCTCGCGAGTAATCATCGCCAGGGTCGACCTGGAAGTCGGCGCCACCTCGTCATAGACCTTGTCGATCGCCTCGGCGTACCACTCGATGCTGCGCGCCGCGCCAGGCACGTCGATCGCCAGCGCGTCCGAGATCGGCTTGCCCATGTCGAGGGTCTCGGTCAGCGCCAGCTCCTCGACGTTCGCCAGCAGCAGTTCGGAGAATCGGCGCAGGATGCGCTTGCGCCCGGCGGGGGACTCGTTCGACCAGTCGCCGGCCTCGAAGCTGCGCCGGGCCGAGGCGACGGCTGCGTCCACGTCGGCTGCGGCGCAGGAGGCGACCCGGGCGATCGTCCTGCCGTCGGCGGGATTGACGCAGTCGAAGGTCTCGCCGCTGACGGCATCGCGGTATTCGCCATGGATGAACGCCTGGGTGCGGGGCTTCAGGGCCGCTGCCGCTGCATGCCAGTTCGCCGCCTTCTTTGCGTGGTTCATATCAGTCCTGCCGGGTGCCGATTCGAAAGATTCCCGGCCTTGGCCGGGGGCACCTAGGATACTCGACGCCGGACGCGTAATATCAGCGCAAGCACTTTTGGAGCAACTTTTCTTACGGTAACTGCCGTCGGCAACGGCCGGAACTTCAAATCATGAACCCAGGTCCCGATTCATCCCCACTGAGCAGGCAAGACCTCGAAGCCTTCTGGATGCCGTTCACGGCAAACCGTCAGTTCAAGGCTGCTCCACGGCTCCTGGCCCGTGCCGAAGGCATGCACTACTGGACGGCCGACGGGCGACAGATCCTTGATGGCGTGGCCGGCCTGTGGTGCGTGAACGCGGGCCACGGGCGGCCGGAAATCACCGACGCCGTATCGCGCCAGATCGCCACCATGGACTATGCGCCACCGTTCCAGATGGGCCATCCGGGCGCCTTCAGGCTGGCGAACGAGATCGTCAAGCTGGCGCCGGAAGGCATCGACCACGTGTTCTTCACCAACTCGGGGTCGGAGTCCGTGGACACCGCCCTGAAGATCGCGCTCGCCTGGCAACGCGTACGCGGCCAGGGAACGCGAACCCGGCTGATCGGTCGCGAGCGCGGTTACCACGGCGTCGGCTTCGGCGGCATCTCCGTCGGCGGCATGGTCAACAACCGCAAGTTCTTCGGCGCGATGCTGCCCGGCACCGACCACCTGCCCGCTACGCATTCGCTCGAGCACAACGCGTATGCCCGGGGCCTGCCCGCCTGGGGCGAGCACCTCGCCGATGAACTGGAGAGGATGGTCGCGCTGCACGATGCCTCGACCATCGCGGCCGTGATCGTCGAGCCGATCGCCGGCTCAACGGGCGTGCTGATGCCCCCGGTCGGATACCTGCGGCGCCTGCGGGAGATCTGCACACGTCACGGCATCCTGCTGATCTTCGACGAAGTGATCACTGGCTTCGGACGCACCGGCTCGCCCTTTGCCGCCACCGAGTTCGGCGTCTTGCCGGACATGATCACCTGCGCCAAGGGACTGACCAACGGCGCGGTCCCGATGGGCGCCGTACTGGTCCGCAAGGAAATCTACGACGGCTTCATGGACGGACCCGAGCAGGCGATCGAGCTGTTCCACGGCTACACGTATTCGGCGCATCCGGTGGCCTGTGCTGCCGGGCTGGCGACTCTTGGCATCTACGAGCGCGACGGCCTGCTGACCCGGGCTCGCGAGATGTCCGGCTACTGGGAAGACGCGGTGCACTCCCTCAAGGGGCTGCCGCAGGTGATCGACCTCAGAAACTACGGACTCATCGCCGGCATCGAACTGGCGCCGATCGCAGGGCGACCGGGTGCGCGGGCCTATGACGCCTTTGTGAAATGCTTCGAGCAGGGCATCTTGATCCGCACGACCGGCGACATCATCGCCCTCTCGCCGCCGCTGATCATCGAGCGCAAGCACATCGACCAGCTGTTCGGCACGCTGGCCGGCGTCCTCAAGACTCTCTAGAGAAGAAGATGCCAGGCACCACCGCGGTGCCTGGCATCATTTTGTCGCGACCGGCGATCCCATCGGACCGCCGGGCTTCAGGTCAGCTTACTCGCCCCAGGGGAACGAGGTGGAGACCGAGAAGACGATCCTGGCATCGCTCGACAGCACGTCGCCCGGCTGCTTGTTCAGGTCCTTCCAGTCGCTGCCGTCGACCCACTTCAGCTCGGTGTCGAAGTGCCCAAAGCTCTTCGTGATGCCGACCGAGTAATCGAAGTAGGACTGGTAACCTTCGAGCTTGTCCCACATGTTGCCGTCGCTGTAACCGACGTGCACCGCGAGCCCGAAATCACTCGGCAGCGGCACATTGGCATTGCCCTCGTAATAAAACGCGCTCTCGCCGGTGGCAAACCCGTCCCAGGAGTACCAGACCTTGGCGTCGAACATGCCGTGGCTCAGGCCGACCCACACCTCGGGGTAGTCATAACTGCTGGAACCCGGATAGGTGTAGTAGACCGCGCCGACGTCGTAGCCGAGCCCGTCTTCTGCACCACCGGCAAACCCGGCGTACACGTCAACCTCGAAGTCCGTGTTGTCGCCGGGTCCGAAGTCGACGTTGCTCGCCCAGGCGCCGACGTACAGGCCGCTGTCAGCCGCCCAGTCGATGCTGCCCTGTAGCGCCGGCTCACCCGAGCTCTGCGTCACGCCGCGGAAATCGTAGTCGGAGACCACCGTGACCGTGCCGCTCAGCTCGCCCGCAGTCGCGACACTGGAGACAGCCAGCGCAACGCCCGCCAGCAGCCATGTCATGTTCTTCATCTGCATCCCCTTAGTTGAATCGTCGATCGATTGCACCAGTTGTACCCGTCGCTAACTTGTTACAGCAACAAAGCGGGTCGAATCAAATCGTGCGAAGTGCCTGTTAAGAGGCCCAATATACGCTGCGCCCATTCCGGCAAACTGTTGCGGTAACGCAACAAACCGAAGCGAACGTTCCGGGATTATAGGCCCTTGCCGGCCGGCCGTGTAGTCGGCCGTGCGCCGCGGGGCGGCGGGCCAGTCCCGCCAACGGAAAACGCCAGGCGAGCAGGAGCTGCCTGGCGTCCCGGATTGGAGCATCCGGCGGCGGCCCGGCCGCCGGTTTCAGCAGGCTACTTGCCGCCCCATGGGAGCGTGGTGCTGACCGACAGGATCAGTCGCGGCTCGGTGTTGAAAACGTCGCCCGTAATCTTGTCCTCGCCACTCAGGTCCGTTCCCGTGTACTTGAGTTCCAGATCGAAGTTGCCCAATGTGTATCCGAGGGAAACCGCGTAGTCGAAGTACTCGTATCCCTTGAAGGCGTCGCCGTAGTTGTAGCCCGCGTGCAGGCCGAGGGTAAAATTCGCTGGCAGCTCGAAACTGAAGTTGCCCTCGGTATACAGCGCGTCGTCGGAACCGCCGCCGTAGTCGATAGCCCACCACTGCTTGAGTTCGAACGACTTGTAGGTGACGCCGGCGTAGAGTTCCGGATAGTCCTCGATCTTCGCCTTGCTCGCGCTGCTTGAACTGTCCGGATACGTGTACCAGACGCCGCCGACATCCAGACCGAGACCGTTGCTGGTTTCCCAGGCATAGCCGCCGTACAGGTCGAGTTCCAGGCTACCGTCGACGTCGGAGCCATAATCGATGTTGCTGGCCCAGGCGCCGACATAGATGCCGTTTTCCGCGGCCCAGTCGAGACTGGCCTGCAGGGCCGGATCCTTGGCGCTGAGGCTCACTCCACGAAAGTCATAGTCCGACGTCGCCGTGATGGTCGAGGAAAAATCGCCGGCGGTCGCAACCCCGGAAGCCAGCAGCGCAACGGCTGCCGTCAGGCCTGTCATGTTTCTCATATGCATCCTCCTGGTAAGTGCTGATTCAGGTCTACGGTCCTGTCCGTCGCGAAATGTTCACAGCAACAACCGATCGTCCGGCTGACCTCCCCAGATGGCCTTTTCGGACGCGTGTCATGGACTTCCGCGCAACGGTCATACTGTAGCAGGCCAGCAACAATCGGTGATGCGACGCACACGGGCGCTATGCATTCCCCATGCCACGGCGGGGCTGGCGCAGGGACCAACTGAAATCAATCGCTTGCGCCACCCGAGTCCGCCGCCACCGCACCAAGGGCAGGCACGGCGCTCAGGCCGCGCACTGCAACAGGGCAAGGCTCAGGCCGCGGTTGCCTCGAAAATCGCGTATCGCTTGCGCGCGGGCTCGATCGTTTCCCAGGTACCGCTGAAGCCCGCGGGGATCACCCAGGCGTCTCCCGGGCCAAAGTGCCACTGCTCGCCCGCGTCGGACGCGAGGATCACCCGTCCCTCGAGCAGGTGGCAGAATTCGTGCTCCGAATAGACCACATGCCACTTGCCGACAGTGCTGCTCCAGTCGCCCGCGAAAAACTGGCCGCTGGGTTCCGTGTAGCGGTTCACGACCACCGTGCGCGGCGCGCCGCTGACGATCTTGGCTGGCTCGGGGGCGGACTCCTCCCCCGCCACGACGTCCCTGAAATCGACGATGGATACCTTGGCCATACGCCTTGCCCCTGGTTGAAAACAACCAGCCTAGATCTGGCGCGGCTCTCGTGGCAACTGTGCCGTGATGTGTCCATCGCGTACGCGCGGCCCGGGCCACCGGACCTACGATACCGGTAAGGTTTACGCAAGCGGAGACGACAAGCGCCGGGCGGTTGCTCATGCCCGTTCACAATCAGGACATTGCCGCCATCTTCGATGAAATGGCGGACCTGCTCGAGTTGCAGCAGGAGAACCCTTTCAGGATCAGGGCGTACCGCCGTGCTGCGCAGACCGTCCGCGCCCAGCCGACGGAATTGCGGGAACAGCTGGCCGCGGGACGCGATCTCGAGCAACTGCCGGGAATTGGCCAGGACCTGGCCGGCAAGATCCGGGAGATCGTGGAGACGGGCCAGTGCCGGGCGCTCAAGAAACTGAAGCGCACGGTACCGGCCGGTCTCGAAGACTTGCTGCACCTGCCGGGCCTGGGCCCCGCGCGCGTCCGGCAACTGCACCGTGAACTGAAGATCACGGGCCCTCGGCAGCTCGCCAAAGCCATCGAGCAAGGCAGGCTACGCGAGCTCCGCGGCTTCGGCGCCAAGATGGAGTCGCATCTGGCGGCCGCCCTGGCCAATCCGGTCACCGGCAAGCGGATGCTGCGCTCCACCGCCAGGCAGTACGCGCGGGAACTGGAGGCTTACCTCGGCAAGCAACCGGAGGTCTCCGGGATCGACGTTGCAGGCAGCTTCCGGCGCGGGCTCGACACCGTCGGCGACATCGACCTGCTGGTCACCTCCAGCAAGCCCGCGGTCGTCATGCAGGCGTTCACCGGCTACGACGAAGTACGCGAGATCATGGCTGCGGGCGACACCAGGTCGAGCGTACGCCTGGCCAGCGGACTGCAGGTCGACCTGCGCATCGTCAAGCCGGCAAGTTACGGGGCGGCGTTGCACTACTTCACGGGCAGCAAGGCACACAACATCCACATCCGCAGGATGGGCCAGCGCCGCGGGCTGAAGATCAACGAGTACGGCGTCTTCCGCGACGGCCTGCAGGTAGCAGGCCGCACCGAGAAATCCGTCTTTGAAAGCGTCGGACTTCCGTGGATACCGCCGGAGCTGCGGGAAGACCGGGGCGAGATTGAGGCTGCAGGCGCGAATCAGCTGCCGCAGCTTGTCGAACGCAGGCACCTCAGGGGCGACCTGCACGTCCACACCGCGGCGACCGACGGAACCGCCACGATAGCCCAGATGGCCGCCGCTGCCGGCAAGGCCGGACTCGACTACATCGCCATTACCGATCATTCGCGTTACCTGGGTGTATACCGCGGCCTCGACGCCGCACGCCTCGACAGGCAGCTCGAGGAAATCGACGCCTTCAACGCAGCGGGCAACGCCGTCACCGTCCTGAAGGGCATGGAAGTAGACGTGCTCGAGGACGGGTCGCTCGCCCTGCCCGATCCGGTGCTGGCCCGGCTTGACCTGGTCGTGGGTGCCGTCCACAGTCATTTCAGGCTCTCGCGCCGACGGCAGACGAAGCGCCTGTTGCGGGCGATCGAGCACCCGCACTTCACGCTGCTGGCGCACCCTGCTGCGCGATTGATCGGCGAACGCGAACCGCTCGCATTCGACCTCGAGCGCATCGTCCAGGCCTGCGCCCAACGCGGTTGCTTCCTGGAGCTCAACTCGCAGCCGCAGCGACTCGACCTCGACGACGCGGCATGCCGTGTCGCCACTGCGCAGGGCGTCATGGTCTCGATCGCCAGCGACGCGCACAGGCCCGAGGATTTCGCGTTGCTGGACTACGGCCTGACCCAGGCACGCCGGGGCTGGCTCGAGCCGGGCAACGTACTCAACGCGTTGCCACTGAAAAAGCTGCGACCGATTCTGCGGCGCACCATGAGTTGAACCGGAAGATACGTAATGGCCCGCAGTCAGTGCGGGCGTAGCATCGAACTGCAAACTGTCAAGCCTGGCGGCGGAGGAAAAGGAGATGAGCAACCGCCTCAAACCCCGCATCGGTCACTGGTACAACCACCTGGACAAGGGCGACCTGTTCCAGGTCGTGGCGATAGACCGTGAATCGGAAACCATCGAGATCCAGGAATTCGATGGCGGGCTGGACGAGTTCGAATTCGATGAATGGCGCCAGCTGTACCTCGAGGAGGCAGCGGCGCCGGAGGACTGGACCGGACCGGTCGACGAGGTCGACAAGGACGACCTCGGCTACTCAGACCTGGGAGCCGAGGAGGCAACGCCCGACTCGATCGACACACTCTTCGCGACCTGGGACGAAACAGGCATGGAAGAAGAGGAGATGGAGGGCTTGCCTCGCAGGCCGCCTCGCCAGCCGGTCAGCGGAAGCCAACGACGACATCACTGAGCCGATCGCTGGCGCTCCCCGGTCCTGAAAGGAGGGTGAGCACATGGATGTTGGGAAACTCTGCAGGCGTCGCGCCGTAACGATAGACACCCACGCCGACCTCGTGGAGGCAGCTCGCCTCATGCGGGAGGCACATGTCGGATTCCTGGTGGTCAGTGATGGCGCGCAACTTTGCGGCGTCCTGACCGACCGCGACATCGTGCTGGAGGCGGTTGCCTGCGGCGTCAGCCCGGACCAGGTGACGGTCGGCGACGCCATGACGACGGATCCGGTCACGCTGACCGAGGACACCGCGCTCGACGAGGCGCTCGAGTGCCTGCGGGCCGCAGGCGTGCGTCGCGCGCCGGTGGTGGACGACGGTGGCCGCATAAGCGGCGTGCTGTCCCTCGACGACGTGCTGGACCATCTCGCCGACCAGTTGGGGTCTGTTGCGGGGTCGCTGAGGCATGAACAAGCCCTCGAGCGAATTGCCCGGCCCTGAAGTCGGGCTTCCGGGGGCGCTGCTTTCACCGCAAGCCTGGCCTCATGACGTCGGTCCGGTCGAACTGGTGGAAACCCATATTTCCTGGGTCTTCCTCGCCGGGGATCTGGCCTACAAGGTCAAGAAGCCGGTCAAGCTCGATTTCCTCGACTTTTCCACGCCCGCGCTCAGGCAGCACTTCTGCGAGGAGGAACTGCGCATCAACCGGTGCTTTGCGCCCGACCTCTACCTTGGCCTTTCGCGGATCGTGCGCACGGCGGATGGCCTGCGGGTCGATCGCCCCGGCGAAACCCTGGAATACGCGGTGCGGATGCAGCGTTTCGACCGGGAGCAGGAACTCGATCGGCTGCTCGGTCGCAACGCAGTCGAGACGGGCCTGGTCCGGCGATTCGGCTACAAGCTGGCCGGCCAGCATGGCGCCGCGCCGGTGGCCGGGCCCGGCCTCGACTGGGCCAGCCCGGCGCGCAACCTGAGGGCCTGCCGGGAGAATTTCTCGACGCTGCGCCAGCTCGACCGACCCGAGATCGCAATGCGGGTCGATCAGCTGGAGGGCTGGACCGCACGGGCGTTCAAGC
>Ga0316195_10001166_pt1 | contig 11558 bp, 9 predicted proteins | sample Phised1_MG_FD_204937 | JGI IMG/M metagenome (GOLD analysis project Ga0316195, IMG submission 204937) | Coastal sediment microbial communities from Maine, United States - Phippsburg sediment 1 | ecosystem: Environmental > Aquatic > Marine > Coastal > Sediment | place: USA: Maine | collected... | reverse complement strand
GTGGGGAGTGACGGAGTAGCCGAGTAGCCGAGTAGCGGAGCGACTGTCCCACCGGCTATCGAATGATCTCAGGCTCCGATCTTCACTCCCGACATCTTCTCGAGCGCCTTCACCAATGCGTGGTTGCCTTCGGCTCCGAGGCCTTCGTGTTGGAGGGCCCGGTACAACTGAAAGACAAGCGCCGTTCCTGGGATCGGCGATCCGACGGAGTCGGCCGCTTCGAGCGCCAGGCGCAGGTCCTTCTGTTGGAGATCGATGGTGAACCCCGGTCGCCAGTCCCGCTCGATCATCTGTGGACCGCGGTTCGCAAGCATCCACGACCCGGCTGCGCCGCCCTTGACAGCGTTGAGCGTGGCTCCAAGGTCGAGTCCTGAGGCTTGAGCGAAGAGCAACGCCTCGGAGACAGCGAGTTGGGTCACGACAACGAGGATCTGGTTGACGATCTTCACCTGCTGCCCCGCCCCAACCGGTCCGACGTGCGTGATCGTCGTCCCGAAGGCTTCCATGTACGGACGGGCCCGCTCCACGTCGGCTTCACTTCCGCCGACCATGATCGAGAGCGTGCCGTTCGTCGCACCCTCGGACCCGCCGCTCACGGGAGCATCGATCCAGTTCCCACCGAGCGCAAGGACCTCGTCAGCGAACCCGACGGTCGCACCCGGGCTGATGGTCGAGTGGTCAACGATGAGCGAACCTTCGGACACACCGTCGAGCAGTCCGTCGGAGCTGTGCAGGACGGAGGCGACATCCGGCGTGTCCGAGACACACATCATGACGACCGGACATCGGCGCGCCACATCGGCCGGGGACGATCCGACCGCGGCACCGGCCTCGGCGAGGGGATCAATGCGTGACGCCGTGCGATTCCACACAACAACGTCGTGACCCTTCTCGATCAGGTTGGACGCCATCCCGGTTCCCATGGTCCCGAGCCCGATGAACCCGATCCTGTTCGACATACCTGTGTCTCCCTGCTGTGTTGGTTCTCTGCCGTCAACACCGACGGTACTGCATGTGTCTTCGGCTCAGATACCCGTTGTTGGAAACCTTGGGGGCACAATGGCGGTCGAAACACCGTCGAGCACCGTGCGGCACTGAACGATGGGGAGAACAACATGGACGACGCCGGATCTGATCCGAAGGTGGACCAGCCCTTTGGCACGCCCGCACCTGCGCTTCACATCAAGATCAGCGGGCAGACGATCTGGCAGGTGATCGGCGCGATCCTGCTGACGCTCTTCGCGCTGTGGGCCATCGGAGAGATGAGTGGCCTGTTGTGGATGCTCGGCATCTCCTTCTTCTTCAGCCTGGCGCTCCAGCCGGCGGTTATCTGGCTGGTCGATCGGTATGGGTGGCGCCGTGGATCTGCCGTCGGGGTGATCTACCTCACCGGATTCGTCGCAACGATTCTGATGGTCGTCGTACTCATCCCCGCGATTGCCGAGCTTGCCGGCGGTATCGGTGAGAAGGGAGGGGCTTGGCTCGCCGACGCGAGCACTTGGATCGAAGACACATTCCACGTCGAGATCTGGACCCCTGGTCAAGGCGAGGAGATCGCGACGGACACGGCCCAGGTCATCGCCGACTGGGCTCAAGGCATTTTCGGAAGCCTGCTGGGAATCGCGACGACAGGGATCGGCCTCATCTTCAATCTGGCAACGATCGCCATGTTCACGTTCTACTTCACGGCCGACGCGCCACGCTTCCAGCGGTTGGTGCTCTCCCACATGAGTCCGGTGGCGCAGCGGCGCGTGGGCTGGACCTGGGATGAGGCGGTCAAGCAGACGGGTGGCTACTTCTACTCCCGGATGCTGCTGATGCTGATCAACAGCACGGGGTTCTTCTTCACCATGGTCCTCGTCGGCATGCCGGTCTCTTTTGCGCTCCCCCTTGCGGTATTCGGAGGCTTCGTGTCGGTGTTCATCCCGGCGATTGGAACCTACATCGGTGGTGCGGTTCCCATCCTGCTGACGCTTGCGATCCAGGGCCTGACCGCGGCACTCATCGTCCTCGGGTACGTCCTCATCTACCAGCAGGCGGAGAACTACTGGCTGAGTCCGAAGATCAGTTCGAAGACGATGACCCTCAACGGCGCGGTTGCCTTCGGGGCAGCGCTCGCCGGAGGGGCGCTCGCCGGACCGATGGGAGCGTTCATGGCGCTACCGGTCGCTGCGCTCATCATCTCGTTCTCGAGCAACTTCGTGAGGAGCTACGAGGTCGTCTACGGCACCGAGGATCCAAGCACCGCGCTCGGGCAGTCGTCCAACGGCCCGATCACATCCTCAGAATCCGACTGACCTCGACGCTGGAACATCGGTGGAGAGGGTCCGAATCGAGAAGCTCCAATGGCCACCCGATCGGCCGGACACGGACCAAGCGCTTCGGAACGCAATCCGAACCGTTGCGGAATAGCGTCGACGGTCGGGTGGTTTCACTTCTACCACCGGGGATCGGAGTGACGTGCCTGCAGTAACCGTTGACAACACACTGGCGTTGCCGCGCCTCGAACCGATCGCCGTTGGCATCATCGACCGGCCGGTGAGATCGGTGACGACCGGACCGACCGGCTTCGAGGGCGAAGGATTCCCAGTACGGCGGGCCTTCGGTGGGGTCGATCTCACGGAGACCGATCCGTTCATCCACCTCGATCAGATGGGTGAGGTCGAGTATGCGCCGGGCGAACCGAAGGGCACACCGTGGCATCCCCACCGTGGCTTCGAGACCGTCACCTACATGATCGACGGCACCCTCCGACACCAGGATTCGCACGGTGGCGGCGGCGTCATCAGTGATGGGGACACACAGTGGATGACGGCCGGCTCCGGGATTCTCCACATCGAAGCGCCCCCCGAGGAGCTCGTCGTCAGCGGTGGCCTTTTCCACGGCTTCCAGTTGTGGGTGAATCTCCCCCGATCGGACAAGCTCCTCGCCCCGCGATATCAGGATCTCCGTGCGGAGAACGTGACGCTGCTCACCACAGACGACGGTGGGGCGCTGATCCGGCTCATCGCCGGTGACCTCGCCGACCACAGTGGACCGGGATCGACCCACACCCCGATCACGATGTTCCACGCCACATTGTCGCCGGGTGCCCGGCTTCAGGTCCCTTGGCGGCGAGACTTCAACGCCCTCGCATTTGTCCTGAACGGAACCGGCAGCTTCGGAGCAGAACATCGCCCTGCCCGAATGGGGAATCTCGCTGTCTTCGGATCAGGGGACACGATCACGATCAGCGCGGACGACCGACAAGAGTCCCGCAGCCCGAACGTAGACGTGCTGGTGCTCGGCGGACTCCCCATCCGAGAGCCCGTCGCATGGGCGGGTCCGTTCGTGATGAACACGCGCGCCGAACTGCTCCAAGCCTACGACGACTACCAGGCGGGCCGCCTCGGTCAGATCCCCCACGACGGAATCGGAAACGAGCAGCCGCCAGTCGCCAGTCACAAGTCCCGAGACTGAAGACTCGCTGGCGATCCATCGAAGTCGTCCCCGATCAACCCGCTCGACCCGCGGGACAAGCGACAAGAGACCGCGGTAGCTACCGTCGACGGCGACTGCTCAGCGCATTCGCGCCTCGGCAGAAGCCTTCCTACTTGATCTTGATGACCTTCGTTCCGCCTGCGAACTCGTCGTGCCAGCCGGTCTTGGTCGGGGACTGGTTGATGGTCACCATGATGTAGATGGACGCGCCGAGTAGGAGAAGACCACCGAGGATCGGAATGACGTTGAGCGCGTTCCAAACATTCCGCTTGACCGCCTCCTCCGTCGTCGGCTTCCCACCGTTCGGACCCTGCGTCTCGAGTCCCATCACCATCTTCCCGACGGTCTGGCCACGCTGCGACTCCATGATGGCGAAGTACCCGACCACGAGCGCAGCCACAATGATCCCGAACACCAGCGAGCCCAGACTGAACCCTCCGCCGACCACTCCGCCAATGGAACCGAGGAAGGACAGCGCAAGAAAGACGGGAAACAGGATCACGAGGAACACGGCCCACAAGATGACGTAGTCGATGAGCCGAGCCAGGACTCGCGGTCCAAGATCTGCCGGTGCTCCGATACCTGAGAACTGGCTTCCCTGGTCGTTCGCTTTGTGATCTGTCATGGGTATCTCCTCGTCGGTGCGGCACATTGTCACGGACCACGGCCGCCTTCGGCCACCGGCTGACTGCACCCTACCTCGGACACGCGGAATCTTCGGATCCGGTTCCGCACCATGCCCTCGGGCTGGGATGACCCCTATCGCCCCGCGGGAAGAGCCGGACCGCCACTCGCGAGCGCACCGCACCGCATGTCGGAAGGACCCCCGAACGCGAGAACGCCACCCGGGGATCCTGGGAAGGAGGGAGGAGGGTGGCATTCTCGCGCTAGGAGGCTAACGAGGGACAGTATGCCGGGCCCACCTGAGAGCCGCCTGAAGGAACCATGAGAACCGCGTGAGAGATGGATAGTGGAGTAGAGGAGTAGACCAGTAGACCAGTAGACCAGTAGACCAGTAGATCAGTAGATCAGTTCGGCATTGGTACGGTTGCCGATAAGGGCGACGACAACCGGACGCCCTCTCCCACGAAACCGCTCGACCTCGGACGCGGCAGAGCGTCAATCCGTCTCCCGGGAGGACGGGGAGGACGGGTTGACGCTCTCGCCTAGAACACCACCTCCGGAGGCACAGAGGCTGATGTTTCTGCCACAAGGGGTGAACACATGTGGGCGCCTACTTGTTCCTGAAGATCTCGCCGGACGGCACCCTCTTCTGTGTCCCCCGAGTGAAGGTGCAAGCGGGGCTCGCTGACACTCTCTCCCACGCAGTGGGGGAGATGGCCGGCAGGCCAGAGGGGCCGCTTTGACCTCGGCGAAGTGGTTCTCCGGGTTCCGGTCCAACACCATCTTGCCGAACGGGATGAGCGGGTCGTCCGAGTGCGACCGAACCTTCGTGCTGTCGAACGGGTCGTACCGGTAGGCGACCGCGTCGGCCTCGTCGTAGACCTCTACGCCACCATCTTGGGCGTTGTCGGCATCCCAACGGCACCGATGTGCATGCGGTCGAAACGGGTCCGGAGTTGCTCCGAGTCCATATCTCGAGCGTCAACCACGGAGGCAGCCACTCGGCGCAATCGGTCCGTCGTGCGGATCCGGTAGCGCTCTTCGTCGTCTCGACTAGTGCTTCTGATAGACCACACCAGATCACTCCTTGCTCCGCCGGGGCTGAATTCGCCCCGAACGGTCATTCCGTTGCCTTGGCAGGCGTTCGAATCGCCGTTTGCCACCCGTTACATCGGCCGATCTGCCGCATCCAGGAGACACAAAGACTCGAGTGACAAACGGACTAGTCCTTCGTCGGCCCCTTCCGCTTCGATCGCCGCGCCACCCACCGGCTAATGTCAGGTCTCGCACGATCCCATCCCCTGGAAGGATCCCCGGTGGCTGACGTAGTTGGGATGTTGACGATCGAGGAACTGACCGGAGCGGTCGAGGCCGACACGATCGACACCGTGATCGTGGCGTTCACCGACCACTACGGGCGACTCATTGGGAAGCGCATCGACGCCGGATTCTTCCTCAACGAGGTCGCCCAAGAAGGCACACACGGCTGCGACTACCTCCTCACGACCGACATGGAGATGGAACCGGTTCCGGGATACTCGTATGCGAACTGGGAACTCGGGTACGGCGACTTCCACCTCGTCCCCGACCTGTCAACGATGCGGACCGCCGACTGGTTGCCCGGCACCGCGATCGTGCTCACCGACCTCCAGGATCCGAACAGTCACGAACCGATCGCCGTTGCACCGAGATCGATGCTGCGTCGCCAGATCGAACGTGCCGCCGATGCCGGGTTCTCGGCGAAGGCCGCGTCCGAGCTCGAGTACTTCCTCTTCGAGGACTCCTACCGCGAGGCCACCGAGAAGGGCTATGCCGGTCTCACCCCCGTCGGTTGGTACTCCGAGGACTATCACTTGTTCCAAGGGACCCGCGAGGAGTTCTTCAATCGGGCGGCTCGTCGTGCGCTCAGCCGATCCGGCATCCCGGTCGAGACCTCGAAGGGCGAGACAGGCGTGGGCCAGCACGAGTTGAACATCCGCTACGCCGACGTTCTGGCGATGGCCGACCGGCACACCCTCATGAAGCAATGCATGAGGGAGATCGCGGATGATCTCGGCATCTCAATCACGTTCATGGCCAAGCCCCACGACAACGACTCCGGTTCGAGTTGCCACATCCACCTGAGTCTCTGGAGCGACGACGAACCTGTGTTCCCCGGCGGACACCCCGTCGGTCCGGTCTTCGCCTCGGACGAGTTCCGCTGGTTCCTCGGCGGTTGGATGGCTCACGTGCGGGAGTTGACGCCGTTCTACGCCCCGACCGTCAACTCCTATAAGCGGTTCGTCGACGCCTCCTGGGCCCCGACGCGAATCGCCTGGAGCTACGACAACCGGACGGCGGGCTTCCGCATCGTCGGAAGCGGACCCAGCCTGCGGATCGAGAACCGCATTCCCGGCTCGGACGCGAACCCGTACCTCATCTACGCAGCAACGCTGGCGGCAGGTCTCGACGGCATCACCAACCGCATCGAACCGCCCGAGATCTTCACCGGTGACGTGTACGCGGCGCAGGATCTCCCGGCAGTGCCTGGGACGCTCCGAGAGGCAACCGACCTCTTTGCAGAGAGCGAGTGGGCCAAGGAGGCCTTCGGTGCAGCGGTTCACGACCACTACACCCACTTCTTCCGCAGCGAACACCGGGCATACGACGCGGCCGTCACCGACTGGGAGCGCCGGCGCTACTTCGAGCGGATCTGACAACACGACGGACCAAGGAGCGAAATGAGACTCGAAGGCAAATCGGCCGTCATCACCGGAGCCGGGAACGGCATCGGACGAGAGACTGCACTGCTGTTCGCCACCGAGGGTGCCGCAGTCGCAGCCGTCGACCTCAACGAGGAAGCGGTGAACAACACGGTCTCAGAGATCATCGCCGGCGGCGGTACTGCGATCCCCATCGTTGCCGATGTCTCCAAGGACGATGATGCCGCGTCGATGATCGCCGCAGCCGAAGAGGCATTTGGCCGCGTCGACGTGGTATTCAACAACGCGGGAATCATGCATTCCGATGACGGCGACGCCGTCGGCACCCCCGAAGCGATCTGGGATCTGACGATGGACGTGAACGCCAAGGGCGTGTTCCTCGGATGCAAACATGGCATCCCGGCCCTGCGCAGGGCCGGTGGGGGTTCGATCATCAACACGGCCTCGTTCGTTGCTCACCTCGGTGCGGCAACGCCGCAGGTGGCCTACACCGCTTCCAAGGGCGCCGTGCTGGCGCTGACGAGGGAACTCGCCGTTGTGCACGCTCGTGAGGGGATCCGCATCAATGCTCTCTGCCCGGGCCCGCTGCGCACCGAACTGCTCATGAAGTTCCTCGACACCGAGGAGAAGAAGCAGCGCAGGCTCGTCCACGTTCCGATGGGACGCTTCGGTGAGGCAGCGGAGATGGCGAAAGCGGTGTTGTGGCTCGCTTCCGACGATTCGTCGTACGTGACGGGAACCGAGTTCCTCGTCGACGGCGGGATCACCGCCGCATACGTGACACCGGAGTGACGAGGACGGTCGCTCTACTGGTCCGCTACCTGCGGCCGATGCGGCGAGCACATCCTGGATCGCGCGCGGTATCCTGAACCCGTACCCGAGTAGTTTGGAAGGCAGAGATGACGACCTCAGATGAATCCGTATTCGACACGATCGAACCGGAGAGGAGCATCAAGAAGCCGAAGTTGCCCAAGAAGTTCTACGAGTCTGAGCTTGCCCGACTCCAGACCGAACTGGTCAAGATGCACACCTACGTCAAGGAAGAGGGACTCAAGGTCGTCGTTCTCTTCGAGGGACGCGACGCCGCGGGCAAGGGCGGTGTGATCAAGCGGATCACCGAGCGGCTGAATCCCCGGATCTGCAGGGTAGAGGCCCTCGGCACGCCGACCGAGCGGGAGAAGACCCAGTGGTGGTTCCAGCGCTACGCCAACTACCTGCCCGCAGCAGGCGAGATGGTGCTGTTCGACCGGTCCTGGTACAACCGTGGACTCGTCGAGCCGGTGATGGGATTCTGCACCCAGGACCAGTACACGGAGTTTCTCCGTTCCTGCCCCGAGTTCGAACGCATGCTGGTCCGAAGCGGCATCATCCTCATCAAGTACTGGTTCTCCGTGAGCGACGAGGAGCAGGAACGCCGGTTCCAGGCCCGCATCGACGACACGACCAAGCGGTGGAAGCTGAGCCCCATGGATCTCGAATCACGGGCGAAGTGGGTCGAGTTCTCGAAGGCGAAAGACATCCTCTTCGACCACACGGACATCAAGCAGGCGCCGTGGGTCGTCGTCAACGCCGAGGACAAGAAGCGCGCGAGGCTCAACTGCATCAGTCATCTGCTTACGGTGATCCCCTACGAGGACCGCCCGCTCGGGGCGATCGAGTTGCCGCCCCGACAGGTGAACACCGGCTACATCCGGCCACCACTCACCGAGCAGACATTCGTCCCCGACGTCTACTGAGACCACCCGCGCCCTGGCGTCTGGCGTTGATACAGACGGGATATCGTCTGTATCAACGCCAGACGTCTGGGGGACGACGTGTGGCGACTGAGGAAGAGGCGGGGCGCTAGCCTTGCGGGCGCCAAACCCGCGATCTGGAGGACGGAGCGACTTGGCCCTCGCGGACCCAACGCACTACCCCTTGCTCGAGAGCCTCGATCTTCCGGCAGACCTCGGAAGCCTGGATCAGCAGACCCTCGCCGAACTCAGCGACGAAATCCGCTCCTTCATGCTTGAAGTCATCTCGCAAAACGGCGGACACCTCTCGCCGAATCTCGGCGTCGTCGAACTCACCATCGCCCTCCACACCGTCTTCAACAGCCCCACCGACCGCATCATTTGGGACGTCGGACACCAGGCGTATCCACACAAGCTGCTGACGGGTCGCGCCGGGGAGTTCCGGACGCTTCGACAGAAGTCCGGGATGTCGGGTTACCCGTCGCGGGCTGAGAGCGATCACGATTTCGTTGAGAACAGCCACGCATCGACGTCGCTCAGCTACGCCACCGGACTCGCCCTCGCACGCGAGGACGGGGACGACTCGTACATCGTTGCCGTCATCGGCGACGGAGCGCTCACCGGCGGCATGGCATACGAGGCGCTCAATCACATCGCACAGGTCAGTCCGAAGCGACTGATCATCGTGATCAACGACAACGGAAGGTCCTACGCCCCGACCGTCGGTGGTCTCGCAGCGCACCTCGCCGCGCTCAGGGTGAACCCCGCCTACGAGCGATCGAAGGAGATCCTCGGGGAGATGGCCCGCAGGATCCCGTTGGTCGGGGAATCGACCGATGAAGCGCTCCACCGAATGAAGGAGGCGCTCAAACAGGTACTCCAGCCTGCAACCTTCCTCGATGTGCTCGGCATCAAGTACACCGGGCCGATCGACGGCCATGATCTCGAGGTACTGAAAGCGACGCTCGAACGGGCCAAGCAGTTCAACGAGCCGGTCGTTATTCACGCCGTGACGGAGAAAGGCAGAGGTTATGCGCCGGCCAGCGGCGACGAGAGTGAGAGAACCCACGGGGTCGGTGCATTCGATCTCGGCACGGGTGATCCCTACTCCAATGGCCTCGGATTCACCGACGCCGCCGAGGGCATCATCGCCGACGCAGCCGAGCGGCGCCCCGACGTGGTGGCGATCACCGCCGCCATGGGTTCGGCCACGGGACTCGGTCGCCTGGCGGAGTTGCATCCCGACCGGGTCATCGACGTGGGCTTGGCCGAGCAGCACGCGGTGACCCTTGCCGCCGGGCTGGCCATGGGTGGTCGCCACCCAATCGTGTGTATCTACTCAACGTTCCTCCAGCGAGCCTTTGACCAGCTCGTGATGGACATTGCGCTTCACGACCTTCCGGTCGTCTTCATGATCGACCGCGCTGGGATTACCGGATCGGATGGCCCGTCTCACCATGGCGCCTTCGACCTCGCCTACCTTCGCATGATCCCTGGCCTCTCGATCGCTGCACCTTCCACGGCCGAGGAGCTCGCCGGCTTGCTGGACACCGCTCTGGATCATCCGGGTCCGGTAGCGATCCGCTATCCAAAGGCAGGCGTTGATTCGATCCCTCAGTCCCCACCCACGCCCATTCCTCTTGGGGAGTGGGAGGAGCTCCGGACGGGATCCGATGTCCTGCTCCTTGCCGTCGGCCGTATGGTTCCGGTGGCCGCCGCTGCCGCAACGCTGCTGGACGTGGAAGGAATCTCGTGCAGTCTCATCAACGCCCGTTGGGTGAAACCTCTTGATCCTCGCCTCCGGGACTGGGTCGAGACCTACGACCGGGTCGTCACACTGGAGGATGGCGTCGTGTCCGGCGGCTTCGGCTCGGCGGTCCTCGAAGCACTGGCTCCGTGGGGCCTGGCGGGGCGGGTCAGGGTCCTCGGGCTACCCGATGAATTCCTCCCCCCGGGAAGTGCAGACTCGATCCTCTCGGAACTGGGACTCGATGCGGACGGGGTTGCAGCCACGATCCGCGCCAACCACTGATCCCAACCCGACCGACGTCCGATTGCGCGCCACAACCTCGACCGGTCAAACGTCGCCGGTCCAGCTGCGGTCAGGATCAAATCCTTCCAGCTCGCGAATGGTCGTTAGTCGGCCTCTTTGACGCTCCGCATCGACCAGACGAGGGTGCGCATCGAGAGGGGCTGCTTCAGGACCGTGACCACGGCCGCGGCCACGTCCTCAGCTCCCATCATGTCGGCGAGTCCCGGCATGTCAGGAGTGCGACCGGCTCCCATCGCGAACTCTGTGGCCGTCCCTCCGGGGGCGATCATGCTCACCCGGACACCGGACTCGCGCAACTCCCGATCCAGCCCACCGGCCAACCCCACCTGGGCGAACTTCGTCGCCGCGTAGACGGCCTCGTCACCGGCTCCCCGCAGTCCAGCAACCGAACCGACGATGACGATATCGCCACCTCCGGCCTCGACGAATCCGGGTACCGCTGCTCGAATCGGCCACAGCGTTCCCGCGACATTGGTGTCCATCATCACCCGGAGCTGCTCATCGCTCAGGTCCATGATCCCGCCGTAGGCACCGATCCCGGCATTGGCGACGAGCGCATCGAGACGACCGAAGCTCGCGTACGCCTGTTCGACGAGGCGCGCCGAGTCTGCCGGGACCCGCACGTCCATCTCGACGACGGCAACCTTCGAACCAAGTTCGGCGGCGAGTCCTTCGAGGCGGTCCACGCGGCGTGCTCCCAATACGACGGACGCACCTTCGGATGCCAACGCACGAGCCGTTGCGGCTCCGATTCCCGAGCTTGCTCCCGTAATGGCGACGGTCAGGTCAGTGATATCTCTCATCGTTGCAGCCCTCCTTATCTTCTAGGTTCAAACGGTGCGCCTGAGCGCCCGGTTGACGACGTTCTCAAGTTGCTCCTGGCGTCCAGAGACCGGAGCCGGATCGATCTCACCGGCCGAGACCCTCTTCTCGAGAGCCGGGAGATCCACATTCCCGTCCATGATC
>Ga0316195_10001165_pt1 | contig 11560 bp, 11 predicted proteins | sample Phised1_MG_FD_204937 | JGI IMG/M metagenome (GOLD analysis project Ga0316195, IMG submission 204937) | Coastal sediment microbial communities from Maine, United States - Phippsburg sediment 1 | ecosystem: Environmental > Aquatic > Marine > Coastal > Sediment | place: USA: Maine | collected... | reverse complement strand
AGGAAGTCCTCGCCGGTCATCCCGCCGTCGCGGAATGCGCCGTGTTCGGCGTGCACGACGAGATGAAGGGCCAGCTGCCGTTGGGGCTGATCGTGCTGAAGGCGGGCGTGGACCGTCCCGAGAAGGAAATCGTCGCCGAACTCGTCGCGCGCGTGCGCGAGCAGATCGGGCCGGTCGCCGCGTTCAAGCAGGCCAAGGTAGTCAGCCGGCTGCCCAAGACCCGCTCCGGCAAGATCCTGCGCGGCACGATGGTCAAGATCGCCGACGGCGCCAAGTGGAGCATGCCGGCGACGATCGACGACCCGACGGTACTCAAGGAAATCGAGGCATCGCTGAAGACGCTGGGCTATCCGCGGGGCTAGGCAGGCTCAGCGGCCGAAGAAGTACCAGACGATCGCGACGGCCAGCAGCAGGTCGATGAACAGTACGGCCTTGACGAGCTTGCCGCGCGCAAGGCTGCGCTGCCGCTCCTGTTGCGCCTGCAGCATCGGGTCTCGGGCGATGTAGCTGTCAACGCGGTCCTTCGCGTCCTTGAGCCCGAGGCCCGGTGCGGCTTCGCGCACGATCCGGATCGCCTCGATCACCTTGCCCTGGTTGATGGCTACGATGGCGGCCGCCGGCAGCGGCGGTGCGTCATCCCGCTCGGGTTGCATCGTTTCAGCCTGTGCGCCGGCCCCGGCTGCCGCGTGACGGCGGCAGCCTGCCGGCGATCCGGTAACGAACGGCTCGGTTCAGCTTTCCAGCTGGCGATCCTTCCAGTTCCACCACTTCAACAGGTCGTCGCTGGGTTCGGGCGTTCGCGCTGCATAGGCCGCGCAGCGGAACGTGTACAGCACGCAGGGATCCTGCTCATGACCCGTGATTTCACTCAGTCGGGCGAACAGCTTCTCGGGATCGGATTCAGCCAGGTCCCGGACCGAGTGCACACCGAGGTGCCTCAGGTCCGCGGCGATGCTGGGCCCGACCCCGGGCAGCGTGGTCAGTTCGTCGTGCATGGGTCGCATCCTCCGTATTAACCGTCCACGGCCCGAGGGTACTACTCCCAGGGGGCAGCGTCGGCCCCCGCGAATCGCGTATTCCCTGCCGGGCGCGACTGGCGTATCGTTGCCCGAATTCGTCCCCAGCCAGTCGTGCTGCGGCGCAGCGAAAGAAGAGGTGCCAGCCACATGCTTGCCCCAGCCGGGGCAGGTATGTGCCTGGCACCTTTCTCAGTGCTAGATTCGCGGATCATGCTTGTCTTGTATGCACGCGACGGCTGGGGCTCGATGCTGGTGGAGGCCCAACTCGACTGGTACGGTCTCGAGTACAAGCGAGAACAAGTCGGCGACCTGCTCGGCTCGGAGCAGGCACGCGCGGCGCTCGCGGCCATCAACCCGATTGCGCAGGTCCCCACGCTGGTCCTGCCGGGCGGCGAGGTACTCACCGAAAGCGTCGCCATCACCCTCTACCTGGCGGACATGACCCGTCGTACGGATTTCGTGCCCGCGCCGGATGAGCCGACACGTGCTGCGTTCCTGCGCTGGCTGGTCTTCCTTGCGACCAATGTCTACCCCACCTTTACCTACGCCGACCTGCCGTCGCGGTTCGTTGCCGTCGAGGCAGCGCAGGAGCCTTTCCGTGCGGCCGTAGACGACTATGCCCGCAGGCTGTGGAAGATCGTCGAGGCAGCCGCTGGCAGCCCCTGGTACCTGGGGTCGAGATTCTCCGCCATCGACATCTACATAGCGGTCATGACACGCTGGCGACCTGGACGTGACTGGTTCAAGAAGAACACCGAGAGACTGCATGCCATTGCGCATGCACTGGACTCGGAGGCGCGCCTGGGCGGCGCCTGGCGCCGGAACCTCGGCGAGAGCAGCTGAGTCCGAGAGGGGGAGTCGAAGTGCAAGTAACCATCCGTGCCGCGACGACTGCGGACGCACCGGCGATTTCCAGGCTGGTGTGCACGGTCTCGCAGGAGAAGATCTTCGCCGACGGGCCGGAGGAAGGCTGCAAGTATTTCATGGCGATGAACTCGCCGGCCGCCACCGCGGGCAAGATGGGCAGCGACGCTTATCGCTATTACGTCGCAGAGTTCGAGGGGCGGATCGTCGGCGTCGTGGCCATGCTCAACAACACTCAGGTGTACCACCTGTTCGTGGATACGGCGCAGCATGGCAAGGGAATCGGCCGCAGGCTCTGGGAACACGCGCGCGACGAGTGTCTCAAGCGCGGCAATCCCGGCCGGTTCTCGACCGACTCCACCCTCGATGCCGTGAGCGGCTTCGAGCGCTTCGGCTTCAAGGTCTCCGGCGAACAGCGCATCCGCAACGGGCACCCGTCGCTGCCAATGACCCTCGACGACTTCGGCCGGCAACGCCAGTCCTGAGAACGCCCCCCCCGGCTGCAGATCCTCATCGGGCTACTCGCCGCAGCGCATCTCGGGCAGAATGGCCGCTGCGACGGTTCGATTGCGATCCGCCAGGTCGAGAGGGAAGCAGATGATCCTTGTAACGGGCGGATCGGGTTTTATCGGCTCAAACCTGGTCTCCTTGCTGGCGGCGCGGGGGCAACGCGTGCTGGTGTCGGACTGGCTAGGCAACGGCGACAAGTGGCGCAACCTCGCCAAGTCGGATTTCTGCGAACTGGTGGCCCCGGAAGCCCTCGGCGACTGGCTCGCGCGGCCCGGGACCCGCCTCGAGGCCGTCGTCCACCTCGGCGCGATCAGCGCGACGACAGAGACCGATGCCGACCTGATCTACGACACCAACGTACGCCTGAGCGTCAGGCTCTGGCGGTGGTGCGCAGATCATGGCGTGCCGCTGATCTACGCCTCGTCCGCCGCCACCTACGGTGACGGTTCGGCCGGCTTCGATGACGACGTCGCGGCGCTGGCGACCCTCAGGCCACTCAATCCCTATGGCTGGAGCAAGCACTTCTTCGATCGCTTCGTGGCCCACGAAATTGCCGCCGGCCGGCCGCAGCCGCCGCAGTGGGTCGGCCTGAAGTTCTTCAACGTCTACGGCCCGAACGAATATCACAAGGGATCGATGCAAAGCGTCGTGGCGCAGAAGTATCCGGCGGTCGCCAGCGGCCAGGCAGTGACGCTGTTTCGCTCCGGCCACCCCGATTATCCGGACGGCGGCCAGATGCGTGATTTCATCTACGTGGACGACTGCGTCGAGGTCATGCTCTGGCTGCTCGATCACACCGGCGTCAGCGGCCTGTTCAACCTGGGTACCGGCACCGCCCGCAGTTTCGCAGACCTGGCGAACGCGCTGGCGCGTGCGGTCGGCGTCGCTGGGCGAATCGAGTTCATACCGATGCCGGAGGCGCTGCAGGGCCGCTACCAGTATTTCACCCAGGCGCGCATGGAAAGACTGCGCGCAGCCGGGTATTCACGTGCCTTTACGACGCTGGAAGACGGCATCGGCGATTACGTGCAGAAATACCTCGCCCGCCCGGACTGCTACCGCTAACCCTGGACGATCCATGCGATACCGACACCTGATCCTGGACCGCGACGGCGTGATGGTTGCCGAGGCCGGGGATGGCAGCTACCTCACGCGCCCCGACGACATGCACTGGATTCCCGGCGTCCTGGACGCCCTGGCCGCATTCGAAAACTCGGGTATCGAGGTTTCCGTTGCGACCAACCAGTCGGCCGTCGGCCGCGGCCTGATGACGCGCGAGACCCTGGATGCCATGCATGACCGGCTCCAGTCCCAGGCAACCGCCGCGGGCGGCCGGATCGCGCGGATTCTCGCCTGCCCGCACGGCCCGGATGACGGTTGCGCGTGTCGCAAGCCGGCGCCCGGGTTGATCGATGCGGCCGTCATGGCCTCAGGCGTGCCTGCCGAGCAGACACTGGTGGTGGGTGACGCCGCGCGCGACATCGAAGCTGCACACGCTGCCGGCGTGGAAGCGGCACTGGTCAGGACCGGCAAGGGCGCACGCACCGAACCCGCGCTGGCCGGCCACGCCGACATCGGCGTCTTCGACGACCTGGCTGCGCTGGCACGCTACCTGTCCGAGCTGCCCGGGCGCGCCTTGATCCGCAAGATCTTCGACGACCACCTTCGCGTCCTGAACGAAGCGGCGCAAGGGCTGGACGAGCCGCTGCTCCGGGTCGCCATGGCCATCAGCGACGCCCTGGCGCGGGGCAACAAGCTGCTTGCCTGCGGCAACGGCGGCAGCGCCTCGGATGCCGAGCACCTGGTTGCAGAACTCGTCGGCCGGTTCAGCACCGAACGCCAGGCCCTGCCGGCACTGAACCTGGCGGCGGGCCCGGCGACGATCACGGCACTGGCGAACGACTATGGCTTCGAGCGGGTTTTCGCGCGCCAGGTCGAGGGACTCGCGCGCGCAGGCGACGTGCTGCTGGCCATCAGCACCAGCGGCAACTCCCCGAACGTCATCGCGGCGGCACAGGCCGCGCGCAGGCTCGGATGCCTGGTGGTGGGCATGACGGGCTCCACTGGCGGCACGCTGCGCGAGAACGCGGACCTCATGATCGCCGCGCCCTCCAGGGTGACGGCGCGAATCCAGGAAGTCCATGGACTCTGCGTCCACGCCATCGCCGACTACATCGACCAGGAAGTCGCCAGGCACGCGGGATCACAGCCGTGAACCGCGGGGACGAGCCCCTTCTCGGCGTCCTCGACGCATTCAAGGGTCGGGAGATCTGGGTATTCGGCGACCTGATGCTGGACGAGTACGTGCACGGCCCGGTCGAACGTATCTCGCCCGAAGCACCGGTCCCGGTGGTCCGTGTCGATTCGATCGAATATCGCCTGGGCGGCGCCGCCAACGTCGCGGGACAGGTCGCCGCCCTCGGCGCGCAGGCGGTCCTGGCGGGACCGATCGGCAGCGACTGGGCCGGCGAAAGGCTGGTCGAATTGTGCGGCAACGCCGGCATAGACACCCGTTGCGTCGTGCCACTGGCCGAGCGCCGCACCACCCGCAAGCTGCGCGTGCTGGGCCAGGGCCAGCAGTTGCTGCGAATGGACTGGGAAGAATCCCTTGCCTGTCCGCCGGCAGACCTGCTCCACATCATCGAAATCCTGGCGGCGACATCCCGGCCGGGTGCCATCATCCTGAGCGACTACGCCAAGGGCGCCATCACACCGGCGACGGTCGCGAGGATGGCCGAGGTCGCCACCGCCCTGGGCGCCAAGTTGCTGGTCGACCCCAAGCGCGCAGACCTGGCCGCCTATCGGGGGGTCGACGTGCTGACGCCCAATCTCGCCGAGCTGTCGCTCGCCGCCGGACGGCGCCTCGAGCGAGAAAACCTCGACGGGATCGCGTCCGCCGCGCGCGCACTGATGGACTCGGCGGGACTGCCGGCCATGGTGGTGACGCTGTCCGAGCGCGGCGTGATGATCCTGGAATCCGGCGCCGGGTGGCACCACATCCCGGCCGTGCGCCGCGCGGTGCGGGACGTTACGGGCGCGGGCGACACCATCATCGCGACCATCGCGACCGGCCTGGCTGCAGGCGCGACGCTGCAGCAGGCGGCGGAGATCGCCAATACCGCAGCTGGCCTGGCAGTGGGCGAGGTGGGCGCGGTCGCCATCGCAGCCGAGGAGATCCGGTACGCGCTCGGCGGACAGTCCGGGGCGAAGCTGCTCAGTCGGGACCTGCTCGCTTCCCGGGCGGACCTCTGGCGTACCGCCGGAAAGCGCATCGTCTTTGCCAACGGCTGTTTCGACATCCTGCACGCCGGGCATCTCTCGCTGCTGCAGCAGGCGGCCAATCTCGGCGACATCCTGGTCGTCGCCATGAACAGCGACGCTTCCGTCCGGCGTCTGAAGGGGGCTGACCGTCCGGTCGTGGGCGAACATGACCGGGCCAGGCTGGTGGCGGCACTGGAGTGCGTCGATGCCGTCACCCTGTTCGACGAGGACACGCCGCTGGCAACCCTCGAAGCAGTGCGGCCCGACGTGCTGGTCAAGGGACAGGACTATGCGGGTCGCGAGGTCGTCGGCCGGGAACTGGTCGAGGCGGGCGGCGGACGGGTCGTGCTGCTGCCGATCCTGCCGGGCCGGTCCTCGACCTCGGTGGTCGAGAAGATCAGGGGGCGATCACCGGGCGACTGACCGCCACGGCATCGAGGATTCCCTACGCCGGCGGTCGAACGTCCACGGCCGATGTGATCCTGGAACGCAGGATCGGCCGGCAGGCCTCCGCGGCGTCCTCGGCGGCAAGACCTTCGAGCCTGATGACCACGTCATTCGGCTTCAGTGGCCCGAACTTGGCTGGGTCGGTCGGGCCGAACAGCGCGATCACGGGCGCGTCCGTGCTGCTCGCCAGGTGCATCGGCCCGGTGTCGGCGCTGATGAACAGGCTCACTCCCGCCAGGGTGGCCATCAGGTCCCGGGTAGCCTTGACGTGGATCGCCGCGCCGCCTTCCATCACGGGCGCCGTGGCCGGGGACGGCAGGATTTCCAGGGCGATGACGTCCGGCTCCAGCGACAGCAAGCGACGCCAGAACCTTTGCCACCACTCCACACCCAGGCTCTTGTTGCCGCGCGCATGGGCAAAGAACCCGACGACCGGCTGGTCCGCGCGGCGGCCGGGCGCGTACGCATCGAGGCAGGCCAGGAACCGCTCGGCACCACGTTGCCGTTCACCTGCATCCAGTTCCAGGCGCAGCCGGGCCGGCGGCAGCGGACCGTGCGGCAAGCGCTCCAGCAGGGCCAGCGGGCGGATTGCTTCGTGCTGGCTGTCGGTCGGGACGTCAACCGAGTGGCTCAGGGGGAGCCACTGGTTCCTGCCGCGAAAACCCAGTCTCCAGCGAGACCGGCAAAACATCATGGCCAGACGCCCGCCCAGCGATTCCGGACTGGGATCGATGGCCAGGTCGTAGTACTCGCTGCGGATCTGGCGAAGTGTCGCCAGGGTCCGGTGCAGCCGCCACCAGCCCTTGTGCGGCAGGATCATCACCCGCCTGAGACCCGGCAGGCCCTCCAGCAACTCCCCGGCTTCGGGATACAGCGAGACGACGTCGATCGACGCTTTCGGCAGGGCCGCTGCAATGGCCGTCAACAGGGGCGTCAGGAACAAGGTGTTGCCCATCCGGCCGTTGGTCCTCACGACGACGATGCGGCTCAGGTCCGCGGCGTCCAGCGATGGATTCGGCGCCTCTCTCGCGATCGTCCTGGCCATGAGGTGGCCGAACGACTGCCTGAAGGCCTTCCGCAACTTCTTGATCATGGGCACGGATTCTGCGCCATCGGGCGGTACGAGCCTATAGCCTGGGTGCCGCGCTGGTTCGTTCCTCGGAATACAGGCGCAGGATGAACTGACCGGCCGGCCGTTGCCGGAAGGCGATGACCTCCTCGCGCCACGGCGACGGCAACGACTCGACAGGGGGAAAATGCGTGGCCAGGGCACGGCCACCGTAGTTGCCCGGCAGCACGGCCAGCGCGCCCAGGCTCGCGAAGGTGATGTCCGCGAAGCTCAGGGTATCGCCGAGCAGGAAACGACGACCGTCTGCCAGGCGCTGGTCGATCTCATCGAACACCTCCTTGGTCTTCTCCAGCGAACGCTCCGCCGACTTCCTGTTGACGCGCAGCATTCGCCTGACGGCCAGTACCAGCAGCGGCCGCAAGGGCCGCAGCAAGGCGCGCTGCCAGGCCGGCACGGCCGGCTCGTTGATACCCCAGCTCTGAAGGGTCAGGCGCGAGTCCCCGAACAGCTGCTGGTAGGCCCAGCGCCGGACCTGCTCACCGAGTGCGCGATCGAGATGACGCTCCAGCTCGACCGCTTCCGCGGTCGGGTCCAGGAAGGCTGCCGCCCCGGATGCGTCGGTCCCGTGCAGGCCCCAGAGCAGCCTGAGGATTTCTGCCGAATTGCCGACGCTGGTGCGCGAGGCCGGCAACTCCAGCACCGGGACGGTCCGCCCCAGCAGCAACACGCCGAGGATGCCGATGCTCGGCACTTCCTCGTAGTCGATCTGCGCCAGATCGAGGCACCAGCGGACCTTCTCGACATAGTGGGAATAGGAAATCGTGTGCAGGCGCGGCCTGGCAGACGGCGGGGACATCGCGGCGCGCAGCCGGATGACGATGCCCGCGATCGCCGCCAGCAGCACCGCGATGAGCGCTGCGCCCACGCCCCAGCCCGCCCAGGCGACCAGCACGGGCAGCAGGTAGAGCAGCAAGGCATGCAAGGTCCCGGGATCACGTAAACGCACGGCTCGCTCCTCCCCTCAGCCCGGCGGTGACTGACCACCCCGGCCGGATGCCCGACTCATTTTCACCTGCTGCCACGGTTCGTCCCGACACCGGGTGGCAGGCTCGCGCTGACTCATGGCGTTGCCGCGGGCCAGGCCTGCGCGGGCCCCGACGATCAACCCAGTCGCTCACGTAGCTCCTTGCGATAGCGTCGGCTCACGGGAACGCGCAGGTCATCCCCCAGCCGCGCCTCGCCGTCACCGGTGTCGAACGGCACGATCTCCCGCACGCGATCGAGATTGACGATGGCCGAGCGGTGTACCCGCATGAACCCGGCATCGGCCAGGCGCGCTTCGATCCCCGCCATCGTTTCACGCAAGGGGTAGGCGCGCGTACCGACTCGCAGGTTGACGTAGTTCCCCGAGGCTTCGATCCAGTCGATGTCGCGCACCTTCACCAGGAATTCGCGGCCGAGCTTCTTGACCAGGAAGCGGTCGGTGACGGGCTGCTGGACGATGGGTGAATCCTCCGCACCTTCCGCCAGGAACTGCGCTTCGCCCTGGGCGCGGCGCAGGATGAACCGGTACAGGTAGACCAGTGCAATCAAGCCCGCATAGGCACGAAAGTCCTTCAGGTACTCGTAGAACAGTTCGCCGGGTAGCTCGCCGAAACGGTAGGTCGCGCCCATCGCCATGTAGACAAGCTTGCGCAGCAGCACCATGCCGCCGACGTGCAGCAACGACCATGGGACCGTGAACAGGGCGTGCGCCACGATGCCGCGCGCGGCCCCGCCGCGCTGCAGGGGGAAGCGCCGGTCGAAGGCCAGCAGCAGCGGCAGCAGCGCCGCAATCACCAGCGTGGACGTGCCCTCCCAGGCGATGGGCTTCCACGCCGGGACGTCGAACCCCATCTTGTCCATGTCCAGCCAGACGACGGTGGTGTTCGCGACGAAATTGATGCCAAAGAAGATCGACCACAGGCCGGCCTCGAAGGCCCGCCGGTGCCGCAGGTATTTCTCCAGGGTCATGCGCAGCGCCTCCCTGTTCGTCCCTCAGGACCACCGCTGGTCCCTCGCCCTGCGCAAATCATACTCGTAACACCTTGATTCGAATTCATTTCGTCCCCGCCTGCCGGCTGTCCGCCCCCGGGGCGGGTCAGCTCGTCACCCGGCGCTTCCTGCCGATTGCCCAAGGGATCACCGTAAGGAGCAGGAACCCGGAGGACCTCTGCCATGAACCCGACCCCCGCCGCCGCCACCCGCCGCCACGACATCGACGCGCTGCGCGTATGCGTCTTCGGACTGCTGATCCTGTTCCACGTCGGCATGTTCTACTCGCCCTGGGACTGGCACGTTAAGTCCACACACATCGCCGGCTGGCTCGAGCTGCCCATGTCGCTCAGCCACCAATGGCGCATGCAGCTGGTGTTCCTGGTCTCCGGCCTGGCGCTGAACTTCCTCAGGCGCCGGACGACCGGCAGGCAACTGGCGCGTTCGCGGCTGTCGCGCCTCGGCATTCCCCTGCTATTCGGCATGGCGTTCATCATTCCACCGCAAGCCTATCTCGAAGCCCTCAGGAATGGCGCAACGGAGCCCGGGTACCTCGCCTTCCTGTGGCGCTATTTCACGCTCCAGCCTTGGCCGGAAGGCGCCTTCGCCGGGTCGCAGATCGGCGTGACCTGGAACCACCTGTGGTACCTGCCCTACCTGCTCTGCTACACCCTGACCGCCATTCCGCTGATGCGCTTCCTCGACGGACCCGGCGCCGGCCTGCGCCGCCGCTTCCAGGGCCTGCGCGGCATCTGGCTGGTCCTGCTGCCGCTCGTTCCGCTGATGGCCTCCGGCCTGCTGGTGTACCCACACTACCCGTACATGAACTACTCGCTGGTGGGCGACTGGTACGCACACTCGCAGTACTTCACGTTCTTCTTCGTCGGCTACCTGATCGGTACCGACGCCGGCCTGTGGGCCGAGCTTGCCCGGATGCGTCAGCGAGCCCTGGCGCTGGGCGCGGCCAGTTTCGCCGCCCTGACTTTCCTGGCCAGGGTCCTGCCCGACGACCCGGGCGATTCCCAGCAGTTCGCGATGCTGCTGGTCACCTACCTGAATCGCTGGATCTGGATCGTCGCCATGCTCGGTCTCGCACACCACCACCTGAACCGACCCTTTCCCTGGCTCCGTTACGCGAACGAGGCGGTCTATCCCTGGTACGTACTGCACCAGACCATCACGGTAGTGGCCGGCTACTGGCTGTCGCGACTTGCCCTCGGCCCGGTCATCGAGCCGACGCTGGTGCTCGTCGCCACGATTGGCGGCTGCGCGGTACTTCACGAGTTCGTGATCCGGCGTCATCGCCTGCTACGTCCGCTGTTCGGCATGACGCCGCTGGCGGCACAACGGACCGTCCTCCCTGCTAGGATCGCGCAAGGAGGCATCCCATGTCCGCAAGCGATCTCCGTCGGCTCGAACGACTGAAGGCCACCTATGGGGACGACGTCGCCACCGCGAAGCTCGGCGTGTTGCGACGACTTTCCCGCGCGTCCCTGCGCAGCGCCGACCAGGTTCAGCGCCTGCACGAGGCTTTGTGTTTCCTGCGCGCCTATCCGGACGACGCCGGCGTGCTGGTGCAGGTCACGCGCATGCTCGAGCGATTCGACCGGCGAGCGGACCTGCTGCGGCATCGCGACAAGCTGGCCGATACCGGCATCGCGGGGACCGACATCCGCTATCGCTTCTTCTGGTCCACAGCGCTGTGGCTGGCGCGACGCTGGCCGGGGCAACTCGTTCTCGGGCGCGACGACGCAGAGGCGACCGAGCAGCTCGGCAAGATATTGCCGCTGATCGTGCCCGCCACGGCCGCTGAATGGCTGCAGGGCGCAGCGCCATCCGCATTTGACGCGATCGATCGCCTGCGCGGGCGGCGGAGCGACGCGGCCTGGCTCGTCGAACAGCTCTCGCGCCTGCCGGGTGACGGCTTCACGCGCGAGCAGTTCGCCGACGCGATCGACCTGCCCTACCTGCTGCACGCCTCTCGGGACACGCCGTCGCGCAGCCGGGCGTACTTTGCGCCCGCTCCGCGCGCCTTCCAGAGCGTCCCGCTCCGGCGCACGCGCCCGGACCTGCGCGCCGCCATGACGGTGCCGCCACGCGGCCTGCGCCAGCTGACGCGGCGCGAAGGCGCAGCGATGATCGAACTGGCCCGCGGATCCATGATCACGCGGGCCCGCGACCTGGCGGCATTCGAGTATGGCGATGCCCGCGACCTGCACCTGGCCGACGACGGCGACGGCCTGGCGTTTGCGTTCTGCGGCATGTTGCCGGAGCGCCGCGCCCTGCTGCCCGCCGTCTACGGCTACCTGGCGCTGAAGAACGGCGTGCCCATCGGCTATGGGCAGGTGGACGTACT
>Ga0316195_10001164_pt1 | contig 11561 bp, 11 predicted proteins | sample Phised1_MG_FD_204937 | JGI IMG/M metagenome (GOLD analysis project Ga0316195, IMG submission 204937) | Coastal sediment microbial communities from Maine, United States - Phippsburg sediment 1 | ecosystem: Environmental > Aquatic > Marine > Coastal > Sediment | place: USA: Maine | collected... | reverse complement strand
GGCCATCCGTGATGCGGTGCTCCACCGCGACGGGGGGTGCACCATCGACGGGTGCCGATCACGCTATCGCCTCGAACCGCATCACATCCAGCCGCGTTCGAGTGGCGGAAGTCACGATCTGGCAAATCTCACGACTCTCTGCTGGTATCACCACCATGTCGCCATCCATGGATCAGGATACCGGATCGATCCGGACAGTCCACCCGCCCGTCGGAGACTCACTCGGGGTTCGTACGCGGGTGTCGATCCTCCCCGCCTGGCCTGCTGAACCCCTGATCCTTGACCCTCACATCGTCCCGATGTCAACCTGATCGATGCGCCGGGCGAAGGTTGTGTTGTCGCCGTCCTTCCAAAGCAAGTTCCTTGCAGTGCTGTTGCGTCTACTTGGCGATCAGTGAGAAGGTGCGGTCGCATGTCAACCCCGCAAAGGCTTCTCGTCCCAGCGTGCCGAATCCGCACGTTGTCATCGCAGGTTCGGGAAGCGGAACCGGTGGTCTTCCGACGGGGTTCACCGACGGGGGCCACTACGATTACCGCAGTGGCGGCCCCGCTGATGCGAGTAGGACGTCCCGGTGAACACGCCTAGCGACCCTTGGGGCCCGAACCGCCCATGTATCTCGAACGTATCGAGCAGCCGAGCGACCTCAACGATCTGACGTATGAGGAACTCGATGTCCTGGCTGCCGAGATCCGCGCCTTCGTCGTCGATGCCGTCAACAAGAACGGGGGACACCTGGGATCGAATCTGGGCGCCGTGGAACTCACCCTCGCGCTCCACCGGGTCTTCGAGTCCCCACACGACGTCATCTTGTGGGACACAGGCCACCAGGCATACGTGCACAAGATCGTCACCGGTCGCAGGGACGGTTTCGCCCGTCTCCGCAAGGAGGGTGGACTCAGCGGCTATCCGAGTCGTGCGGAGAGCGAACACGATGTCATCGAGAACAGCCACGCCAGCACGGTCCTGTCGTGGGCCCACGGCATCGCAACGGCCCGCAACCTCCTCGACGGCGCCAACGCCGGGCATGTGGTGGCAGTCATCGGGGACGGTTCGATGACCGGTGGCATGGCGTACGAAGGGCTCAACAACCTCGGACACAGTGGTACGACGATGACGATCGTGCTCAACGACAATGGCCGCTCATACGCCCCGACGGTCTCGAAGCTGGGCGACAGCCTCGCCAAGATCCGGGCGAACCCGGTGTACATGAAGCGCCAGCGCAGGTTCGAGGGGATGATGCAGAGGATCCCCGGCGTTGGCGGGCTCATCGACCGCGGGATCGGCGCAACCAAGGCGGCCGTTCGCGAATTCTGGGAGCCGCCTGCCTTCTTCGAAGATCTCGGGATCCGATATCTCGGTCCCTTCGATGGGCACGACATCGAGGCGGTCGAGAACGCATTGCGCAATGCAGCCCAGTTTGATGGCCCCAAGGTCGTCCACGTCCTCACCCAGAAGGGGATGGGATACGCACCTGCGGAGAACGACTCGATCAAGCTGATGCACGACACGGGATCGATCAAGCCGGGTTCGTACACGGCGGCCTTCATGGACAGCCTCTGCAAGCTCGGCGAGGTCCACCCGAACCTCGTGGCGATCACCGCCGCGATGCCTGACTCGACAGGGGTCCTCCAGTTCTCCGAGCGATTCCCCGACAGGGCGTTCGATGTCGGCATCGCGGAGCAGCACGCGTTCACCATGGCCGCGGGAATGGCGTCGAGCGGACTCATGCCAGTGGTTGCGGTCTACTCGACCTTCCTGACCAGGGCTTTCGACCAGCTCAACCTCGACGTCGGTCTCCACGGGCAACATGTCGTGTTCTGTCTCGATCGGGCAGGGGTGACCGGTGACGACGGTCCCTCCCACCACGGGATCCTCGACATGGTGCTCTGCATGAAGGTGCCCAACATGACCGTGTTCGCCCCTTCCTCGTACCAGGAACTCCAGGCGATGTTGGCCGACGCCGTCGAACTCTGCGAAGGCCCCGCATCCGTCCGCTGGCCGAAGACCCAGGCCGTGATGGTCGATGACGACGCCGTCGGGTCAGGACTTTCCGCCCGCAAGGCTCGATCAGGGTCCGGGGAGGTCTGCCTGATCGGCGTCGGCAAGATGCTTGGTGCATGCCTCGGAGCCGCCGACCTGTTGGCGACAGAAGGCGTGGATGTCACGGTTTGGGATCCCAGGGTCGTGAAGCCCCTCGACCCCCTGATGATCGCGGATGCGGCAGCACACCGCATCGTGGTGACGGTCGAGGATGGGTTCCGTGAGGGCGGTGCGGGAACGGGAATCGAGATGGCGCTTCGTGACTTCGGATCGCCGGTGCCGGTGACGGTGCTCGGGGTACCCGTCGAGTACATACCGCACGCCGATCCGGATGTGATCCTCCAGCGGCTCGGCCTGGATGCGGCTGGTGTTGCTGCGTCGGTGAAGTCAAGCCTGACCTGACGATCCTCCGGATCAGCCGGAGAGGGCGCCCGATGCTGCGTCGGGATCGTCGACCGTCACCGCAAAATGGAAGCCTTCCGAGTTCGTGTGCAGCAGGTACATGGAATCAATGTTCACGCCTGCACGAGCCAGTCCCTCGGCCGCATGTGCCAACGAAGAACTCCCTCGTGGGAGGAACGTGTCGAGGACGTCGCGCTCGAGGAAGTCGAAGCCAGCGGTAGAGAGTGCTCTCCTGGCCACGGGTGCCGACGTTACGACGAACCGCACGTGGCTCTCGCCGTCGTCAGCGACGGCCGCAAATGCTTCGATCTCGACGTTCGCATCTGCGAGCACCCTTGCGAGCTTCGCTAGTTGTCCCGGGCGGTTGGCGAGGCTCATGGAGAACTCGGTCATACGCAAACCCTACGCCTGTGCGGGCCAAGAGCGAAATCACCACGCCTCTGCCGGCCACCCGCTGCAGTACACGATCTCATGGTCGCGTGGTCTGTATCGAGCGAGACACCCCAGGGTAGATGTGCGTCACGGGTCATTCCGTGTCTTCCAACCGGCACGGTCCTCGGGGAAACCTCGACCGGGGAACAACCGAAGGACAATGCGTGGGAACCCACGCCCGCCGGGGTGGGGGAGAGGGGCCTATTCGTCGAGCGGGGCGCCACGATCGGTGAGCATCGCCCTGAGGCGAGCAATGCGTGCCTTGATGCCGGTCGGATCGTCGTCGACCATCACCGGGGTCGGCTCGTTTTCGTCGACATACTCCTGTGCCGCGTCCCGTAAGTCCTCCAGCTCCTGGAGTTCGAGGAAGATCTCCTCGGTGGGGATTGCGTGATCGTTGGTGTCGTCGTCAGTAGCTGACATCATGCCCTTTGCGTGGGTACCCACCAACGCTACCCCCGGCCCGCCCTTTCTGAAAGCACCGATGGTTGGGCGATGCCCTCCCGTCACGCCTCGAGGGGTTGCGCATCGCGATGGTGGTGTGTCTAATGGTGCCCTCAGTGCTGCCCGTTCAGGGCGGCACATCACCCTTGTCACACCCAACGGGCCTCGCGCTTGGTGGCAAGAAGAAGGAACGATATGCCAACGTACATGGACGTTCATACGATCGATGGAGATGTCTCGATCGCCGACGTTGCTGCGGCCCATCAGGCCGACCTCGACACACAGGGCGAGTACGGCGTCGACTACAAGCGGTATTGGGTCAACGAGGAGGCAGGAAAGATCTTCTGTCTCGTCGATGCGCCTGATGCGGAGACTGCTTCGAAGGTGCACCGTGAGGCCCATGGCCTCGTAGCCGACGAGATCTACGAGGTCTCCGAGGGCAGCTGACGATCATCGGTGTTCGGTGTTGCGGGTCCCCGTCCCTGAGGCGGGGACCCGCCTTCGTCGGGAACCGGCTCCTGCACAGGACTCCACCCCAATCGAACATATGTTCGATTAGGATGGACGAATGTCACGGTACGCCGAGCTGCATTGCCACACCAATTACTCCTTCCTCGACGGTGCATCGTGGGCGGGTGAGCTCGTGGAACGGGCAGCTGAGCTTGGCTACGACGCACTCGCCGTCACGGACCACGACGGATTCCGTGGCGCGGTCCAGGTGCATGCCCATGCGCGATCTGTGGGGCTTCCCGTCGTGTACGGCACAGAGGTCGGTATGCCTCGGGACCCAACGAGCGATGCGGACCGGTCCGTCGCCGATCTCATGGTCCCATCCGAGGAGACGACGTGGGACGGCATCACCACGACGGGGGAAGGAGACGTCACCCGTCGCGGACGTATCCGCCGCATGCACGGATCGAAGCCCGTCGACATCGAACCGACGGATCACCTCGTCCTCCTTGCACCCGATCCCTCCGGATATGCCGCGATCGGCAGATTCGTCACGAGGGGCCAGTATCGGGGGCGCAAGGATGAGCCGGTCTACTCGTATCGCGACCTCGAGGAGGCCGCACGGGACGGGGGTCTCGTTGCCCTGTCAGGATGCTGGCAGGGAGCAGTCCCGCGAGCTGCCCAGCAGGGTGATCTCCTTGGAGCGCTACATGCGGCTGCACCGTTGAAGGACCTCTTCGGTGACCGCTTCCACCTCGAGCTGACCCACCACGGGCTACCGGGCGATGACCTGCGCAACGACGTCATTGGTGAGGTCGGTATGCGCCTCGGGATACCCACCGTGGCGACGAACAACGTCCACTATGCACACCGCCATGACGCCGATCTTTCCGAGGTCCTTGCCGCCATAGGGGGCAGGCGATCCCTCGATGAGCATGACGGGTTCCGGCCGGCGACCGATCTGCGTCACCTCCGCACGCCCGACGAGATGGCTGCTCGCTTCGTTCGCTATCCGGGAGCCGTGGAGCGGGCTGCCGACCTCGGGAAAGCCCTGGCATTCGACCTCGATCTGCTTGCACCACAATTGCCTGACTTCCCCATGCCTGGCTCGTTCACGACGGAGGACGAGTACCTGTCGCACCTCGTCTACGAGGGTGCCAGGACTGTGTATCCCGGGAGCGAGGAGGGCATCGATCCAAGGGCGAGGCGAAGGCTTGAGCACGAGCTCGGGGTGATCGCCGACCTCGGATTTGCAGGGTTCTTCCTCGTTGCGTGGGACATCGTGAGCTTCGCCCGCTCGCGGGACATCTACTGCCAGATCCGCGGTTCGGGGGCCGATTCGGCGGTATGTCGCTGCATCAACCTGACCAGGGTCGACCCCATTCGGCTGGGCCTCCCCTTCGAGCGGTTCCTGTCCCATGAACGCGGCCGACCGCCCGACATCGACATCGACTTCGAGGCGGAGCGTAGGGAGGAGGTGATCCAGTACTGCTACAGCCGGTACGGCAGGGAACGCGCCGCAATGGTCGCCAATGTCATCACGTATCGGGCGAAGTCGGTGCTCCAGGACGTGGGGAAGGCATTCGGCTTGACCCAGGCACAGGTGAACGCCCTCACGAAGTACCTCGATCACCGATCACCGAAGGAGCTGCGCAACGTCGTACGGCTCCCGGCTGGACTGACCGCCGAGCACATCTACGACGTGTGTTACCGGCTCGACGGATTCCCCCGCCACCTCGGTATCCATTCCGGGGGAATGGTGGTTGCCCGCAGCCCCCTGTGGGAAATCGTCCCCATGGAGTGGGGGAGGATGCAGGACCGCTCCGTCCTCCAATGGGACAAGAACGACACCGCAGCGATGGGCATCGTGAAGTTCGACCTGCTCGCCCTCGGCGCATTGAACGCCCTGCACCTCTCGGTCGATGCGATCAGCGAAGCACATGGCATCGACATCGACCTCGCCACGATCCCCCAGGAGCCGATCATCTACGAGATGCTGACGAGGGCAGATACGGTCGGGGTGTTCCAGGTGGAATCGAGGGCCCAGATGGCAACCCTCCCGAAGATGAAGCCGAGAACCTTCTACGACCTCGCCGTCGAGGTGGCGCTCATCAGGCCGGGACCCATCCAGGGACAGTCCGTTCATCCCTACCTCCGTCGCCGGAACGGTGAGGAGCCTGTTCGCTACATCCATCCTGCTGCAGAGCCGATCCTGCGCAAGACCCTCGGTGTTCCGATCTTCCAGGAACAGCTCATGGAGATCGCCAGGGTGTGCGCGGGATTCACTCCCGGCCAGTCCGACAGGCTCCGGCAGGCCATGACGCACAAGCGCTCAGGGGAGGAGATGGCGAAGCTCCGCAATGAGGTCTACGAGGGCATGGGGGGCAAGGGCATCACGGGTGCTGCTGCGGACGAGCTCTGGGAGAAGCTCCAGGGTTTCGCCTCCTTCGGGTTCCCCGAGTCCCACTCCGTTTCGTTTGCCTACATCGTGTACGCAGCATCATGGCTGAAGTACCACTGGCCAACAGAGTTCTTTGCGGGTCTGCTGAATGCCCAGCCCATGGGGTTCTACTCACCGAACACCCTCGTGGCTGATGCCCAGCACCACGGCGTCATCGTGCTGCTACCAGATGTGAACCTCTCGGCGCACGACTGCACCATCGAACCTCATGACGCCGAGGCGAACGACCTCGCCGAATACCTTGGTATGGCGTGGAGGCGAGGCATGGGGGCTGCGGACGATCCGGTACGGCGGCCGGTTGCCATGCGCATCGGTCTTCGGTACGTCCGGAACCTCGGTGAGTCCGAGATCACCCGCATCGAGGCGGCACGGTTCACGGGCGGTCCCTTCGCCACCATCGAGGACTTCGCCCAACGGACGGGGTTATCGGTTGATGCCCATGAGGGTCTCGCTGCGGCTGGTGCATTCGCCACGTTCGGGATCGGCAAGCGTGAGGGGATGTGGCAGGCAGGATCGCTGTCCCAGCTCGGACCGGAACGACTTCGCCTCCAGGAAGCGGCGACTGATCCCGACCTACCGGTCATGGGCGGTCCCGAGGTCATGCAGGCAGACCTGTGGTCCACGGGGATCTCCCTCATCCACCCCGTGACGTTCATCCGTGACCAACTCGACGAACGCGGCGTCCTTCGTGCTGCTGATGCCCTCAGGCTCCGCAAGCACCACGCCAATGTGAAGGTCGGTGGCGTCGTGACGCACCGTCAACGTCCCGAAACAGCCAACGGTGTCCAATTCCTCAACCTCGAGGATGAGACGGGTCTCGTGAACGTGGTGGTGATGCCCGCGGTCTGGGACGCGAACTACGAGATCGCCAGGAAAGCCATCGGGATGGTGATCACGGGTGTTCTCGAATACAAGGACGGTGTCACGAACCTGGTCGCCAATCGCATGGAGGAGTGGCCTGCACCGGTCATCCCGTCGCGCGACTTCCGGTGAACCGCTGTGCGACGCGTACACTTCGGGCATCGGGCGAGAGGAGCGCGATGAGTTCGAATGGTGCAGGGGCGGCTGGGGGAGGCGCCATCTACGGTCTGGGCATCTTTGGTGCCTTCGTCTACTACTTCCAGCAGGCGGAATCCTTCTGGGCGTATGTCTGGTCGTTCTTCCAGGGCCTGTTCTGGCCAGCATTCATGGTGTACGAGGTCTTCAAGGCGCTCGGAAGCTGACCTCTGCCGTCACCTCGTCAGCCGCGTAGTACGCGGGTCTCTCCTGATGGAAGTTCGTTCCACCAGCGTCCGTAGCGCCCGTAGATCGTCGGTTCCCGGTCCGCGAGGAACGCGAGCATGCTCGCAGCCTCCTCGTTGAGGGCATCCCATGCATCGTCGCCAAGTCCGCGGAGAGCGTGAACCTCGATGCCCTCCCCAATCGGTCGCCAGACGCCACTCACGTATCCATCGACGAGGACGGCGGGCAGGACATCCCCATTCCGCTGGATGACGGCTTGTCGGGATTCATCAGAAATGATGCGGGTTCGATCGGCATGCGCGAGGAGGACGCTGTCCCACATCCCGAGGAGTCGAGGCGGAGCAGGGACGTCCTCTGGCGGCAGTACACCCCCAGTGATGTCGTACAGGACCTCACCTCCCGGTCCCTCCAGTACGGTCAGGGTGTCGACCATGGCATCGAAAGCCGGTCCGACGACCGACTGTCTGAGCATGGCGAACTGGCGAAAGTCCCTGACGGAGGCCGGACCGAATCCTGCGAGATAGTGACGTATCAGTTCCTGGATGGCAGCTCTCTGTGCGCTTCGGGGTGGTGTGGTGGGTCCAGCGACATACATCGGGATCCGTCCGTAGGACCACGGGCCACCCGTGGGATTGTGGGCGACGGCGGCAACCTGGCGCAATGCCCACCACACACCGGGATGAGCATCATCCCCGAGCTGCTCTGCAAGCAGGGCTTCCATGTCATCCTTGCTGCGGCCGCGATCAGCGAAGGAGAGCAGGCTGGGGATCAACGCGTCCGCATCCGCAGCGGAAAGGCCGGTGGCGGTGAATCGCCGGTCGTTCAGGCGGGCGGCACGCAGCGTGTTGGTCATTCCCTCGTGGAACGTCGTGTAGTCGTCGGCAGCAACTGCGTGGAGCGTGACCCGCATCAAGGTTGCCTTCACGACCTGATGGCTGGTGAACGCGGTGTCCAGCTCGACAGGATCGAAGTCCGCGATCCGGTTCCAGAGTGCGACATAGGGTGACGGTGGTTCCTGGGCCTGCAGGGCCACGACACGATGCACGGAGTCGACGACGGAAAGCTTCTCTCGCCCGAGGAGCATCTGACGGGCAAGGGTCGCCCGATTGAGTCGTCTGCGTGTGAGTCGCACCCGACGAATCTAGACCGGTTGTCGAAAGGCGTCCGCTGCCACGATGTACCCGGAATCCTGACAGATGCTTCCAGTAGGCCGTCCGACCCCTTTTCCCCGAGACCTTCAGATTCGCTCGCCTCGAGCCGATATCTACGGTGATAGGTCTCACCGGAGGGAACATGAGCAAGGAATTCACCGGTTCTGTACTGCTCCCGGGCGAAAACGGCCCGGGTCTCGATGCAGCACTCCAGGTAGACGACGATGTCGTCAAGTTGATGGTCGGTACCGAGGAGCTTGGTGAGTGGCGTCAGCGCGACTTCGACGTGCAACCCTCCGGTAAGGGAGCCTTCCGGGTCGCACTCGCCGGCGAGGAACTCTTCTTCACGCCTTCGTCACCCGCATCCTTCGCAGAAGCCATGGCCGTTCCCCTCCAGCCAGAGCAGACGAAGGCATCGAAGTCTGACGACGACAAACCGAAGTACGACATCGACGCTGCCATCGACGAGCTCATCGCCCAGGTGAAACCACTCAAATCGATCAACGATGAGGACGACATCCTGTCGGCCCCCCTTCTGACGACGATCATGGTCGTCGCTGGGGCCCTCATGATTGGCCTCGTCGGCATGGTGTTCATGCTCTAGGGCCGGTTTCCTGCTCGAGGACCCTCAGCGGCCGTCGGGCAACATGATCACTCGGTGTCCGCGTCGAGCTCAAGCGCTGCTGAATTGATGCAATAGCGCAGTCCATCGGGTCCGGGGCCATCGGGAAAGACGTGTCCGAGGTGTGCATCGCACTTCGCACAGCGCGATTCGGTGCGCACCATGCCGTGCGAGACATCCCGGTTGTCCTTCACCATCGAAACATCGATCGGGGCGGTGAAGCTCGGCCAGCCCGACCCTGAGTCGTATTTGGTTGCGCTGCTGAACAGCGGCTCGCCACATACGACGCACCGGTACGTCCCGCTTCGCTTCTCGTTCCAATACTCGCCGGTGAAGGCTCGCTCGGTACCCGCTTCCTGGGTCACGTGGAATTGCTCGGGAGTGAGCTTGGCTTTGAGCTCGTCCTTGGAGGGTGTTGCGTCCATCGCCGAACGGTAACGCGGGAATCAGCCGTCGATGACCGTTGTCACGATGTCGATGGCCTTCGTCGTGTCCTCGTCGGTGACATCCAGATGGAAGACCGCCCGGACTCGTGATGCACCGAGAACCAACATTGCGACGCCTGCTTGGAGGCTCTCGTCGACCACCCTTCCAGGGTTCACCACATCGAAGTACACGATATTGGTGTGCACCGCATCGAGGTCGATCGTTGCGGAGGTCGTCGATCCGATGGCCTCTGCGAATCGGCGCGCATGGTCATGGTCGAGCGTCAGTCGTTCTCGGTTCGTCGTGAGCGCATGGAGTGCACCTGCGGCGATGATGCCGGACTGGCGCATGCCCCCACCGAACATCTGCTTGAACCGTCGCGCTTCGCCGATGAAGTCCTTCGTCCCTGTGAGGGCTGAGCCAACAGGGGCGCCAAGTCCCTTCGAGAAGCACACACTCACGGTGTCGAAGGAGGCGGCATAGTCATGCATGGGTACGCCCGTTGCTGCGGTTGCGTTCCACAAGCGTGCGCCGTCCAGGTGGGTCGCCATGCCCAACGCCCGAGCCGCGCCGGTTACGGCGTCCATCTGGCCCACGTCCCAGATCGTGCCCCCAGCCACGTTGTGGGTGTTCTCCAGGCAGACGAGGGTGTGCGGTTCGAAGAGATACGACGGAAGCGACGGGTGGGGAATGGGAACCACCGAACGCAACTGATCGGCCGTGAACGCACCCAATGTGCCAGGCACTCGCTTCAGCGTCACGCCTGAGTGGTGCGCCGGGCCGCCCATCTCGTGCGAACCGATGTGCGCGGCGGCTTCGAGAACCACGATGTCACCGGGCTGTGTGTGGCACCGAACGGCGACCTGGTTGGACATCGTGCCGGTCGGCACGAACATGGCGGCTTCCTTGCCGAGCAATGCTGCCACCTTCTCCTCGAGTGCGTTCACCGTGGGATCGTCGTGATACACGTCGTCCCCGACAACGGCGTTGGCCATTGCGGTTCGCATCGCCTCCGAGGGTCGAGTGATGGTGTCGCTGCGGAGATCGATCATGAGAGGAAGTGCCTCGGCTGGAGGAGGGTCACGAGCGATCCTGATGAGGTCGGCACTTCGTTCCAGGTTCCCGCGAACACCTCCATCACGGCGCACGTTGCCGTGCGGATCTCGGCGTGGGCGCCCGTGATGCGTCGCACCGTCATGGACCACGTCGGTTCGTGCCCCACGAGCATGACTCGTTCGTGGCCGTCCCCGTATCGTGCGGCAACCATGAGGGTCTCATCCACGGATGCGCCATAGAGCGCGCCCTCGAGGATGAGACGAGAACTCCAACCCCCGCTGATCCGTGCCAACTCTGCGGTGGATCGCGCCCGCGTTGCCGTCGACGAGATCACGATGTCCGGCACGAGGTCGAGGTCACGAAGCACCTCGCCCATGCGTTCGGCGGAGCGAACGCCCCTGGTCGAGAGCGGTCGGCTGTGATCGTCGGGTGCGCCGGAGTCCCAGTCGGACTTCCCATGGCGAAGGAGCATCAGGTCCATCGCGCAATCGTACCGGTGCTTGTCACCCGACTGAGAAGGCGAAGAGCACCTGGGCGGCGAAGTAGAGCGGGAGGCCGATCACGCGGTTCGTCGTCGACGGGGTGGTGAACTGATTCCGAGCGACGAGAACGTCGCTTCCGGCGAACAGGACGGCGGCGATGGGAAGCCATGAAGCGCCGGGCCCTCCCACCGTTCCGAAAGAGAATGAGACCATCGCGCCGATGATCACGACATAGCCGCCGACAGGCAGCACGAGAGCATCCGGAAGGTGCGGTCGAAGCCAGCGGATCACGAGCGCTCCCACCACGGCCATGAGCACGACACCGGCGCAGAGCCACCCGACACTCGGAGGA